>Ga0222716_10001959_pt1 | contig 16909 bp, 21 predicted proteins | sample C33_13DmetaG_FD_165044 | JGI IMG/M metagenome (GOLD analysis project Ga0222716, IMG submission 165044) | Estuarine water microbial communities from San Francisco Bay, California, United States - C33_13D | ecosystem: Environmental > Aquatic > Marine > Unclassified | place: USA: California... | reverse complement strand
ATCTTTTCAGCTCGAGTTCATGGTTTGAAGTCAACACCCCTGATGGGGGTTGCGTATGCTGGTTCTAGGCCGATTATTGATGATCCTCGTTATGTTTTAGAGGTGCACATGTTTGATTATGATGAGGATTGTTACGGAGCTAAAATCAGCGTGGAATTTTGCGACAGGATAAGAGACGATATGGAATTTCACTCCTTTTCAGCGATGGCTGATCAAATAAAGAGAGATTGTGAAATCGCGAGGAGGAAATTAACGTTTGACTACTCGTAATTACGATCTGATGAAATGGATCGGCTTTGCCGTAATTATCGCTTTTACTGATCAGATAACTAAGTATCTTGCCACTACTAATCTCGTATATGGATATCCCCATGCGCTTATCCCTGGTATAAATTTGACTTTGTTCCATAATACCGGAGCAGCGTTTAGCTTTTTAGCTGATCAAGGCGGTTGGCAACGATGGTTCTTTGCGATACTAGCAACAATGATTTCTGTCGGTTTGATAGTTTGGCTTAAACTTTTGTCTCATAAGGAAAAGGCAACTCGAATAGCGATTTGTTTAATTCTAGGCGGCGCAATTGGGAATTTGTTCGATAGACTAACATGGGGCTATGTAATTGATTTTATTCAATTATATTATTCTAGTTGGTACTGGCCTATATTTAATGTCGCTGATGCTTCCATTACAATCGGGGCCGTATTATTGATCTTCGCAGGCAGGCATTTTGAGAAAGCGGTCTAAAATGACGGGAAAAAGCCTAATTTAATGAGTAGAATAATAGAGTATAATCTTCATTTAATTATTAGGAACAGCTTTTAGACATGCAAATTCATCTCGCTAATCCTCGTGGCTTTTGTGCTGGCGTTGACCGAGCCATTGGTATTGTAGAACACGCGTTGGACCTTTTTGGTGCTCCAGTTTACGTTCGCCATGAGGTTGTACATAACAAGTATGTTGTAGATGGTCTTAGAAAAAAAGGTGCTATTTTTGTTGAAGAATTAGATGAAGTTCCGGACGATGCTACTGTGATTTTTAGCGCTCATGGGGTAGCGAAGGCTGTGAGAGAAGAAGCAGCGCGTAGAAAACTTAGAGTGTTTGATGCCATTTGTCCTTTAGTCACAAAAGTCCATATGGAGGTGGGGCTTTATCAGAAAGAGGGAAGAGAATGTATATTGATTGGTCATGCTGGACATCCTGAAGTAGAGGGCACTCTTGGACAGTATAAAAAATCAGAAAGCGGAGCTGGTGGAATGTATCTGGTGGAGTCTGTTCAAGATGTTTGGAACTTAGTGGTGAAGCAGCCTAATTTTTTGGCGTTTGTAACACAAACCACTTTATCGATGGATGATACCGCCGTGGTGATAGACGCTCTACGAGAAAGATTCCCGAACATTTCTGGTCCCAAAAAAGAAGATATTTGTTACGCTACCCAGAATAGGCAGGATGGTGTAAAGAACATGGTGAGCCACTGCGATTTGATCTTGGTCGTGGGCTCGCAAACCAGTTCTAACTCCATGCGTTTGAAAGAAATTGCCGAGAAAAAAGGTATTGCAGCTTATTTGATCGATAGTGCTGACGAAATCGTACCGGAGTGGCTTGAAGGGAAAAATGCTGTAGGAGTTACCGCCGGGGCTTCGGCACCGGAAATTTTAGTTGAGCAAGTAATACAAACTCTGCGAGATAGAGGTGGTTTAAAGGTGACTGAGGTGCCTGGGATTGAGGAAAAAGTAGTTTTTAGTATGCCACGAGAGCTAGTAATTGCCGGGAAGTCAAAAATCGCCTGAGAATTAGTTTTTGAAATCAGTAAATGCTAATTATTCGCATTTATGCTAGACACAGTCTAAATGTTGGATATACTTGTTGGTTATGAAAACTTCCAATGTCATTCCTCCGGTTGCCAAAAGCGACATCCCTAATGTTTTGCGAGGAGCCGGTATATCTATTACCCCGCAACGCGTCGAGATTGCTAATATTCTTTTATCTAAAACCCAACATTTGTCAGCCGACCATATTAGGAAAACGCTAAAAAGCAACAATATGAACGTGTCTAAGGCTACTGTATACAATACACTAGGACTTTTTGTCGCACGGGGCGTGGTCCGAGAGTTGATCGTAGACGGCGTATGTAGTTTCTATGATTCGAATACTGAGCCGCACCACCACTTTTACGATACCGATAAGTCCGAGTTAATTGATTTCTCTTCGAATGATACACAAATCAAAAATCTTCCCGAATTACCTCCCGGAACTGAAATGGACAGTGTTGATTTGGTGGTTCGCCTGCGTCGTCGATAGCGTTATTAAAAGAAATACTTGCCCTTAGACTCTTTAGCCGGAGTAGCTCAGTCGGTAGAGCAGTTCACTCGTAATGAAAAGGTCGGGGGGTTCGATCCCTCTCTTCGGCACCAAAGAAAGTCCTTTGCGACACCAGGCCGTGCTACTTTCTGTCTGGACTGGATAGCGTCTCAAAAGTCCGTCATCAATTTAAAGTTGCTTCAATAAGTGTTTGACGTTAACAATACTACTGGCAAATTGGCGCTTGGTATTTAAACTTTCTAGACTGTTCCGTATTGGAAAGACAGATGACAGATATAACGCTTTATACCGCTCCTACGGCGAATGGCTTTAAGATATCGGTTGCCCTCGAGGAGATGGCAATTTCTTATTCGGTTCGTCACCTTGACTTTCAGAAGAATGAACATAAAACCCCTGAATATTTGGCGTTAAATCCGAATGGACGAATTCCTGTAATTGTTGATCATCAAAATAATGAATACGTATTGTCGGAGTCCGGCGCAATTCTTCTTTACTTAGCGTAGCGCAGTGGGATGTTATTTCCCGAGCCTCTTGAGGCAAGATACGAAGTAATGCAGTGGCTGATGTTTCAAATGAGCGGAGTTGGTCCGATGATGGGGCAAGCGATGTTCTTTCAGAGAATCGCTGCCCCAAAAGGTATAGTAGACGAATATGCGACTAAACGATACGTCGAGGAGTCACGCAGATTGCTATCTATAGTAAACGAGAGGTTGTCTGGAAGAGACTACTTGTGCGGAGACTACAGTATCGCTGACATAGCGATGTCCCCATGGGAAAGAGCCTACAGGTGGGGAAACATTGATATCGATGAGTTAGTGAACCTTAGAGAGTGGTTCGAGCGCATAGAAAGTCGAGATGCCGTACAAAGAGGGATCCGAGTTCCTACCGGGGAAATTCCCATTGCCTATAGCAGTGATAGTGATTTGTCGGAAGCTACTCGCCAAAATGCAAATAAGTACGATGCTTGAATCAACGCGCACGAGATGTGCTGGAATTTGTCTTTGATATCATTCTGGATATTAGTAGCATTAAGAATTAAATATTGAGGAAATGAAAAGTATGGAGCCTTCGTTAGACCTATTTCATATTATGAAAACAATGCGCCCGATGAGGCGCTTAAAACCCGATGATGTGCCAGATGATTTATTAGAGGAAGTTTTAGATGCGGCAGTCTGCGCCCCGAACAGCTTAAACTCCCAACCTTACAATTTTATTGTCGTTCGCGACAAGGTGACTAAGAGTCTTTTTGGCGAAAAATATGATCAGGCAATGCGTCAACGCTTTGCGAAGTATGTTCCCGAGTCGGGTGATAATTCGGCATTTGCGCGTAATTTCCGAACGGCGATGGCGTTTGGGAAACATCTGTCTGATGTCCCTGTGCTCTTGTTTGTTTGTGGCGAGCGAGACTGGCCTTTAGCGGTCGCCGATGAGGCCCGTATTGGACTGGCGCCTCCGTCCTATGGTTCAGTTTTCCCTTGTGTTCAAAATATTTTACTTGGTTGCCGAGCCAAAGGGCTAGGAGCGAGTCTAACAACTATGCACCAAGTATTTGAAGCTGAGCTGATTGATCTTTTAAGAATGCCAGACTCACATGGTATCGTCGCTGTTATACCGATTGGATATCCCAAAGGAAACTTTGGTCCTGTAACTAGAAAGCCCTCTAGTTCTATCACTTTTTTAGAGCGGTGGGGCTAGTTTAATACTATTATTTTATGCGCTTTTAAAACAATACTGTGGTCGATTAAGTTTGATACACTGCTATTGAGAGGCATTCGTTTCTAAGGAGAGTCTATTTGCGAATTGGTTTCTGTGTCCGAGGTTTCACCGGCATTCTGAAGATCTTGAGAGAACTGCTGCCCGAAGATGAAGTGTTCGAGTGTGATCAATCTGAGTTAGCAATGCTAGCGCCTACCGCAGACGTCCTTATACCAACAATATGCCCAATTCCGGCTTCAATTTTTGCTGGTGGAAGATTGAAATTAATACAACAATATGGAGTTGGTTTAGATAGTATTGATATCCAGACTGCGACAACGGTAGGTGTGCCCGTTTGTAATGTCCCAAGTGTCGGTACTGGAAATGCCGAGTCCGTCGCGGAACTGGCTATTGCACATCTTCTGATGCTATCCCGAGATATTCCCGATGCTGTTCGGCAATTTAAGCTTAAAAAAGTAGGCGCTCCTCTCGGTCGTTGTTTGTGGGGTAGCACCGTTTGTATCGTGGGTTACGGTGGCGTCGGAGAAGAAATAGCGAGACGCCTTCAGGGTTTTGGAGTTCGTATTGTAGCGGTCTCTAAAACTGGGCCTAACGGAAGTCGCGCGCGTGACTCAACCATCAGGATTGATTTACACGTTGATCAATCTTCATTGCTCGATGCTGTGGCAGAAGCTGATTTTGTGATAGTGGGTGCGCCTGCCACGACTGAAAATAGAGGCCTAGTTGGCTGGTCAGTTTTGTCTAGTATGAAATCTACTGCCTATATCGTTAACGTCGCTCGTGGTCCGGTAATAGATTACAAAGCCCTCAAAAAATCTCTAGAAGAGGGTAAAATTGCGGGCGCAGGGCTAGATGTTTTTTGGAATGAACCTTTCGATCCTCATGATCCGATTTTCAGGAAAAATGTGATTGCGACTCCGCATATTGGTGGCTCCACCGAGCGCAGCCTATTGGGTATCGGTCGCGCTGTCGCCTGCAATATCGACCGCCTTCGAAATGGTGAGACTCTTATGGACTGTGCGAATCCTGGTGCGATCAGTGGTGGAATTTGATTAGCTGTTTTGTATGTTCTTTGGCCATTAGTACTCAGTGAACAATCGTTCTTGAAACATGAGGAGTGGACTATTAAAGTTGACACCGTGCTGATACTCCACGTCTCGGTTATTAGTACATTGCGAGTGTCTGATTACGGAGAGCTATAGATGAGTGACTTAGATGATGGTGTACAACAAGAATTTGACGTAGTGGTTGTAGGCGCGGGCTTTGCTGGTATGTATATGCAACATCGGGTACAACAAAGAGGCTTGTCGGTAAGGTTGTACGAGGCTGGCAGCGGAGTGGGCGGTACTTGGTACTGGAATCGATATCCAGGAGCTAGAGTCGATGTTGAAAGCGTTGAGTATTCTTACTCATTTGATGAAGAACTTCAGCAAGAATGGTCGTGGTCTGAGCGATACGCGTCTCAGCCAGAATTGATAAAATATTGTAACCATGTTGCCGATCGTTTTGACCTTCGGAAAAACATGCAATTTGATACAAAAGTCGTTTCCGCACATTATGATGGAAAAATGCGGCGCTGGATAATAAAAACTAGCAAGCAGGATACAGTGAGTGCTAAATATTGCGTGCTTGCGACCGGGTTTCTTTCCAGTGGCAGTGTTCCAGATTTTAACGGGGTACAGGATTACCTAGGCAATAAGTACCTTACGTCAAAATGGCCTAAGGAAGAAGTTAATTTTGATGGGCAGCGAGTCGCCATAATTGGTACCGGCTCGTCGGCGGTGCAATCAATTCCGATTATAGCCGAGCAGGTCGAGCACCTTTATGTGTTTCAGAGAACGCCATCTTTTTCTATACCCGCTCGTAACGGCCCACTCGACCGAGAGTACGAAAAGCGGGTTAAAGCAAATTATCGTGATTGGAGGAAGCGACAGCGCGAGTCGAGAGGAGGGTTTATCTCAGTAAATTTCCAGCCTACGAAGGCCAACCCCAAGTCAGCTATGCAAGTCAGTGCGGAGGAGCGTCTCGCGGACTACGAAATGAGGTGGAAATCTGGTGGGTTATGTTTCTACTCGTCTTTTGCGGACTTATTTACAAATCAGGAAGCCAATGACACTCTGGCTGACTTCGTCCGTGAGAAAACCAAAGCACGCGTCAATGATCCGGAAACGGCCGAGTTATTGCTCCCGAAAGATTACCCCATAATGGGCAAGCGGCTCTGTGCGGATACGAATTATTTTGAAACTTATAACCGTGATAATGTAACGTTGGTCTCTATCAAAGATTCCCCTATCGAAAAGTTAACGACGGCAGGCCTACAAGTTAAAGGCCACGAGTATGAGGTCGATAGTATCATCTTTGCTACTGGGTTTGATGCGGTCACTGGAGCGATAAAAAACATAGAGGTTTGTGGGCGTGACGGTAAAATGCTGCAAGAACATTGGGAAGGGGCGCCACGGGCTTATTTAGGGTTAATGAGTAGCGGATTCCCAAATTTATTCTTTTTAGACGGTCCTTGTGCCAACGGAGCGTTAGTCAGTCCTATGTTATTGTCGGAATATCAGGTAGAGTGGGTAGACAAGTGTATCGATGATATAGGTGTGGCGGAATCTGCTAGTCTTGAACCTTCACTGATTGCCGAAGATGAATGGATGGAGCACATGAATGAGGTTGGTAAGGATAGTTTACTGCACCTAGCTAACAGTTGGTATATGGGGGCTAACATTCCGGGGAAACCGCGCGCCTTATTGTCCTATCTCGGTGGTTTAGAGACTTATCGTCAACAGTGTCAGGCTGGTCGAGAAAACAACTATGAGAGATTCATTAAAAATATCTAATTGAAAAAAGTAACTAGCTTTTGCGCAAATCTAGGCGTTTTGCTGTTCTGCAGAGAAATTAATTACGCTCCTATTTTCGACAGTATAGGCGATTTCTAAAGGCTGACAGCAGACCTCACAGTCTTCGGTATATTGTTGGGACGTCTCTGATAATTCTAGGATTACGGAGATTAGCTCCCCGCAGTAAGCGCAGTTAAAAAATTGCTCTTTTATCATAAAGCCACCTCTAAATTTGTTATAAAACCTGAATATCACTTGAAAAATAAGTAGGTACCCTAATGTATGTATGGGTAAGCGTCGCGTCTATTTTATGTCAGAGCGGCGCTAAATATAAAACGTATTGCTTCTTAAGGAGAATGTGTAATGAATACAATTGATTTTAGCCCCTTTTATAGAAACACTATCGGCTTTGATAGGTTTGTGTCCCTACTTGATAACACCCTGCATTCAGGAGCAAGGACACAAAGTTATCCACCATACAACATCGAGAGTATTGCCGACGACAAATATGCGATCACATTAGCTATCGCAGGATTTGAGGAAAAAGAACTTGAGATAGAAGTCGAAAATAGTGTGTTGACTGTGAGAGGAAAGAGGATGAAAGTAGAAAATACTTCTACTTTCCTGCATCAAGGAATAGCCAATCGGTCTTTTTGTCGGACATTTAGTCTGGCCGAATATGTGGAAGTGAGTTCGGCGAAACTGGCTAATGGTATTTTGACCATCAATTTGGTCAAGAATGTACCCGAGGCCATGCTGCCCAAGACCATTCCTATTCAGTCTGTTGCTCTTTGATAGAATAGTTTAAGTAGGGTGAGGAAACGGCAGCGAATCTAAGTAGCATTAATTCGCTGTCGCTCTTTCGATAACCTAAATGTAGTGAGGCAAGATCTCTTCACCAATTTTTCTAATATTGCGTTTAACCTCTTCAATAGGAAGCAAACCTTGATCTCCCTGCCAAACGAACCATTCAGGATTTCCTGCCTCAATTAATGCATCCATCTGTCTTCTAATATCAGAGTTTTTCCCCGCCAACGCCCAGCCTGCATCGATCATCCTATCGGCGGTGCATTCACTGACTGGCAGAGGTTGGTCTCCATATTTTTCATTATCGTTTTCATTTCTAAATCCTTCGGTGAATCCAAAATGGTGAAAGAAATTCTGAAAGGGATATAGGATTCCGTTTTTCATGGCTTTTTTGGCTAGATGGAGATCATTTGCCCCATATATGGTGCGTAGTACCCCCATCGATTGTCCCAGCTCCAGGTCACGACCCGCCTTAGCAGCTTCCGCTTTATGAGCTTCTGCAAAGTGTCGTACCTGCGCCGGATCGGCAGTAAATAAAGTTGGGATAATCGTCTCTCTGGCACACCATCGGACTGTTTCTTCGCTCATCGAAAATGCCTGAAATAGCAAAGGGTGCGGTTTTTGGAAAGGCTTAGGGACGATATCGATAGCTTGGATCATTCCTTTTTCGTCAAGCTCGCCGATCGCGCCCGCTTCCCTAGTCCACTCGTGTGCAGCCCATGGTGTTCCGGTTTCATAGGGGAACGGGTACTGGTAATGCTTTCCTTTAAAGCGGAAGGGCTCATCTTTCCAAGCGAGTTTTAATATTTGGAACACTTCTTCGAAGACTTCACGATTCCTCGCGTCTAACTCTCCCTGATTCGTGACAGTTGCACTGACGTGCACTTTTTGCGCCATTTGATTTAACCATCTAGACTGATAGCCACGCGCAAAGCCAACATGCGTTCGTCCTTTTGTAAGTTGGTCTAGCCAAGCAATTTCTAGCGCCAATCTTAGAGGATTCCATCCGGGGAGTACGTAACCTATCGGACCAACTTTCAGCGTTGAAGTATTATGGATCACGTGTTGTGTTAATACTGGAAGACTACCCATCTCCATGCCTTCCGTATGGAGGTGATGCTCAGGAAAAGCAACTCCGGTAAAGCCAAGATCTTCGACCATTCTAGAAATTTCAGTAACCTCAGAGATCATTTTTTGCCAACGATCTGTGTGATATGCGATCGGTTTTAGCGCTTTCCTCTCAGCATCGGTCGCCGGCAGAGCAGGCAAGAAAAAATACATAAACTTCACTATTTACTCTCCTTATAGTTAGGTATGTGGGGTGTGAGTTCGATCAAGATTCCTCGTAGGCGATGGCCTCATCAGCTATTTGCCATATTTTATATCCCGCTGGTTCAGACTGTTCTTCGTATATGTGCCCCACTAGTCCAGCACATCTGGCTATAATATTAAAACCTCGGGCAATGGAGGGAGGCATGGACGCCTCTAAAAGCACTGCGCCGATGGTTGCGTTTACGTTGATTACGATATTCTTGCCACTGATTTCCTTTATTGCATCGCCTAGCAGGTACATTGCGTCTATATACTCGCCATTTGCACCATTTTCTTTTGCGATCGTTGCGAGGGCATCGACTCGTGGATCTCCATTAATATGAATAGGATGGCCGTAGCCCGGTAGGAACTTTTTAGCGTCATGATGCTCTTTTGCAATTTCTTTTGCCTTATTTTTACGTTCACTATCGGGTTGTTTTACGATATCTTGTAATAGAACCGCCGCTTGATCAGCAGTTCCGACAAACCGACTTCCAGCGCCTAAAAGGCCAGCGGCGACCGCCCCTTGCAGAGATTCGGGAGCACCTAAGTAGGTGACTCGACTTGCGATAGCTGAGGGAGTCATACCATGTTCCATAATACACACTAAAACTGCGTCTACGACCGCGCGTTGAAGAGAGGTGGGTTCCTTCCCTAAGAAATGAAAAATAATGAAATCGCTAAAGCACATTTTACCCATTAGGTCGTCACATAGGTTTCTGCCTCTAATTGTTATAGAGTCCACATCGCTAGTGCAAAGATGCGTGACAGGGTTTTCTTTTTTATACATAGTTTATCGCCTTCGTAGTAATGATGATGCTTATTAACAGTTATCAGGATCTGTAATCTGATTTAGTGTCATGTGGTACTCGAAATATTCAGGCTGATGGGCTGAGCGAGCGACTTCTATCAAACCACCTCGTTCATCAATAAAACGTCGCTCAATCGCCATAACTGCCGTACCTTGTTTGACGTTTAGATCTGAAGCTTCTTCTTCTGTTGCATACGCGACCGAAAAAGTTTGCTCTACTCTTGCAATTTCATGCAGGTATTCTTTTTGCATTATAGAAAATAAGGGGAGTGCACTTTTAGTCAATTTCGAAACAGCACTTTCAAAGTATCGCGGTACGTATATAGTAGAAGATGCGACAACTGTCCCATCAGACTTTTGTTGCCTTTTGGTCCGGATCTTCCACCACTTATATCCTTGTGGGCAGTTAAGCCAATGACTGAGACTTTCATTTAATAATACTAGGTTGGTTGTTAAAACGGTTCTTGACGTTGTTTTAGCGTATTGAACTAGACTTTGAAGTGTACTGAAGGTTGATTGATACAAGGGTTGCTTTGGCAATTTTTGAACTATCGTACCTTTACCTTGCTTGCTAATAACTAGCCCTCGTTCATATAGGGTTCTGAGAGCAACTCTAATAGTATGTCGGCTGCAATTGAAACGTTTTTGGAGGATCGCTTCTGTTGGCAACAACTCGCCTGGCGCAAACTTACCGCGCTTTAGGTCGGCTATTAGGTTCCTACTTATCTGCGCATGTTTTGGATTAGGTAACACGCCTCTTACTCCATTAGAGCGCATCTAGTGGCCTCCTTTCACTCTTGCAAATTCAAACTTGTACGTACAAACATATCGTTAAACTGATTGAAATACTAACTTTAATTGATAAATGAAAGATTCATACGTACAAATTTTTCAAATAAAGGTAATATACCATCAATGACTGTTTAGGTATTTGAGGGGCTTTAAGGAAGTGAAGAGATGGTGATAACTATAATGGTTTCACTCACTTTCATTTGAAGGCAACAATACTTATACTTCATCCACTTTTGTCAAATGCATGGTCGCGTAGCGACCATGAGACTGATAACCACGATATATCTCTGACTAGTTCTCGGGCTAAGTAACCGATATTTCTTATAGGAAAAAATATGAAGTTTAATGAACTAGGTCTGCAGGAGGCTCTTCTAAAGGCCACGCAGAATCGAGGTTATGAGCATGCGACCCCAATTCAGCGCGAGGCCATCCCCAAAATATTGCGTGGTAGAGATATTTTAGCCGGCGCACAAACCGGAACTGGTAAGACTGCGGCGTTCGCATTACCTATTCTACAACAGCTAGTTGATCTCAGAGATACCTCTGATAGGGAAAAACTTAGGGCATTGGTGCTCACACCTACTCGCGAGCTCGCAGCACAAGTTAGAACAAGTTTTTGTGACTATGGTGCTAACTTACCTTTTCGAAGTACAGCAATATATGGCGGGGTAAACATTAACCCTCAGAAAAAGGATTTGAAGAAGGGACTGAGTATAGTAGTAGCGACCCCAGGTCGTCTGCTCGATCATTTGCAGCAGGGGACGATAGATTTAGATGACTTAAAAACGCTTGTTTTAGATGAAGCCGATCGAATGCTGGATATGGGTTTTATTCGAGATATTAAAAAAATAATAAAACTCGTGCCTAAGCGGCGGCAAAATTTATTATTTTCGGCAACTTACTCAGATGAAGTGCGTGATTTAGCAAATCAGTTACTAGATAATCCAATATTAATCGAGGTGTCGCCTCGCAATGAGCCTACAGAAAATGTCCGGCAAAGCGTATACTTTATTGATAAAGAGGACAAAAGATACCTTCTAGCCCGACTCATTAAAAATTCGAACTGGTATCAGGTATTAGTTTTCGCGCGAACTAAGTATGGAGCAGATCGTCTAGCAAAGCAGTTAACTAAGATGGGCGTTGTGGCTGAGGCTATTCACGGGAACAAATCGCAAAATGTGAGAACTCGAGTTTTACGTCGATTCAAGGATGGGGATCTTCCAGTTTTGGTGGCAACAGATATAGCAGCCAGAGGGCTAGATATAGAAAGCTTACCGTACGTAGTAAATTACGAGCTGCCTAACGTTCCGGAAGATTATGTGCACCGTATTGGTCGAACAGGACGAGCCGGAGAGAAAGGCGAAGCAATTTCGTTAGTAGCGCCCGAGGATAAAAAGCTATTAAAAAATATTGAGAGAATGCTGAAAAAATCTTTGAACGTAATGCCGCTGCCGATTGATAGCGATCTAAATGGACGTCAATTTCATTCCGCGCGGGATAAAAGGGTGAAAAGTAGCCAGACGACGAGAGTAGGACAAAAGAGGCCTTTCACTAAAAACAGGTCAGGGAGAAAAAAGAAGAGCGCAGGAACTGTATAAAAGCCGATGATCACGTGGTGATTAAATCAGTTCGGGTTGTAAATGGGGAGGATGAAATTTTTACTGAAGGAGTAATTTTATGATTTTGACCATGCTACAAGCGAAAATCCACCGTGTACCAGTCACAGAATGTGATCTCAATTATAATGGCTCAATTTCTATTGACGGAGAATGGCTGGCTGAGGCAGGAATGTTACCAAATCAGCAGGTGGATGTGTTAAATATCAATAATGGCGCGAGATTTACCACTTATGTCATTGAAGCGCCACACCACTCGCAGATTATTGGGATTAATGGCGCAGCAGCTCGATTGGCGCAAATTGGCGATTTGGTGATCATCATTGCTTATGCGCAACTGTCAAGGGATGATGCCAGGCAACATGTTCCTAGCATCATCTGTCCTTTCGATTAGCGGTTATCAATTATAAAACCAGCGTTCCTATCAATACTTGGCCTACTACGACCAAAGTGAGGCAGGTTGACGCAGAAATTAATGTTCCGACAGCGGTTCGACTGGATCCTTGGTTATTACTATTTGTGTTAGTCATGGCAAATTCCTTATATTTAGATTTTAATGAAACTATTTTTTTAAACTGTAGCTTTATAATGCGCTGCAGCATTTTTTAAATCTCCTACTGAAAAAATTGACGCTTGGATGTGTCGTTCGGTGTCACAAAGACAACGATTCTGCGTATTTTTTAAAGTAACTCTGTGTTGAGCCCGAGGCAGATCGTGTGCTTGCAATATCGATAGGACACAACCAGATAAAACCAATAAAATGAGTACATTTTTCAGTATTTCTTGACTAATTTTTGTGCTAAAAGTTATCATTTTAATTATCACTTCTGTTCGGATATTTTGTTGTTCGTAAGGTTTTATTAAATGTAGCATCAATAATTATTAACGCGCTTTTGTTCAATTGGCGTTACTATATTGCACCGCAATATAAATGGGTAGTGAGCCGTTTCGAAAAACAGCTTTTCCTTTTTCGCCTATTCATTGGTCCGAAATGGAACATGAAATGCACCCAAAATGAGATTATTTAGTAGCTGGAATCGGTTATGGGGTTTTTATCGGCAGTGCAAGGTGAAAAATGTGATTAAATTGATGTGATAGGCATCTGGTGTTGTTTCGGTTTAAAGGTAGCTGTAGTAACTTATGGGTTTCGATATACATGAATAGCATAGGAAACATATGAATACTTTTTTCAAAAGGGGCATCTAGCGGTGGGAATGCTCAACGGAGGAGTATGGCAAAAAGACGATATTTCAGACTTCAAACGGGATGGGAAAAATGTCCGGTTTAAATCAGGATTTGAAGAGAGGATTAGAAAAGATGGTATCAGTCGTTTCTCCCCAGAACTGGGCCGGTACATAGTTTATTGTAATTGGACATGCCCTTGGTCGCACCGGGTTTTGCTCGCACGACAGCTAAAGGGACTCTCGGATGCGATAGATTTGGTATTACTGGATCCAGTTATGGGACCTGAGTCGTGGTGGTTTGGGTCTTCGGGAGACTATTTTGACCCTGAGATCAAGGCGACGCACCTGCATCAACTTTATTCTAAGTCGGACTTAAAGTTTACTGGAAGAGTATCAATTCCAATTCTTTGGGATAGAGAATTAAAAACTATAGTGAATAACGATTCTGGTGCCATTGCTCGAATGCTAAATGATGAGTTTAATCACGTTGCTAAACGCCCTGAGGCTAATTATTGCCCATCTGAGATAAGGGCCGAGGTCGATGACTTGAACTCATATATAGGTGAGCGGGTCATGGATGGAGTATATCGTTGTTTGTTAGCTGCGAATCAGCAAGATTTTGATTATGCATTTGGGCAGCTGTTTAATGCGTTAGATTTTCTCGATCAAAAGCTTGATAGCTCTCGATACTTGCTAGGTTCAGACCCAACTGAGCCTGACTGGCGTCTTTTCGCCTGCCTTGTGCGCTTTGATACTATTTACTATGGACTTTATCGATGCAATTGGAAACGTATTGTCGACTACCGAAACCTATGGGACTACACGCGGGACCTTTTTCAATACGAGGATGCTCGAAAGACTGTCGATCTTGATGCAATGAAACGAGGTTATTACGGGATTGTGAGCCCAGGAAGCTTTATACCCCAAGGACCCGAGCTAGACTTTTTAGCACCTCATTGCCGAAATTTATAATGCAAATGATTATGGAGATTTTTATATTTTGTGATACGGCGTCTCGTCAATTTAGGAGTGGGCGATGTTAAATCAAGTGAGAAAAAGCGCCCTTCTGCCGGAGGAAAAGGCTGGGCAATGGGTAAAGTCTGGAATGACTATTGCGATTGGCGAGCCTGCTCCTATGGGTCTACTGCGATGGATCATCAGGAATAAGATTACGGATTTGACGGTGATCGGTAGCGGAATGGCATTAGATTATTTAATTGCTGGTGGCTGCGTGCGTAAGGTTGTTACCTACTACGCCGGATCGCCGGACACAGCTGTAATGCCGGCATTTCGATCGGAGGCCGAAAATGGTTCGCTCGAAGTATGGGAATGCGAAGAGGGCATACTGACTAGCGGTCTGGAAGCGGCCGGAAAGGGCCTGCCGTTTATGCCTTGGAGAGGGGGAGTTGGAACTTCGCTACCAGACATCAACGCCGATCTCAAAGTAATACGCGACCCGATAGGTGGCGAGGTTTTAATCGCAGTGCCGGCAATAGATATCGACATAACATTACTGCACGCATCAATTTCTGATTCTTATGGAAATGTGCAGCATTGTCGGGGCACCGGCTGGTTAGATATGTTTCTTTATCGTGCCGCCGATCGGGTAATTGTTCAGGTGGAGAAAATAGTGTCGAATGAAGAGATCCGATCTAAGCCATGGGAAACGACCATTTCGAACGCCGATGCTATCGTGCTATCACCATATGGAGCACATCCTTTTTACAGTCGAGGCTACTACGTTCAAGATCAAGAGTACATTCAAGCCTATTTAGAAGCGATCAAGGCTGCCTACAGTAAAGGTAGCAGGGATGACAAAGATGATTATTTCGAGACACATTGTAATCGATTTCAAAGCCATGCTGAGTATCTAGATGCGATAGGTATGGGACATTTAATATCGTTGAGTGAATATTAGTCAGAATGTCTTCCCCTGCGACCATCAAAGAACTAATGGCGGTAGTACTTTCGCGCGAGTTGGAAGATGGTGATCATTTGCAAGTAGGTGTGGCACTGCCTGTCCCTGAAGTGGCAGTCCGATTAGCGCACATTATGCATGGGCCGAACATGCAGTTAATTTTTCTTGGAGCTCGTATGAATGTGCATCATTTAGAATCGATTCCTCTACCCACTTTCGGTTGGGATAGTCGATCTGTTCGGTGGGCCGAGTCCTACAGTGATCGCGGCCATCGATTTGATCAGGTAAAAGCATGGCACAAAAGAGTGTTTTTTGTTGGCGGCCTTCAAGTGGACAAGTTTGGTAATATAAATTTGATAGGTATTGGCGATGATCCAAAAAAATTAAAGTTTCGTGGCCCTGCTTCGGTGGGTACTCCAACTTTAACAACTCATGTGGGACGCTATTACATAGTGCTAAATAATCACACCTCAAGAGTCCTTGTGTCTGAATGCGACTACGTGAGTGCTGTTGGCTGGCATGAGGGAGGTACCGATGCTAGGAAGAAACTTGGCATTCCAGGTGGGGGCCCCAAATTATGCGTTACACCCTTATGCGTGCTGGACTTTACTGAAATTGAAAAGAGGATGCGACTGGTATCTTTGCATCCGGGAGTGACTCTAGATGAAGTAAAAGCAAATACGGGCTTTGAACTGGTAATACCGGATATAGTTCCTACCACTCTAGTTCCCACGGAAGACGAGCTGACTATTTTGCGCAGTAGAGTAGACCTCAGCGGGATACTTCGCTCCCGATAAGTTAGCAAGCAATTTTTTTCTAGGTTAAATATAATTTAAGTGCAAACTATTAATGCTAAAAAAAAACAATTAGAAAGTTAGGAGCGTAGAAATTCAATGAGCAACAATGGCAATGGATCTTTAGTAGCAGTTGTGATGGGCAGCAAGTCAGATTTGGGTGTAATGCAGCCTGCGCTCGATAGACTGGCAAGTCTCAATATTTCTTACGAAGTTGATATTATGTCGGCGCACCGGAGTCCTGGAAGAGTGTCCGAATATGCGTCCAATCTTCACAAACGCGGCGTGATGGCTATCATAGCTGGCGCAGGTAGTGCTGCTCACCTAGCTGGCGTTATTGCAGCGCATACCATCATACCTGTGATTGGTGTGCCTGTGGCCGCGACGAAATTAAATGGCATGGACTCTTTATTATCCGTTGTACAAATGCCCGCAGGTATTCCTGTTGCCACCGTTGGTATTGATAACGCGGACAATGCAGCTTTGTTGGCCGCGCAAATAGTAGCGTTTAAATTGCCAGGCTTAAGCGATCGGTTATACGCACACAAGACGGCGATGGAAGAAAAAGTTAATGCCGCATCCAAAGAAGCTGCTAAGAGCGAACAATTTTAGGCTTCAATTGGGATAGATTGAGCGATATGTGTAATAAGTCCCTGTAATTTTTCTATGAATTATAGGATGGTTCGTCACAACAAATTAAAACAGTATCATTAATTGTGAATAATTTGGATTTACACTATCGTGTTCCTTTTCGAAGCGGAATTATAAAATTAAGAGGTACTTTTTGCCTTCGCCATCTAACAAGT
>Ga0222716_10001955_pt1 | contig 16925 bp, 27 predicted proteins | sample C33_13DmetaG_FD_165044 | JGI IMG/M metagenome (GOLD analysis project Ga0222716, IMG submission 165044) | Estuarine water microbial communities from San Francisco Bay, California, United States - C33_13D | ecosystem: Environmental > Aquatic > Marine > Unclassified | place: USA: California... | reverse complement strand
AACTGGTGTCGCGGGGCACAAAAAAAGCCCCGACCGTTTCCGGTCGAGGCGTGGGATTACATATCGAGCGTATCCACAACATCGTGCAGAGTAGCATGATGCGATAGGGAATATTCAGCACTAATGCTTTCCATATCTATGCGCTTGGCATTTTGAACAGCAGCCCATGCCTTGCGCAGCTCATGTTCTATCAACAAGATATTTTTCATTTGATGGTGTATTGTGGAAGCAGCAGCCTCGACATCCAACAACATATCGGCAAGTGATTCATTCTTATAATTCATATCATTTTCTTTCATGTTAGGGTTAGTGGGGTTAGCCGGTTAGCTAACCCCGTTGATGGTTACTTGAGTTTTGCCATCATCTCTTCAAACGCGGCAGCATATTCAGCCGGTATCGAATTGTCAGGCTTTGCCTTATTGCACTGCTTTGCAGCCTTGGTAAGCGCTTCAAGGAACCTGTCGCAGTCGGTACGCTCAACTGCATCGCTAGCGCCATCGCTTGGCTTGTCCGCAGCCTTTTTGAGATCACTCTTAATCAAACCGATAAGCTTGCCGACCTGTTGCTGGATGTACTTTTTATCCCGCGTTTGGCCTTTCATCTTACCTTGCGTGATCGCCATCTCAGCCTTACCAGTCGTAGTGCCGTCCTTTAAGAACGCTAGACCGGCTTCACCGGCCAGCACTGTTGCGCATACATCATAGGCCCAATCGCGAGTAGCGACCCAAAGATTACTTTTGCGATCATCACCTGTTGGCGCGGCGAGCATTGTATAATCTGCGCCGAGTTTAACGGCAGGCGCAAAGAACAGCGCCGAGGCTTCAGCCCGTGAGGCCTGCGCCGCGAGTGTATTTACTTGCGCCGCATCAACCGCTGAAACCGCGTCAATTGCTTTTTTGTTTACAGATAGATTTGTCATAGTATTTCCCTTTCAAGGAATGTGTTAGCCGCTTGGCTAACTGTTGCGAGACAGGGCCAACCCCTTTCTCTGCTAACCATTATACGGAAAACACCGGCAAACGCAAGCAAATGGCAGCAAATGGCAGCAGTTAGTCGCCTCGCTAACCCCCACCTACCCCCGACCCCCCTCTACAGCGCGTCACGCATATCTACTTATACATACTAATTTGCACAAATATTTTGAGTTTCAACGAAATCGGCTAAACCCTACCCCCACCCTACCGTTATACCCAGTAACCACATTCGGCGCGGGGAGATTGAAATAATTATAAAATTCGTCTAAATACCAAGTATGGCATTACAAATAACACCAGAACGGGGTGTGCCAATCAAAGACGTGCCCCCGCCAAAAGACCTCACAGGCAAAGCTGAAGCTGCTGCCGAGACCGCTAAACATCTACATGCCCACGGGTTAGAGATAGACATAACCGCAGAGGACAGGGATAACGCTTCGGAGATCAGTATGGCATATGCTGCCGATCCTGTGCGTACTTCAAAGAAGGCTACGCTTAAAAATATATCACGCACCCCACCCGCTACCCTCCTACTAACAGACAAGATCCTAAAAGATTTTGGGCATTCTGTTGTGCAGAGTGCTACGCAGGTGAGGCACCTCGTCACAAACAAACTGATTGAGGAGACAGAGAACCCCGACCCACGGGTACGGATACGTGCCTTGGAGCTGTTGGGTAAGATCAGCGATGTGGGGTTGTTTGCGGAGAAGTCTGAAGTTACAATAACGCATCAAACTACAGACGACATTAAAGAGAAACTACGTGGGAAACTGGCTAAACTTATAGACCCAGCCGATTCTGATGTAGAGGACGCAGTAGTCGTGGAGGCCCCGGTCATATCGTTGGATGATACACTGGGGCCTCCCGATGCCTAAAGATCTTACCACTGTTGCGAAAGACTTAGATTTCTCTCCAGAAGATATACAGACTATGTTGGACAACCTTGACCAGTTTAGTCCCGAAGAGGTCGCAGAGATTGATAAGATGGTCGATGAGCTGGCGAACAGGCAGCGTAACGACAATGCCAAAGATGACCTCATAGAGTTTTGTAAACGGATGCAGCCAGATTATAAGGTTGGCAAGCACCACCGCATCCTTGCAGATATGCTGATGGACATTGAGCAGGGTGATAAAGACCGTATATGTGTCAATATCCCACCCCGACACGGTAAATCGCAGCTTGTGAGTATCTTTTTCCCTGCGTGGTTCTTGGGGCGTAACCCCGGCAAGAAGGTTATGATGGTGTCCCACACTACCGATCTTGCTGTGGACTTTGGACGTAAGGTTAGAAACTTAATATCGGTAGACGACTACAAAGAAATATTTCCGCAGGTGTCGTTGGCGGTGGACAGTAAGTCTGCGGGACGTTGGAATACTAACTTTGGAGGAGAATATTATGCGTGTGGTATTGGGTCTGCACTTGCGGGACGTGGTGCTGATCTTCTGCTTGTTGATGATCCTCATTCTGAGCAGGATGTTATTAACGGAAACTTCTCTGTGTTTGAAAAAGCATACGAGTGGTTCACCTTCGGTGCCCGTACTCGCCTTATGCCGGGCGGTAGGGTTGCAATAATTCAAACTCGTTGGCACATGGACGACCTCACGGGGCGTGTGACGACCGATATGGTCAAGAATCCAGAGTCAGATCAGTACGAGATCGTGGAGTTTCCCGCTATTTTAGACAGCGAGGACTCTGACGGTAAGCCGATACAGAAGCCGTTATGGCCTGAGTTCTTTGATTTGACCGCATTGCTGCGCACAAAGGCGTCGATGCCTACATTCCAATGGAACTCGCAGTATCAGCAGCAGCCGACAGCCGAAGAAGCGTCGATTGTTAAGCGGGAATGGTGGCAAATATGGACAAAAGACGACCCACCCCACTGTGAATACATAATTATGTCGCTTGATGCTGCCGCAGAGAAGAATAATCGCGCCGATTATACCGCATTGACGACTTGGGGCGTGTTTTTTAACGAAGAAGAGAACGCGCACCACATAATTTTGCTAAATAGTATCAAAGAACGCCTAGAATTTCCAGAATTGAAGGGTCTGGCGCTTGAAGAGTACAAAGGTTGGGAGCCAGACTCATTTATTGTGGAAAAAAAGTCCTCTGGCGTGGCTTTGTACCAAGAATTACGCCGTATGGGCCTCCCAGTACAGGAGTATACACCTCATAGGGGTACTGGAGACAAGATGGCTCGCCTTAATAGTGTATCAGACATCATCGCCAGCGGGTTTGTGTGGGCACCAGCTAAGCGTTGGGCCGAGGAGGTCATAGAAGAGGTGGCAGGGTTCCCGTTTATGTCTAACGATGACCTCGTTGACTCTACGGTTATGGCGTTATTGCGGTTTAGGCAGGGTGGGTTCATCAGATTACCCACAGATGAGTGGGATGATGAGCCTACATACCGTAGACCTGTGGAATATTACTAAACTTCTATGTTTAACTTAGTTCCCTGCGGCCTATCCGCTGTAGTTTTTGCTCCAAACCTATCATAAGCCTTGCCAAGATCTAATCTCTGCTCTCTGAGCGCCTCCAGATGCGTGTGGTTGGCCCTATGTTCTTTCTCCACCCTCTGCTCAGCAAGGTGAGCTTCTATTCGCTCACGACTTTGAGTTTGCTGGTGGATATCAGATCCTACATTAAACGGTGCGTTGCCTATTCCGCTTAACCCGTCAGCCATTACAGTCTTCCCTGCTTTGCCAAGATTATTACAACCGTTATGCCAATCATTATTGAAACAATAATTGTGGAGCCACCGTAAACTATAATACGTTCAATCCGCTTTGCCTTGCGCTTTCTCTCAGCTTCAACCTTTGCTTTGCGATCTTTTCGCGCCTGTACCCGTATGGCCTGCAATTCACCCCATGCGCTAAAACCTCTGGTTGCAATTACGATCTGACGAAGCTCCTCCTCCGCATCTTTGGCCCTTTGTAAATTCACAAACGTCTCCATCGCGTTTTCATCTGACCCAGAGAATAAACTGTTTTTCTTTTTCTCATGGGCAGCGCGTAAATCATCCACCCCGTCGAAGAACTCACCAATTTGCTTGGTGACGTTTACCAGTTCCTTGCCTGCGGATACGGCAGATTTTACAGCGGCAAGCGCCGTAAACGGGTCAATCATGTCTCTCTTCCCCGACCAACAACTATGTATGGTGGACAGAAGTGCTTCCAAGGCACTCTTACTTTAGCTGGGTACTGGTAATAGAATTGCGAAACTTCTCTAGGGCACCTGTACTCACAGGTCTGATGCAGGCCTATGGTTGGGCTTTGACTAGCTAATATCGCTGTTAGGGCGCATATAAACATATCTCATGCCTATCTCCCCCTATTTCTCTGCAAGTTTGTCTATCTTGCCTTCAAGCCTAACGAGGTGGTCAACAACTCTCCCAAGTTCCCCCGCGTGGTCTTCCCTCTTTATATAATTCTCTCTTGTCATGTTCAAAAGAATATTAAGGCGTTTGACTTCAGATGCGATTTGGTTGGCCCACCACCCTATGGGTAGAATCACAAAAGTTAATACGATGTTCCAAATCAGCATGTTATCCATGATCTCTCAATACAGGAATATAATATTTGTTTCAACAGACCGCTTGAGATAAAGGGTAAATAGGGTGCATCTCCCAGTACCCTAGTCGAGGTGTGGCGGCTTCCCCCAAGTTGCCCACCTCGACACTAGACCGCTGGGCATTAAAATGATAAGTTACCCGCAAGCAACGCTTATGGAGCGCACATGGCTGTAGAAAAACCCTTAGTTCCTTCTGATTTAGAGGTAGAGACAAATCCTACGGAAGAAGAACTTACCATCGAAGTTATAAACCCTGAAGCTGTTTCTATGGAAACTGAAGATGGTGGGGTTATAATTGATTTTGAAGGCGGCTTGTCAGAGCAATTAATCGGGCAAGATCACGATTCAAACTTAGCTGAGTCTATAGACGAAGCAGACCTTGAAGCTATGGCATCTGAGCTTGTGAGTGACTTTGAGTCTGATCGTGAGTCTCGCGCCGACTGGGCTAGAGCGTATGTAAAAGGTTTAGACCTTCTTGGTATGAAGATTGAGGAGCGCCAGCAGCCTTGGGCGGGTGCGTCTGGGGTATTTCACCCCGTGCTTACTGAAGCTGTTGTACGATTCCAAGCACAGGCTATGGGGGAGCTATTCCCCGCTTCAGGCCCTGTGAAAAGCAAGATTATGGGTAAGCTTACTCCAGAGAAGTTTGATCAAGCTGAACGTGTGCAGAATGAGATGAACTACCTATTAACGGAAGAAATGACAGAATACCGCGACGAGATGGAGCAGATGTTGTTTAAGCTCCCGTTGGCGGGATCTGCGTTTAAGAAGGTATATTACGATCCGCTTATGGATAGACCTTGTGCGGTGTTTGTACCTTCAGAAGAGTTCGTTGTGTCCTATGGGGCGACAGATCTAATGACATGCCCACGGTATACGCATGTTATGAAGAAAACAGAGAACGAGATATTAGAACTGCAAGTCGCAGGCTTCTACAGGGATGTGGAGCTACCCGCACCTTCGCCTGATTTTTCTGATATACAAGAAAAATATGACGAGCTTGACGGTGAGAGCGCGGTTCTTGAAAATGACGATAGGCATACAATCCTTGAGATGCACGTCACAATGAATATGCCCGAAGGGTTTGATGATTCTGATGAGATAGCACGGCCTTATGTTGTGACGATTGATAAGTCGTCACGCGAGATATTATCTATACGCAAGAATTGGTACGAAGATGACGCTAAAAAGAAAAAACGCCTACACTTTGTACACTACCGTTATCTACCGGGCCTTGGGTTCTATGGAACGGGGCTTATTCATCTTATTGGTGGCCTTGCTAAGTCGGCTACCTCTATCCTTCGCCAGTTGGTTGATGCTGGCACACTGTCGAATTTGCCAGCAGGGCTTAAAGCTCGCGGTATGCGTATTAAGGGGGACGACACTCCTCTTATGCCGGGTGAATTTAGGGATGTGGACGTACCGGGCGGTGCCATACGTGACTCGATTACGTTTATCCCTTACAAAGAGCCATCAAGCGTATTGTACTCTTTACTTGGAAATATTGTCGAAGAGGGACGCCGAATTGGCTCAGTCGCAGACATCCAAGTAGGAGATATGAACGCACAGGCACCCGTGGGCACAACTCTTGCCCTCTTGGAGCGGTCGATGAAAGTGATGTCTGGTGTACAGGCTCGCCTTCACGCTGCCTTGAAGAAAGAGTTACGACTTCTGTCTAAGATCGTGCATGATTACATGCCTGATGAGTATGCTTACGAAGTTGACGGAGACTTCAGCAGAAAAGACGATTTTGACAAACGTATAGACGTTATACCTGTATCTGATCCCAATGCCGCTACTATGGCGCAGCGTATTATGCAGTACCAAGCCGCGTTACAACTAGCGCAACAAGCGCCCCAATTGTACGACATGGGTAAGCTGCACAGGCAAATGCTTGAGGTTCTTGGCATCCAAGACGCGGAGGATTTAATCAAGCTACCTGAAGATATTAAACCTTCCGACCCTGTAACTGAGAACATGATGATCTTGAAGCAGGAACCAGTCAAAGCGTTCAAGTATCAAGACCACGAAGCTCACCTAGCGGTGCATATGGCTGCGGCACAAGATCCAAAGATTATGCAGATGGTGGGGCAGTCTCCGTTTGCGCAAGTGATACAGCAAGCAATGGCTGCTCATATCACAGAGCATGTTGCATTCCAGTATCGTAGGGAAATGGAAAAGATGCTGGGGGTCGAGATGCCTAGCGAAGATCAGCCATTGCCTGAAGATGTTGAGGTTGAAATTTCTAGGTTGGCTAAGGATGCAGCAGAGAAGCTTCTCAAGAAAGATCAGGCAGAGGTGTCTCAGCAGCAGGCTCAGGCGCAACAACAAGATCCTGTTGTACAGATGCAACAGCAAGAGCTTCAGCTAAAAGCGCAGGAGCTTCAGCATAAGATGCAACTAGATACGGCTAAACTTCAGCTTGAAGCTGAAAAGATTAAAGCCACTAATCAAAGAGAGGGGGCCAAGCTGGGAGTTAAGCTGGCAACCGATCTTGATAATTCCCAACGTGCAGATCAGCAGGCTGGGGCGAAACTGGGAGTTGAATTAGCAAAGGAGCTAGGCAAGGGGGATGGATGATACAGTTGTTGCGTTGATGAAACGTAGCATATCCGAGTCCAAGACGGAAATAGAACAGTTTTTGGCTGGGGGCCAAGCACAATCTATGGAAGATTACTGTCGTCTTGTAGGGAGATATGAGGCTTTAAAACTAATTGAAGCCGATTTAGTTGATTTGGAAGAAAGAATTATTGCACAATAAGTTCTAGTATTCTATTTCGTAATTGGGGGCTTCGCGGATAGACCGCGCAAGGTTTCTGTGAACCTTAATCACTGCAAGGTATATGCAATGTATAAAGATGAAAAAGTAACTGACGATAAAGTAGCAACTCAGTTACCAGAACCAAAAGGCTACAAAGTTCTTATTAGCACTGTTGAGGTTAATGAGAAGACCGAAGGCGGGGTGTATATGCCTGACCAACTTAGGCAGGCAGAAGAAACCGCTTCTATTATAGGGTTTGTAATTAAAACTGGCCCTGATGCGTATTCCGATAAAGATAGATTTCCAAATGGAGCCTACTGCAAGGAAGGTGATTTTGTAATCTTTAGATCTTATTCAGGAACCAGATTTAAAATACATGGCAAAGAGTTTCGTCTTGTAAATGATGACACTGTTGAAGCAGTCGTCGAAGATCCACGGGGGTATACACGGGTATGAATAGTTTGGCAGATAAACCAGAGCTAACAGAACAAGATCTTGAAAACGAATCACCTGAAACACAAGATGTTGTGGATGATTCGTTTGAGATAGAAGTGTCTGACGACACCCCTGAAGAAGAGAAACCGCGTCTGGCAGAAGATAGAGAGCCAGAAGTGCCTTCTGACGATGAGATAGATAAATATTCTGTTGGGGTTCAAAAGCGCATAAACAAGCTAAAATTTGAAGCGCAAGAGCAAGAACGGCAAAAACTTGAGGCCCACAGGCTACAAGAAGAGGCTCTGCGGTATGCTCAACAGATAAAATCTGAAAACGAACAATTACGAAAAAACCTTGATGCGGGTGAAGAAACCCTTATTGGGCAGGCTAAAGGGCGCATCGAAGCGCAGTTAGATAAGGCTAAAGCTGCGTATAAAGCTGCATATGAGTCAGGAGATCCTGACGCTTTAATAGCCGCGCAAGAGCAGCTAACGACCTTGAAGGTAGAGTCTGACAGGGTAAATAACTATAAACCACAGGTTAGAACCGCGCCACAGCCACAGCCACAGTATGCTCAACCTGCCCCGCAAGTTGATAAGCCTGATCCAAAAGCCCTTGAGTGGGGTAAGAAAAATACTTGGTTTGAGAATCCTGAAACTCCTGAAATGACAGGCTATGCATATGGTGTGCATCAAAAGCTTGTACAATCAGGGATTGATCCGAGAAGCGATTCTTATTATGATGAAATAGACAAGGCTATGAAAAAAGCCTTTCCAGATAAGTTTGACGGTGGGCAAATAGAGGAAGAAGCACCCCAACGTCAGGCCGGTTCCGTGGTTGCCGCACCGTCAAGATCGACAAAAAAGCCACGCACAGTGCGATTAACCTCGACGCAAGCCTCTCTCGCCAAGCGGCTTGGACTCACGAATGAGCAATATGTGGCGCAAATGTTGAAGGATCAATCCAAATGAGTAACAGAACCTCACGCAGTAATGATGATCGCGAAGCGGTCAAACGTAAAGTGTCATGGGAAAGACCGACAATGTTACCGACCCCCGAACCTCGCGCTGGCATTAGCTATCGCTGGATTCGCACCTCTACCTTGGGTACTACGGATAACAAGAATGTTTCTTCCAGATTTCGTGAAGGTTGGACACCTGTTCGTAAAGAGGATCATCCGAACCTTCAAATCGTGTCCGATATTGATTCGAGATTTCAAGACGGCATTGAGGTAGGTGGCTTATTGTTATGTCAAAACGCCATCGAAAAAGTTGAGGCTAGGGTTGAGAAGCAGCTAGACATGGCACAGAGCCAGATGGAAGCGGTTGATAATTCCTATCTGAAACAATCAGACCCTCGTATGCCCGTTCTAAACCCAGAACGGAGTACACGATCTTCATTTGGCAAGTAACCCTTTTGGGGAGCTTGTCGTAACTTAAACTCTAGGAGTATGAGAAAATGGCTACTACAGCAGCTCCCTACGGCTTAAAACCTGTGCGCCGCGCAGATGGAATGCCGTATGCTGGTGCGACTAATCAGTATCTCATTGACCCCGCTGGAGAAGCAACAAACCTGTTCTACGGGCAAGTTGTTATCATTGGGGCTGATGGTTACATCGCACTCGCAACTGGTTCAGGTGCAGACCTGACATCTAACAGCATCTCAGGAACAACAGGCGTTGGCGCTATTGGCGTTTTCGTTGGTTGTGAGTATGTAAATTCTTCAGGCCAAACGGTCCAAGCGCAGCATTACCCAACTGGAACTTCCAACGGTGATGCTATTAAGGCATATGTTGTTGACGATCCAAACGTACTATTCCAAGCCCAGCTTGATGGTACAGGAGCGCAAACAATCATCGGTACAAACACATTCTTTGCAGCAGCGCAGTCTACCTCAACTGGTAATACCACGACAGGTAACTCTACATCTGCATTGGACGCTACGGTGAAGACTGCCGCAGCGGCGTTTCGTATTGTTTCACATGTGTCAGATGCTGCTGATGCGTTCCCAGATGTACTTGTAAAGTTCAATCCGGGCGCTCACCAGATGACCAATAACGTAGGCTTATAAGGAGGTTAAATCATGGCTATTTCACGCGCCCAGCTCCTTAAAGAGCTGTTACCGGGTCTGAATGCATTGTTTGGTTTGGAGTACGGCAAGTACGAAGACGAACATTCTGAGATCTATGAAACTGAAACTTCAGAGCGTAGCTTTGAAGAGGAAGTTAAATTATCAGGTTTTGGAGCCGCCCCTGTGAAAGCAGAAGGTGCTTCAATTTCTTATGACAACGCACAGGAATCATTCACTGCGCGTTACAATCATGAGACAGTCGCAATGGGCTTTTCTATCACAGAAGAGGCTATGGAAGACAATCTGTATGATTCGCTTTCTGCTCGTTATACCAAAGCTCTTGCTCGCGGTATGGCATACACAAAGCAAACAAAGGCTGCTTCTTTGTTGAACACAGGCTTCACCACCTTTAACTCAGGTGATGGCGTTACTTTGTTTAGCACAGCGCACCCAACCGTTGAGGGCACTACTAACGCTAACCGCCCTGCAACTGATGCTGACTTGAATGAAACTTCACTTGAGCAAGCTGTTATTGATATTGCCGCGTTCACAGATGAACGTGGTTTGTTGATTGCTGCGCGCCCTCGTAAGTTAATCATTCCACCAGCATTAATGTTTGTTGCAACTCGCTTGTTGGAAACAACTCTGCGTGTTGGTACAGCAGATAATGATATCAACGCACTTAACTCAAACGGGTCTATCCCAGAGGGTTATGCGGTGAACCACTATCTGACAGACAATGATGCCTTCTTCATCACAACTGATGTGCCTAATGGCATGAAGCATTTTGTCCGTACCGCTATGCAAACAGGCATGGATGGTGACTTTGACACTGGTAACGTGCGCTACAAAGCGCGTGAGCGTTACAGCTTTGGTGTATCAGATCCATTGGGAATGTACGCTTCTCGCGGAGCATAAAGTATGTTATAAGGTGGGTACTTCATGTATTCTCCTCATGTATAACTCAGGGGCAACTTCGGTTGCCCCTTTCTTTTTGTTTAAATATCTACTACTATATGTGTATCCCTGACAGACACATGGTGTGTCTGACTAACCCAGACAGGAGATCGACATGGGTACTACTACTTTTTCTGGTCCTATACGGGCTGGCAACATCCGCAACACAACGGGCACTACTGTTGGGTCAGACATAGCAAACGTAGGTTATGTCGTAATGACTCAACAACATGTAATGGATATTTCTGGCGGCGCTGTCGCAGCAGAGGCTACAAATGTAGTAATCCCTGCCAACTCAAAAATCGTAGACATCATCATTGATTTAGAAGTGGCTGCTAATACCACGACAAATATTAGTGTTGGTGATACCGTAGGCGGTGCAGCGACTCTAGTTAATGCTGTTGCTTCTGGAACTACTGTAGGTATTAAAGCGTTAGGCGCTTCTGGCGGTGGTACACTTACATGGAAAAACACTGGTACATCTGATTTGAAATTAACTGCTACCTCAAGTGCAGGTACAAATGCGGGATCAGTTGTTATAACAGTGATGTATGCTCAAGCGTTTAATACGGCTGTTCAGCCGTAAGGAGGCCTAGATGGCTGGTCAAGAAGTACGGGCATTTAATGTCTCAACATCAGGATTTAGTGCAGGGGTTGTTGGCCCCACACGAAGTCGCATACAGGGCATCTTGGTGTATGCCACTAACATCACAGCATTTACTATTAAGAATGGCTCCGCATCAGGAGCCACTCTGCTGGATTTAACCCTTCCAGCGGGATGGAACGATGTGTTTCTCCCTAATGATGGTATTCTTGCTGACAATGGGGCCTATGTGTCTGCTCTATCAGGCTCTGGTTCAGTGATAACTTTACTCCTTGAGTAAGAGATGGCTGAGAAAAAGAAAGGCTCCATGAAGGGGCACAGCATAAAAGGTGGTCATAAACGTCCCACAAAGTCTGGGGCGGGTATGACAAAGAAGGGTGTTGCCAAGTATCGCAAGGACAACCCCGGCTCCAAGTTAAAGACCGCTGTTACAGGTAAAGTAAAAAAAGGAAGTAAGGATGCGAAGCGGCGTAAGTCTTTCTGCGCTCGCTCTGCTGGACAGATGAAGAAGTTTCCTAAAGCTGCTAAAGATCCTAACAGCAGATTAAGGCAAGCAAGAAAACGGTGGAAATGTTAAATGGCTATTTCTCGTTCCCAGATGGGCAGTCAACTAACAGGCAACAGAACCTCTACAGGTGATGATGCTAAGGACTTGGACATTATTCGTTTTGGCAAAGGTGGCAAGACGAAGAAGAAATCTAAAAGTCGTGTTAATGAAGCTGGTAATTATACTCAACCAGAGAAAAGAAAGCGGATATTTAACCGCATAAAAGCTGGCGGCAAGGGCGGCAAACCGGGGCAATGGTCGGCAAGAAAAGCGCAAATGTTGGCGAAGGCTTATAAAAAAGCAGGTGGGGGCTATAAAAGCTAATGGCGCTCAAGAAGTCACAGAAGAGCTTGAAGTCTTGGACGAAGCAGAAGTGGCGAACAAAGTCTGGCAAGCCATCGACGCAAGGGAGCAAGGCTACAGGCGAGCGATATCTTCCTGAGAAGGCTATCAAGTCTTTGACCTCTGCGGAGTACGCCGCTACTACGAAGAAGAAACGCGAGGCTACCAAGAAGGGCAAGCAGGTTGCCAAGCAGCCTAAGAAAATTGCAAAGAAAACCAAACGGTTTAGGAGCGTAGTGACATAATGGCTGTAGTAACCCCAGACATGCCAGAGATTTTTGAGGAAGCTTTTGAAAGGGCTGGCCTTGAGATGCGTACTGGATACGACCTTAAAACCGCACGAAGAAGTCTAAATCTTTTAACATTGGAGTGGCAGAACCGTGGTCTTAATCTCTTCACTATTGAAGCGGGTACGCTCGCTGTTACAGCGGGTACGGCAACGTATACCCTTCCTACGGACACCATCGATATCATCGAACACCAAATCCGTACAGGAACAGGTACAAATCAAATCGACACCTCCCTCGAAAGAGTCAGTGTCTCGACCTACGCCCAGCAAACCAACAAAAACACGCAAGGTAGGCCGACCCAAATCTACGTCCAAAGGCTCCCAACGGAAACAAAAGTAACTCTTTGGCCCGTACCTGATAATACAACGACCTATGAAATAGCATATCATAGGTTAAAAGGTATTGATGGTCTGTCATCTGGAGTCGGGGCAGCGATATCTTCTGTACCGCCCCGCTTTGTGCCCTGCTTGGTTGCAGGTATGGCGTACTATATTGCCATGAAAAAGAATCCTCAGATGGCAGCTAACCTCAAGCAAGAGTATGAGTTCCAGTTCCAGCTTGCTGCTGGTGAGGATGAAGAGACAGCATCAATTAAGTTTGTTCCATTTAACACATTTATGATGGGTGCGGGATGAGCTACGCGAGAGGCAAATATGCTTTTGGCTACTGCGACAGGACAGGATTTAGATATCCTTTGTCTGACCTTGTGCCTGAGTTTAACAATGGCGTTAAGACTGGATTTCTGGTTGGGCGTGATGTTGTTGACCCAGATCAGCCACAAAACTTCTTGGGCAGAATTAAAATAAATGATCCTCAGTCTTTGAGGAATCCAAGGCCAGACACATCCTTAGAAGAGAGTCGGGGTCTGTTTGGGTTTAATCCTGTTTGGAACGATCTTCAGTTTATGCAGGCTGAAGTCGGTACTGTTACTATCAACATAACTTAGGAGTTAAAGCGATGATGAAGAAAAAAGGCTATGCTAAAGGCGGCGTTACCAAGAAGATGATGGGTGGCGCTATGAAGAAAAAGAAACCTGTAGCTATGAAAGCAGGCAGCAAGGTTACGAAGAAAGCCGCTGGTGGCAAGATGCCTATGGTCAAAAAGAATGGGAAGAGTGTCCCAGCATTTGCTGCTGATGGTGTGGGCAAAATGAAAAAAGGCGGCGTTACCAAGAAGATGATGGGTGGCGCTATGATGAAAAAGAAAAAAGGTTACGCCAAAGGCGGTAAGACTAAAAAGTAAAGTCAACTTGGGGGGATAGATTGGCTTATTTGCAGAGTAACATACCGCACTTCAAGTGTTGGGTTCGCCGTGAGTATACTCACAACCATGAACAATACCACGGCGAGTTCTTACATGCGATGGCAATAGCGGTAACGACAATGCCAAATAGATGCTTGAGCTTTCAAGTTATCTTTACGGGATGTGAGGCAGATGAAGAAGGGGATGAGAATGTACACGGTGGCGCAATGTGGGCGAGAATGCCTATAACCGCTCTTGTAGCCGATGAGCCGCTCAATGAGTGGCCTTCTGCTATGGCTGTGCATGATGCCCAGCCTTGGGATTGTTCGTCCTACAACCACGCTGTGTACGTCTTGGACAGAGCAACGCCATGTCCTTGGTTGGCAAAGATAGATGGGAACATGTATCCTGCAAAGTATATGTTCACTGTTGATTACTCTGAAGGTGAGATAGCAGATGACCCAGCGCAGCATAAGCAAAGTCATGTTATGCAGCTTCTAGACGCTGGAGAATGGACTGGTAACGTGGTGGCACTGCCTAACAATCGTGTAAGGGTTACTCACCCTGCGTGGTTTGAGACTGGCACTGGTGCCCCAGACTTCAAGCCATCTCAACATATACACTATTCAAAATCTGATTTAGACTATACTATGGATGTCAACAAAATATTTGATAACTTATATCAAGAGGAGAATTAAAATGGGCGTTGAAGATGTTAAGCCAAAAGCGCGGCCAAAAGACCTTGAGAAGGCGGCAAAGAAAAAACGTATGGCTGAAGAAAGGCGTACAGAAAAAAGAATTATAAAAGAATCTGCTCGCAGAAGAACTAGAGATCACAATGCGGAACCCAAACAAGACTTTAAAAGCTTACTAGGATTGGCTGGTGGCGGCAAGGTGTGCCGTGGCATGGGTGCTGCCACTCAAGGTGGCAAGTTTAGAGTATCATAAGGGAAAGTTCAAATGAACTATTCAGAACTGACGCAAGCAATCAAAGACTATACGGAGAACACAGAGAGTACCTTTGTGACAAATATTCCTAACTTTGTGCGTCAGGCTGAAGAGCGGATCTTTAGAGATATCACTATTCCAGAGCTACGCAGGAACGTCACAGGCAATGTAAACGCTGGCAATAAGTATGTTGCGAGGCCTGATGACTTTCTAGCCACGTTCTCTTTAGCTATTATCAATGGCACAACGTACACCTATCTTTTAGACAAAGAGGTGAACTTTGTGCGGGAAGCTTATCCTGATACCACGGTGCAGGGGTTGCCACAGTATTACGCAATATTTGATGGGGATACCGCGACAGGTCATGGCAACTTCCTGCTAGGTCCTACGCCTGATGCGGCATACGACTTGGAGTTGCATTACTACTATGATCCACCTTCTATTGTCACCTCTGGCACATCATGGCTTGGAGATAATGCAGAAGCAACATTGCTTTACGGATCTCTTATAGAGGCGTATACGTTCATGAAGGGCGAGGGCGATATGGTTCAGTTGTATAACGAAAGATATTCGTCAGCCCTTATCAATATGGCTTCTTTGGGTGCTAAGTTGAGAACTGATACATACAGGCAACCTGCCGCGTAGGAGATAAGGTATGGCAATAATTCAAACAACATGTACGTCTTTTAAGCTTCAGCTTTTACAGGCAGAGCATGATTTTGATGCACATACATTCAGGATAGCTTTGTATTCTAGCGCGGCATCTTTGGGTGCGGATACCACTGTGTATAGTACATCAAACGAAATAACTAATACAACTGGAACGGCATACACTGCGGGGGGCAAGCCGTTGACAGTGACATCTACATTTCCAAAGACCTCTGGCACAACGGCTATTGTGGACTTTGATAATATTTCATGGACTGACGCAAGCTTTACAGCAAGGGGGGCGCTGATCTATAACGCGAGTGCTTCTAATAAAGCGGTTGCTGTGTTAGACTTTGGAAGCGACAGGGTTGCTAGTGATAGTACCTTTGAAATACAATTCCCCGTAGCGGATGCCACATCTGCTATAATTCGCATAGCATGATAGGAGTTATCTAAATGGCGAGCTTTAACAAAGTAAACGATTTTGTGGTAAACGCAGTCCACAATATGGATCTAGCAAGCGATCAGCTTGCGGTGGCCCTAACAAATACTGCACCGGGAAGTGAATCAAGCAACCCAACCGCAGATGGTAATGGTATTGTTGGCAATCTTACACAGGTTAGCTACAGCAACTGTTCTTCTCGTAACCTAACTACAAGCTCATCATCCCAGTCTGGCGGTGTGTATAAGCTGGTTGTAGCAGATCTTACGCTCACTGCCTCTGGTACTGTTGGTCCCTTCCGTTACATCTATATCTTTGATGATACGGTTACTTCTCCAGCAGATCCAATCATTGGGTACTATGACTATGGCACCTCATTGACGCTGAACAGCGGTGATACTTTCACCTTAGACTTCAGCCCAAGCAACGGTGTCGTCCAACTAACATAAGGCAGTATCATGGCGAAGCTCTTTAACAGAGCCAAGATGACAACCAGTACCACGGGTACTGGCACAATCACTCTTGGCAGTGCGTCTACGGGGTTTCAGAGTTTCGCAGATGCTGGGGTTAGTAACGGTGACGTAGTACAGTACGTCATTGAAGAACTTTCTAACTTTGAAATAGGCACTGGTACATATACCGCTTCTGGCACAAGCCTTACAAGAACTGTGCAAGAGAGTTCAAACGCAGATAATGCCATCAGCCTCGCGGGGAATGCTGTTGTCTTTATCAGTGCGGTAGCCAGTGACCTAAACATCTTGCAGAATGCAGGCTCTACCAAAGTTGCAGCTACCGCTTCTGGTGCCACGGTTACGGGTAACTTGGCAATTACGGGCACCGTAGATGGACGCGATATCGCAACTGACGGTACAAAGTTAGATACCATAGAAACCAACGCTGACGTTACAGATAGCTCAAATGTAGGATCTTCTCTTACAGGTTTTGCTACGGGCACAGATGCGGTTTCTTCTGATCTTATTCCTGTTTACGATGTAAGTGCTTCTGCTTGGGAAAAGCAGACTATTGCTAATGCAGCGTTGCAGGGACCGACTGGGCCTACTGGCCCCACGGGACCAACTGGCCCGACAGGGCCA
>Ga0222716_10001953_pt1 | contig 16935 bp, 13 predicted proteins | sample C33_13DmetaG_FD_165044 | JGI IMG/M metagenome (GOLD analysis project Ga0222716, IMG submission 165044) | Estuarine water microbial communities from San Francisco Bay, California, United States - C33_13D | ecosystem: Environmental > Aquatic > Marine > Unclassified | place: USA: California... | reverse complement strand
AGTTGACACTGACCTCATCAACGCTGCTACTGGCTTTGGTGACGGTACTCGTACGCAGACTCCTGCCGCTACGGGTGCTGATTGGGTAAACAGCAACAGCTACTACTTCAATGCCGCAGCTGGCCTTGCTACGTATGCTGTTGACACTGTAGCTACTGGTGACAACTTTACTGACCTCGGCTTCCGTGAAGCTATCAAGCTGATGGACGATGCTGACGTACCTATGGACGGACGAGTTCTCGTTATTCCTCCTGCGTCACGCAAGTCAATCATGGGCATTGATCGTTACGTGTCTTCCGACTTTGTTGGTGGCCGTGGCGTTGAGTCAGGTCTGATTGGTAACTTGTACGGTGTAGACATCTACGTGTCTAGCAACTGTCCTGTTATTGAGACAGGCGCTGAAAACGGTGCTTCATCTCTTGATACTCGTGGTTGCTTGTTCTTCCACAAGGATGCCTTGGTAATGGCAGAGCAACTCGCTGTACGTTCTCAGACTCAGTACAAGCAGGAATACCTGTCTACGCTGTTTACGTCTGACACGCTGTACGGTGTTGAGACTTACCGTCCGGAAGCAGGATTCATCCTCGCTGTCGCTGACGAGTAAAGTTCTACGGGGGTCGCAATGGCCCCCTTTTATTTAAACGCTTGTGTACGAGTTTTTAAATAAAAGATATATAACGGATAGGAAAGCCTTATGTCTAACTACGTAAAATCTACAAATTTTACTGCTAAGGATTCTTTGCCTTCAGGTGACGCTAACAAGGTTATCCGTGGCTCAGAGTTTGATACTGAATTTAATGCAATCCAAACTGCGGTAACTACCAAAGCAGACCTTGCCGGCCCTACGTTTACTGGTACAGCTACGTTTGCTGATGTTAATGTGTCTGGAACTGTTACTGCAGGAACTATTGATCTCAACGGCGGTGCTTTAGACAACGTAACTATTGGTGGATCAACACCCGCCGCAGGAACATTTACTTCTCTTACTGCTACAACAGCAGACATTAACGCTGGTACTATTGATAACACAGTTATTGGTGGTTCTACTCCCGCAGCAGGGACGTTTGCAGCTGTTGCAGGAACTACAGGTACTTTTTCTGGTGCTGTTACTGGCTCAAACCTAAATGTATCTAATTGGGATACAGCTTACGGCTGGGGCAATCACGCTTCTGCAGGCTATCTGACTAGCGTAGCGTTTACTGATATTAACGGCGCTGCTGTTATCACATCTTCAGAAACCTTTGTAAGTAACGACACAACTTTACCTACGACAGCCACGATGACTGCAAGAATCCTAGCAGCTACGCTTGGTCCTGTTGCGTCCCTTGATGACTTGTCTGACGTTAACTTAACACCCGCTGCTACAGAGGGTCAGGTTTTGGTTTTTGATTCTAGTACATCAAAGTTTATTGCGGGAGCATCCGGTGCAGGGCTGGATGGTGGTTTTGCTAATTCAACTTACCTTACAGCGCAGAATTATAACGGAGGCGGTGCATAATCATGGCAAGCATAATTCAAATACGCAGGGATACAGCAACAAACTGGACTTCTGCTAATCCAATACTAGCTCAAGGCGAGTTAGGTCTTGAAACAGATACTCTCAAGGTTAAGGCAGGTGACGGTTCTACAGCATGGAACTCAGCTAGTTACTTAATTGACACAGGCGGCTACGCAGCTTACTCAGACGCTACTGCTAACTTTACAGGCAATCTGCAAAAGTCAGGCTCGCCTGTTGTTACAGCGGCTTACACGGGTGATGTGGACGTTACTGGTGAGTTAATTGTCGATAGTTACAACGAAACTTACGCTGCTGTTACTAGTTCAAGCAATGCTACTACTGTTAACTGTGAGGCTGGCAACGCTTTTAGTCACACACTAACAGAAAACACTACTTTTACTTTTAGTAATCCTCCTGCTTCCGGTACAGCCTTTAGCTTTTCACTAGAAATTATTCAGGATGGAAGTGCTTCAGGTTTTACTGTGACTTGGCCCGGAGCAGTAGATTGGCCTGCGGCTACAGCACCAACACTAACAGCCACTGCTAGTGCTAAAGATGTATTTGTCTTTTACACACGAGACGGTGGAACTACTTGGTACGGATTTACTGCGGGGCAGGCGCTAGGCTAATATGAGTACTAAAAAGAAACTATTAGAAGCCGCCGCTGGTAACGCTGGTGAAGCTGTTTATGTTGACGATGTGTTCAGCACTTATTTAAGGTCTGGCACTGGTGCTGGAACCTCATTTTCTGTTTCAAATGATATTGATCTTGCTGGCGAAGGCGGCTTGGTTTGGTACAAGCGGCGAACAGGAACCGCAACTGATCATATTCTAATAGATAGCGAACGTGGCGCTGGATATGTTCTTGAGAGTAATACAACAGACTACTCAAGAAACCGTGGATGGTTTACGTCATTTAATTCTGATGGTTTTTCTGGAGATGGACAGGGTAATACAAATGACAGCGGCGAAGACTACGTTTCTTGGACATTCCGCAAGCAACCGGGGTTTTTTGATATTGTAACGTATACGGGGGATGGTAGTGCTAGTCCTAGACAAATAGCGCATAACTTAGGGTCTGTTCCGGGATTTATTATTATTAAAAGGACTGATAGTACATCAGACTGGACTGTTTGGCATAGAAGCGTCACTGGCAATGCTTTTCTACAAACCACTGACGCTTGGCAATCTGGGTATTCGCGAATTACCACCCCAAGCTCGACAACATTTACTGTTGGCGATAGCAGCATGGTCAACGCTTCTGGCGGCACCTTCGTAGCCTACCTATTCGCCCACAACGATGGTGACGGTGAGTTTGGTGAGACTGGTGACCAAGATGTGATTAAGTGTGGGAGTTATACGGGTACAGGGAGTGATTTATCTATAAATTTAGGGTTTGAGCCTCAATGGATTTTATTTAAAAAAACAAATGGAGCTACGGATTGGGTTATTAGAGACAACATGCGGGGTACTACTGACAATTTTAGGTCTGAGCTTTATCCAAATTTGTCAGATGCAGAGTATAACCACACATCAGGCCCGGTAGTCTTTACCCCAACCGGCTTTCGCCTGCCTGTTTCAAACGGTTATTACAACACATCCGGCGACACTTTTATCTACGTAGCCATCCGCAGACCTCACAAGCCAGCATCAGAGTTCGCGGCTACTGATTTGTTTGCCGTGAACAACGGTGATGGATTTACAGTTCCGGGATTTACTTCGGGCTTTCCTGTAGACATGGCTTGGGAAAGACGAAGTAATGAAATAGATGACACACAACTAAGCACAAGATTGCTTGGAGAAACTGCTCTTAAAACAAACTCTAATGCCGCTGAAGCATCTGCTGGTTTGCGCTCTTTTGATTATATGAACGGTTGGCTTGGTTTTGCAGAGGGTACTGATTGGTACTCATGGATGTTCCGCAGAGCGCCGGGGTTCTTTGATGTCGTGACTTATACGGGTACGGGAAGCTTTTTCTGGCTAAATCATAACCTAGGCGTGGTTCCCGAAATGGTTTGGTTTAAAGGGAGGGATTACGCTACCCATTGGACTGTTTTTACTACACAGGGGGGAACTTCATCTCACCTAATATTAAATGACACCGAGGGGAATAGTACAACAGGTCAAAACGCCCTCTGGACAAACCTCCCAACAGAAACTCAATTTAGGGTTGGCAGTGATATTGAAATCAATGGGTCGGGGTACGACTATGTAGCTTATTTTTTCGCCTCAGTCCCCGGCATATCAAAGGTTGGTAGTTACACAGGAACAGCCGCTGACTTAAACGTAGATTGTGGCTTTAGTGCTGGCGCTAGGCTCATTCTTATTAAGCGTACAGACTCTGCAGGCGATTGGTATCTTTGGGATTCTTTACGCGGCATTGTGGCTGGTAACGATCCGTATCTCTTGCTCAACTCCACAGCCGCAGAGGTAACGTCTACAGACTACATAGACCCACTATCAAGCGGCTTTACAGTTACATCAACAGCACCAGCGGCACTTAACGCTTCTGGCGGCACTTACATCTTTTACGCAATAGCATAGGAGAATCAACTATGTCTGAATATCGCATTAGATCAACGGGTGAGGTCAAATCTCAAGGCCAAATCCGAAGCGATCATCCCAACACATCTTTACCCAAGGTATGGACTGAAACTACCTGTGACGGTCTAGGCATTGATCCAGTACTAGCATCACCTCAACCAACGCCTTCTAGTGACTACAAGGTCGTAGTACGTGACGGTGTAGAGCAAGACGCTAACAGTAACTGGGTGTACGCATGGACAGAGCGAGATATGTTCACTGAGTACTCAGAAGACGTTACTGATGACCAAGGCGTAACAACTACCAACGTAGTAACCGTTCAAGACCAGATTGACGCTTACGAAGCACAAAAACTAGCGACTAAGCGAAAGAGTTTGGTTGTTACTATGCGTCAAGCACGACTAGCGTTAGCCCAAGAAAACAAGCTACAGCTGGTAGAAGATGCTATTACGTTGATCCCAGAGCCTGACAAGACAACTATATCTATTGAGTGGGAGTACGCTTCTACGGTTGAGCGTCTGTCACCTTGGATTGATACTATGGCGTCTGCATTAGGCATGACTGATGTAGAGATGGACGCTTTGTTTGAGCTAGCGGCAACTCTGTAACATGAACGGCGCAGGAAGCACAGTTATGATGGACAACAGGCTTGACCGCATTGAGCAAAAGCTCGACAAGCTAACTGAAGCGGTATCTCAGATTGCCCGTGTGGAAGAGCAGCTGTTGTCTGCTTTCAAGCGCATGGATAGACACGAGAAAAGACTAGACGATCAGGAAGATGACATACGAGAGCTAGAAGGAGTTGTGTTAACTAACTCAAACTCTGTCAAGAACGCTGAACGCTTCTTCTGGGTTGCTGTAAGTGCGTGTGCATCCCTTGTTGTTTACATGGTGCGATAGCTTATGTGGCAAGCTTTACTATCACCTATAACAACTCTTCTGGGTCAAGTTCTTAAGAACAGGGCTGAAGAAAAGAACGCAGTACATAAAGCAAAGATGCAGGTTATTCAAAACACAGCATCTTGGGAACAGCTTATGGCTACTGCTAGTGCCACTTCATGGAAGGACGAGTGGTTTACATTGTTGCTCTCAGCGCCTGTGGTTGCAGTTGTGTGGGGCATTGGGATGAACGATGTGGAAATACTAGATCGTATTGGTCTTGCCTTTGAGGAGCTTAACAGGCTTCCTGATTGGTATCAGTACCTACTGTTTATGGCTGTGTCTGCATCCTTTGGTATTCGTGGTGCTGACAAGTTGCTTGCTTTAAAGGGGAAGAAGTAAATGGTAGATGAAGTAATTTCTATTCCTGAAATATTTGCTACCTTTAGAGTAACGATCATTGGTACTCCTAACCTAGACGCAACAAGGGCCGTAAACGCAGCTTATCGTGCAGGAGTGCGTAATGATAAAGCACTATGCAACGCTGGTGGTGGTTTAGTAAGCGGTGGTGGAAGCGAGTGTTACTTTGGAGAAGCCGCTTTTGATAAGGCATCTCAAATAGTAAACAACCCTGACGCACCTGATGGTATTAAAAGTAAGGCTCAAGATTGGTTAGACGCTAATCCTGATTTCACAGGTGGTGAAGAAACAGACGATACTCCGTCAGCTGAACAAGGCCTGATTGATAAATACGGCAAAGCAGTTGTAGATGACTTTAAGCAAAAATACGAAGACATTGTTGCTACAGTTGGTAAAGCCGCAGATGACCCTTGGGCAGCAATTGAGGGCTTAATTTCAACAGCTTCTGCAACTAAGGGGCCGTGTTGGGAAGGAGCTTACGGCGGTAAAGAGTGGATAAGAAACTGTGTTACCGTGGGGGTTTTGGTAGGAATACCCGGACTTCCTGTGCCACCTATTCCCGGCGTTGTGGGAGCAACTGTAGGAGACATTGAAGACGCTATAAAAACAGTAGGCAAAACAATAGGTGATTTTATTGAAGACCCTACTGGCACTATGAGTGAAGTTGCCAACAACGTTTTGGACGAAATTAAAGATATATTTGAAAAAGGGTCTGACCCTAAAGGGATATACGATTACGTAAACGGAATTTTTGGTAGTGTCCTTTCTGGTGTCATCATGGATGAGATTAGTGACACTATTGATAAACTTTTTGTCAGTGGTGAAGATGATGATGAAGACGATGATACCACTATTGATTACGGAATGTGTGATGACGGGTTTACTGAAAAGCTAGATGAAGACGGTACTAATTGTTCTGGAGTAGAACCAATAAATGGAATAGGGGATTTTTGTACTACTGGTGACGGCAAAGACGGAACGTATCAAGAAGTAGACGGAGAACTAAAGTGTGTTTCTGGTACTACAGATGACGATGATGACGATGATGTTGATGATGACGTAACCGATTACGATCCGGACTGTAGTCAGCCTGTTTCTGTTACTCCGTATGCTACTTTAGTTGACAGACAGATTGCTTACAATAACAAGTGTAAATCAGAAGGCTGGTGTCCCGCAAGCCCCGGAGAAACTCCTACAAAAGCGGAAGATCATGAAGATGGAGACTGCGGCAAGCCTCTAATAACTGTTGATGAGCCTCCACCGGAGCAGGGTAACTGTCCCGAAGGAATGGTTGAGTGTCCCTCTGGGCAGTTAGGACCAACAGGCAATCCTTGTGTTTCAGACATATCGCAGTGTTCTGACAGGCCTATTGATGATACTCCAGAGCCACCCCCGCCGCCTGCGCCTGAACCTGAGTACTGTAACGGTAATCCTCAATCAGCGGCAGAAATAAATGCGTGTATAAACGCTGGTTGGACAACGTGTCCTGACGATAGGAAATATGCTGGCTCGTGGATCAAGCCGGGAGCAGATCTAGACAGGTACTGTGGTCCTGTTATGCCAACCGAAACACCTCCACCACCAACGCCACCGGACGAGCCACCACCGCCACCACCGCCGGGAGAGTGTCCCTCAAAAGGAACAGTACTAGAATCAGGCTGCGATGGAACTACTTTTTTCATTAGGTTTGCTGACGGTGAGTGTGGCGAAATCTATGACGCTGTTCCGGGCTACGGTGGTTGTTCTGGCGCTGAAGGTGGCTACCAGTGTGACGATCCTAACGCTACAACAAATGCGGACGGAAGTTGTGGACCCTGTAAAGCGGGGTACGTATTTGACGGCTCTGTAGAAAAATGTGTACAAGAGGAACTACCGGGGGGACCACCACCGGAGCCACCGCCAGAGCCACCACCGGAACCACCACCGGAACCACCACCGGAACCCCCGCCCCCATCTGGAGGAGGTGGAGGAGGAGGAGGCGGTATGTTTAGTCAGCCGTCTATGTCTGTTCCTCCAATGGGTGATCCACAGCTTTTAGCTAAGATGGAGTTTCCAATTGTAGATTACTTATCTGAGTCTTTGGCAGAACAAACTAAAGATCAGTTAATGACAGGAATGTTAACAGGAAGCATAGTATGACGTATTTAGACATAGTAAACAACGTACTGAGGCGTCTTAGGGAAGACACAGTAACTACTGTTAACGCTAACACGTACAGCACTATGGTTGGTGACTTTATCAATGACGCAAAGCAACTCGTGGAAAACGCTTGGGATTGGTCTAATCTTAGGTCTACCCTCACGTTGACCACGGCGGCTGATGACTACACGTACTCCCTTACGGGCTACCAAGACCAAGGAAAGATTCTTAACATCATTAACGATACGTCTAATATCGTGATGGAATACAGACCTCAGACTTGGTTTGACGATAAGTTCTTGGTTAACACCCCTGCGTCCGGTGCTCCACAGTACTACACCTTTAGCGGTATCGACGGTTCTGGTGATGCACAGATTGATGTGTACCCTAAGCCTGATGGTGTGTACTCTATCAAGGTCAAAAGCGTCATAAGAAACGTAGCCTTGAGTTCTGACTCTGACACGTTGGCTATTCCTAGTCAGCCTGTGATTCACATGGCAGTAGCTCTGTTGGCTCGTGAACGTGGGGAGACAGGAGGCACATCTACCCCTGAGTACTTTGCTATTGCTGACAAGTATCTCTCTGATGCAGTTGCTCTGGATGCACAAAAGCATCCTGAAGAAACTATCTTTTACACCCCCTAGGAGTACGTATGGCCCAGCCACTACAGAGTATTAATTTAGTTGCTCCTGCGTTCAAGGGGATCAACACAGAGGATTCTCCTATTGCACAGGATCCGTCTTTTGCTGAAATTGCTGACAACGCAATCATTGACAGGCGTGGTCGTTTGGCTTCACGCAAAGGTAATGCTGTTGTTACCACAGACAACACTGTTTTAGGTGCTGACTACCTGCACAACATACACGAGTTTTACGATAGTGCGGGTAACGAGGTAATCTTTAGTACTGGTAACAACAAGATTATGACAGGCACAACTACTCTGGTTGACGCTACTCCGGGGTCGTACACAATTAGTGCTAACGATTGGAAGATATTTAACTTTAACGATCACGCTTACTTCTTTCAACGTGGCTACGAACCTCTGGTGTACAGCAACGCGCTAGGTGCAGTAACGAAGATGTCTGCTGTTAGCGGAGCATCTGTAGCGTCCACACAGTACTGTAACGAAGCTGTTGCAGCTTATGGTCGTGTGTGGTGCGTAGGTAACGCTAGTGATGACAACACAATCTACTGGTCTGATCTTCTTAAGGGACACGACTTTGCTGGTGGATCTAGCGGATCTATTGATGTATCTAAGGCGTGGCCTAACGGGTTTGACAAGGTGGTAGCTCTTGCAGCACACAACGGGCTGTTGATTATCTTTGGTGAGAACAACACTCTCGTGTACGCTAACGCAGAAAGCCCCGCATCTATGGAGATACGTGATTCTATTCCGGGTGTTGGCTGTGTAGACCGTAAGAGTGTACAGAACATTGGTACTGACTTGATCTTCCTAACTCAGACAGGCTTACGTAGCCTTGGCAGAACAATACAAGAAAAGTCTCTACCTATTACAGACTTGAGCAGAAACATCAAGCAGGAGATTATTGCTAATACAACGGCTAAAGCAGTTCCTGTGAGTTCTGTGTACAGCCCTGAGAACTACTTTTACTTATTGTGTTTCCCAGACCTCAACCTTGTCTATTGTTTTGACGTTAGGGGTTTGTTGGACAACGGGTCGTACAGAGTAACACGATGGCCTAGTGTGGACTTCAAGAGTTTTCACAGGGACAGAAACGGGGACATATACATTGGTACAACAGCTGGACTAGGTAAGTACAGCAACTACTTAGACAACGGTAATCCTTACCGCTTCAGGTACTTTAGCCCCGGCCTTACCTTTGGTGATCCAGCACGAATCAAGATGCTGAAAAAGATTAGACCTACTCTGATTGGAGGAAACAACTCAGACATATTCCTCAAGTGGGCCTACGACTTTTCAACATCATCTAGCACTAGCACATTTAGAACTAGTAGTGCTATTCCGGGTTTTTACGGGCAGTCTGAGTATACAGCTGCTGAGTACTCTGAAGAGGGTGTTACTTTGAGTAGAAACTCACTAAACACCACAGGCTATGGGTCAGTAGTCAGCGTAGGTCTTGAGACAGACATAAACGGTTACGCTTTGTCCATACAGGAAATGAATGTATTAGCACTAATAGGTAAAACGATATGATTATAACCATGAATTACAATAAAAACAGGGGTACTTACTAATGGGTTTTTTAAGCGACATTATAGACGCCTTTGTTCCTAGCAACATTGAGGCTCTCTATACCGCACCTTTGCCCCAAGCCGAAGCGCCTGAGATTGGTTTTAAAGGTTTCACAGTAACAGGACCAACAGGAAAAATAGAGGGTCTGGATGGAGGCGGGGTACGGTATACTTTAGGCGGCAGAGGCCAATCAATTCAGAGTGCTCTGGAATCTGAGGCGTTATCTAGGTTTGGTGGTGTTCCTGCTACTGCAACTCAGATGGGTACTATCGGTGGTCAGCTGTTAGGCACAGGTCAACAGCAGCTAGGCGTAGACCCCTATGGCCTCGCTGGTCAACAAGCGGCGGCAGAGGGTGCGTTTGGCCTAGGTCAGCAGTTCATGGGTCAAGCTGGTATGCCTATGGGTGCTAGAGAACAAGAGGTGTATGACCGTATCAGGGCTACACAGCTTGGTGAAGAAGAGAGACAGAGGCTTGCGCTAGAAGAGCGTTTAGCTGGTCAGGGGCGCTTAGGTGTGCGTACAGCAATGTTTGGCGGTACACCAGAGCAACTGGCGTTGTCTCAAGCACAAGAGCAAGCACAAAACCAAGCAACTCTTATGGCAATGCAACAGGCACAACAAGAGCAGGCGCAGCAGGCGTCTCTGGGTGCTCAGTTTGCAGGCTTAGGCTCTGGCCTAGCAGGACAACGGCAAGCACTGGAAGCCGCACAACAAGCTAGGGCTTTGCAAGCTCTACAGGGCGGCATGGGCCTTGCTACGGGAGGTCTAGGGTTAGAACAGGCACAGCAACAGATTGGCTTAGGTGCGCTTCAGGGCGCTTATGTACCACAGGCTGCTATGTTGTCTGCGTTCTCTCCTGCACTTAACGTAGCATCTATGGAAGATGTAGCACGTAGGCAGCAAGGTGAGTTTGACCTAGAAGCACAGATGGCTAATATTTCTGGCCTCGTTGGACAGAGGGCGGCTCTGGCTAGTCTGTACGGTGGTATTTACGGTGGTCTAGGATCTGGCTTAGGCGGGTTACTAACTGATCTGTTTTAACCCGTTTAATTAAAGATAGAGGATAAAGAACATGGCTTACGATATTGGTGGGATGCTTGCTAGATCTGGTGCAGTTACTGGTCAACTTATGGGTGGTGGTATTGCTGACGTAGGTGCTGGCATAGGCGGTTTACTTACGCGCCGCAAGGAAAAACGCCGTAAAGCAGAAGAACTTCAAGAGGCGCAACAAGCCATCAGTCAGTACACTACTGCGGGAACAATAAACCCCGGAATGTTACTTCAAAAAGCACAACAAGCTGCATCAGAAGGTAATACGCAACTTGCTCAGTTGTATCAACAGGGTGCTGAACAAGCAAAACAAAACCTGACTACAGGACAAAATTTAACTGCTTACAACCAACTAGCAGCAAAAGCTGGACTATCTCCAGAAGAAGCAGGCACGGGTGTGCGTGGTTTAGTTTCAGGCCAATATAAAGATCCATCTGCTGCTCTTAGAGGCGCAGTTGAAACTCAAAAAATGGTCAAACAAAAAGCTAATACAGAGTACGTTGTTGACCAGCTTAGGGCTGAAGGTTTAGACAGCATAGCGGAAGACGTAGAACGTGGATTATATACAGACGCTCAAACGGGTGCGGTGTTATCTTCCGCTAGACAAGCAAAAGCAGCAGCAGAACAAGGGCAGGCTGGATTAGAAGCGTTTGTTGATGCGACTGAGTTATCTGATACTACGTTTGGCAAGGCAATAAAAGAAGGCAAACTAGAAAATGTTCCCGCCAGCTTAATATCTAAAATGGCTACAGAAGCTATTGCAGAAAGACAGACAACAGAACTTGTTAAAAATTTAAAGTTGATAAATACTAACGTTTCTAATGAAGCTGCTGAGTTACTTGAAATGGGCGTAATTACTGACGAAGGAGCTAAGAAGCTAGTTGTTGAAGGAAAGAAAGGACCACAGATTTCTACGTCCAACATGAAACAGTACGTGCTTGAAGACGGTACTGTGGTCTGGGGTGGTGACATTACTGTAGACGGAGATGAGCGTAAGGCTTACCGTGATCCTCAGAACCCCAACAGCATCATTAATCTTCCTGTAGAAGCTGTAGAATTAAAAGGCGAAGCAAGAATACGTGGAGAAGACTTGCGTCTTGCTGGTATTCAGCTTGCGGAAAATCCGAAGTTTTCTGACTTAGGCGCTACAGATCAAGAGAAAGCTAAAGTCGCTTTTGCCTCTAAGTACAACGAGTTGATTACCAAAAAGAAAACAAACGAAGAAGCACTAGCTGAAGCTAAAGCACACGCATTAAGTCTGATTGAGCAAAAAACTGAAGAAGGTATTAATTTTTTGGGTTTTGAAGTACCCTTGACAAGTAAAACAACTACAGAGTTTAAAGAACTAAGGGAGTTTGATAGTGTCGAAGCGGCAGAAGCTGCTGGATTAAAACCAAACACTATTGTTCTTATTAACGGACGAAGGGCTGTAATTGAATAATGGCTATCAGATTCTTAGATGAAGAACAGCCAACAGAAGAAAAAACTGTTGGTACTTCAATTCGTTTTCTTGACGAAGAACCCGCACCAGAAGAAGCTGAAGAGGACATAGGCTGGTGGGACGAGTTTAAGTTAGCTTACGATACTACGTACACTGATGTTCAGGACTGGGGCTTGTCCCTAGAAGCTGCCATGCCTATGGGAAACATAGACTTTGAAGACGGATTACCTGTGTATCGTTCTCCTGCAGAACTTTATGGTGCTGACTTTGAAGACATGGACTACGATCAGCGCAAGGAATACCTCGCAAACCGTAGGGAGTTCTTGGGTAAGCTAGATAATATTGACACTATCTTGTATCAAGAGGACGCTGGTAAAAGTGCTAGTGCTTCAATCCTAGGTACACTCACGGGTGCATTAGCTACCCCGACTACAGTAGTACCATTTGGTAAAACAAGAGTAGCACAGGCCGCTACAGGTGCTGCTATTGGCGCTGAGACTGCTGCTGCTAAACAAATAGTTGAAGGCGAGTTTGACCCTGTAGAGTTTGCCGCAATGACAACCGTTGGTGCTGTGGCTCCTGCAGTTACAGAGGCTGTTGTCAAGGGCGCTGCTAGTGTAACCCGCAAGGGTGTTGAGGCTGTCAAGGAAGCTGAGAACAGAACTAGGGTTACTGCTGCTCGCCTCATGGGTAAGCAAGCTACGCCACGGTCACAGAAGAAAGCTGACAAGTTGGTTGACAAGCTAGAGCAAGAGTACGCCAAGGGTATAGTCGAGGGGTTGGACGAGAAAGCTATCGTAGCTAAAGCTAATGAAACTCTTGGCATAACCACAGATGATCTTGATGATGTTCTGGTACACGCCAGCAGACAGCCCGTGATTCCTAATGCTGAAGCCGCCGTTAAGATTGTGGCTGCACGAGAAAATCCTCTGGCGTCAACAAGCATAGTCGGCAAGGCTTATGATGCTGTAGCTGCGCCTATCAGTACAGTAATTAAAAATGTTGACAAGCAGACCTTTGCTCGCTTGCGTAAATACGAGAAGGATCTTCACGTAAACTCTTCAGAGACTATGAACAAGCTGGGTAAGTTTATCACTGGCGCTGCTAGAGCAAACAAAAATAATCCGCTTGAGTTCAAGAGTTTTCAACGAGCGTTGTTTAACGGCAAGATAGAGGAAGCTAAAACCATTGCTGCCAAAAGCACAGCCAAAGATATGCGCGACTTGCTACCTGAAATAGAAAATGTACGTGATTCCTTAAACGTTTTGTACGGTAATCTTAAAAACGCGGGTGTTAAAGTTGAGTACAGAGAAAACTACTTCCCACGGATGGTAAAAAATTTAGATGGCCTGCTTAGGGCGCTAGGGTCTACACGGAAAGCAGAAGTAGAACAAGTCTTAAGCAACTACGCTAAAACAAAAAAGGTAGAAAACTGGAAAGAGCTAGATGATTCTGAAGTTAGTCAAGTTATTGGGCAGTACTTACAAAGACGCCGTGGGCCGGGTGGAAAACCTTCTATTGCTAAAGAAAGAAAAATAGAAGAGCTGGATGACGTTATTGACCAGTACTATTATAGCGCACCTGAGTCTTTACAAATGTACGTAACACGGGCAGTCCGTGAGGCTGAGAAGCGTAAGTTTTTTGGAGACCGCACAGTAATTAAAGAAGGCACAAATGTTGTAGATACAGAGGCAAGCATAGCTAACTACATTGCTGATGCAGCCAAGCGCGGCATGGACACAGATCAACTTGATACACTTAACGCAATGCTTAAGGCTCGCTTTGAACTTGGAGAACAAGCGTCTAGTAAGTTTGTAGCGGGACTAAAGAACTTTCAGTACGCCTCTTTGCTTGGTCAGTTTGAATCTGCGTTGACTCAGCTTGGTGACGTAGGCGCTTCTATTTACCTTAACGGGATGGTCAACACAATCAAAAGTTTGGTTGGTAAAAAGACTGTAACTGTAGAAGACATGGGCTTGATTAATAAAGTTGCTGCTGAAATGTCTAGCATTAACGGAACAGGTAACGCTCTTGAGTTTGTGTTTAAGTGGTCAGGGTTTAACCAGATTGATAAGCTAGGTAAAGAAACTTTGATGAACTCTTCACTACAGAAGTGGTCTAAGGTTGCTAAGAAAAATCCAGAGGCTGCTGCTAAAAGATTCAGAGACACTCACGGCGATGATGTATCTGCGTTGATTGACGATTTGGCTAACGACAGAATGACAGACAACGTGAAGCTAATGCTGTGGAACGAGTTATCTGATGTACAGCCTATCTCTCTATCAGAGATGCCTAAGAAATATTTAGAGATGCCTAATGGTAGAATCTTCTATGCGCTCAAGACGTTTACATTGAAGCAGTTTGACCTTATTCGCAGAGACATGGTTGAGAAGATGCGTCATGGAAGCGTTAAAGAAAAAGCGGAGGGTACAGCTAATATGTTGCGGTACGCCACTGCAATGGGACTCTCTGGCGCTACAGTACAACAAACAAAAGACATACTCACCAAAGGTGAGCTAGATCCTGAGAGTTTCCCAGACGATGTATATGAAAGTCTTATGACAATTATGATGTTCAGTAAGTATTCTAGAGAAAGATACTTTGAGCAAGGAAATGTTGGTACGTTCTTAGCCTCTCAGGTTGTTACTGTCCCTGCTGCTGAGTTACTAGATAAGTCAGTAAAGGGTGTTCTGGCCTTGACTGAGGAAGATGCCAAGGCTGACAAGGCCGTAGCAACAGCGGTCAAGAACATTCCTATCATTGGTAAGCAGGCATACTATTGGCTCTTCGGTGGGGCTGAACGTAAGCTAGAGTACGAGGAAAAGCAGAAAGCTAAAGAACGCAGTGAAGAACTTAAGAAAGCGGGGATTAACTAATGAACGACGATAAGCACACAGTAAGCTACACATCCCACGACTACCACAGTATGTGTCAGAAGTCAAAGGAGCGCATCAAGAAGATGCAGAAGGAAGGAATACCTACGCCCCATGACCCGAAAGACAAGCCAGAGGACGTAGGCAAAAGGGAAGGTTACTCTATCCTATTCATGTCATAACTCACAGTTATTCCCTGTACAGGCCAGTTGTTGTGATCCTTCAGTCATATCACTGGCCTCTTCAATATCCCACGATATTTCCTTAGGGAAGTCCTTAGCAAGCTGGTTGTACGTCTTCTTGTCCACAGGTTCATAAGGAGCCTGTTGGTACGTGTGGTCTGAGTAAGGTAGGAAAGAAATTCCAGATACCTTATCAAACTTGTTGTACAGCCACTGTCCCACCTCTAGAAACTCCTCATCACGGTAGTAGCAGGTCATAGATGGCTTGTGCTCACACCAGTAGTCCTGATATATCTCCCACAGATCCAACTGCTCCATAGCACCCATGTCTGAGGCTGTCACAGCGCCCTCAGGAGACGCGATAGGAAAGGAGAATACCCGTGTACTAGGGGACATTAGATCGTCCTCCACAGGGACTCCTGCGGCCTCTAAGACCCCACAAAGTGGGTCACGAGAGTCAGCACGGACTCGTCTAATATATTGATTGCTGTAGCGAGGGTGAATGCCACTAGCAGAATCGACCAGCTGACTAACAGTACCTGAAGGCTTAACCGCAGTAATCGCGACAGAAGGATTAATGCCCAATCTCTTAGCCCAATGCTCGTTAGTGACGATAGCTTCATTACGCATCTCCGTAAGCCACTTCTTGAGTTTACCCTTGTCTTCCCGTCCTGAGAGCACAGGGTGGTCCATGATGCCTGTCAGAGATACTCCCAGCAGTGCCTCTTCCTCTGTGTTGGTCTTCCATACGTTACGCAGGTAACGGAAGTCTGTCAGGGTAGCCTGTAGAGTTCCAAGGATAGACGCAATGCGTACTTTTCGTTTGAGGCTTGCGAGTGTATCGCTCGACCTGATAACAACTTCTGATAGATTGCAGAATTGGTAGGGTCTGAGGATGATTTCGCTGCATGGATTAGTTCCAAAATCATAGGTAGCATCTCTTCGCTCGTTCTTTGCAGCCTGCTTTTGACTTGCCACTCGACTAAAGACACCTCGTTCGCCAGATCGTGATTCATATAGACTAGTCCACTCGTTTAGGAATGCTTCAAAGTCTGGCTTTTCTGTGTAACAAGCAGAGTTATTAGCCAGCCCCCGTTGTGGCTCATCTACCCACCACTGTCCGTGCTTACAACGGCGTAGTCTATCGTCCGTCAGGTTTGAGAGGCTGATGAGGGCGCTTCGTCTGACTCCTCCGACAACGACGATTTGAGCAATCTTACAGCAAAGATCGTGGCATTCAATGGACGTAAGGCGTCTCCCAGCTGATCCTTGAAAGAGTTCGATTGTGAACTTGAAAAGATCGACGAGAGGTTCAGGACCACTTGCACGGCCTCCGAAAGTCTTGAGTGGGGAACCTGCAGGTCGTACTCTGCTAACGTCCCATTGGGGAATTTGACCTGAGTACAGCAGTGATACCAACTCCCTAAACGATTTCGCCCATCCGACCTTCGAATCCGCAACATTAATAACTGTGTCGGTTGCATGGAATGTCTCCGCTACTTCTGGTAGTTTACTAATGTATTGGCGCTCTACACTAAAGCCTACCCCTGTGCCGCATAGCAAGACGTACATCAGTTCGTCAAAGGCCTTGGGGTGGTCTATAGGTAGGTAGCTACAGTTAAACCCTGCTACGTTGTCACGATCCAGAGCCTCTCCTGCGGTCATCAGTGCTCGCATAGAAGGCATTACGTCT
>Ga0222716_10001946_pt1 | contig 16948 bp, 22 predicted proteins | sample C33_13DmetaG_FD_165044 | JGI IMG/M metagenome (GOLD analysis project Ga0222716, IMG submission 165044) | Estuarine water microbial communities from San Francisco Bay, California, United States - C33_13D | ecosystem: Environmental > Aquatic > Marine > Unclassified | place: USA: California... | reverse complement strand
ACTCATACAGATAACACCAAGATATTTCTGTGTTACTTTATCTCTTACCAAGAAGTTTAGATTTCTACCAATATTACTATTGTTTTTCATGGTAGATAAAAATGTTCTCAATGCATTCCAGATTTCAGAACCTTTGGCATTTGTATGTGATTGTACCTCGGCACCATCTGTCCAGATTAATTCTGGTTGTAGATTTAAATACTCTTCGGGGTCTTCTGGTAACCAGAAATTGTTTTTGACTTCTTGTATGACAACACCTTGTTCAGGTCTTAACATAGCAGGCTTGTCATCAAAGAAACTATTTGTTTCTACTGTAGGATATCTAAACTTTACTTCTTGAAATTTTTGATACAATGTGTACTCTTGTACCGTCATAGCAGATACAAAGGTCAAATCTTTAATGATTGTTTCTTTTAATGTATCTGTATCAATATCTGGTATTTTAGATAAATCTGTATTGTCTTGCCAACTTTGCCATTGGTCGTCTATTGACATGTCTTTGTTCCACGAATAACCCATAATGTATATAATACTCTAACTAATCAAAAATGTCAAGCTTGGTTTTTCTCTAATACTTTATTGACTTCTCTATATCTTTTCATTCTCTCTATCTCTTTCAATGCTTTTTTCTTTGCTCTGTCTAATTTCAGTTTAGATACACCCTCTGTAAAGTTTCTACCAAGTATATGGTCATATTCATGTTGACAGATTCGACTCATCATGCCATCTAGGTGTGCCTCTTGTGTTTTACCCTCTGTGTCTTCATACTTCATAACACATTTTCTAGGTCTTTCTATATCTAAAAACATAAAAGGATAAGTTAGGCAACCCTCTTTCATTCTAATCTTCTCTTCACCTACAGATATAATCATAGGATTAAACATTGCTAATGACATTCCTTTTTCAATACCCTCATGGCCACCTGCAACAAACATATTGAACGGAAGACCTACTTGATTACAAGTTAGACCAATTCCACCAAATTTTTTCATTACTAAAAACATTGCCTCTGATAGTTCTTGTCTATCTTTGAAGTCATGTTCTTTTAGCATATCATCTGTAAAAGGTGCTATTGCTGATTGTACTCTAGGGTCGTTAGGTGGTATTAATTTTAGTTCTTTCATTTTTATCCTTTTTTCCAAAACACATTTAGTGTCAATCTACCATTATCTTCATTATCACCATGATTATTTATAGCTGCATGTGTATATCTACTGTCAAAAATAATAGCTCTGTTTTGTACAAATTTAATGTCTGCAACTTCATTATCTAAATCATCATATAGTTTTGTACCACTAAAGAGATTTGTTTCTGATAGATAAACTAATAATGAATAAGTTGAGTCTGGTGAATCTTTATGTAGAAAGTCCTCTTTGTTGGTATCTTTCAATCTTAAATGGGTGTATATTGCAAACCCTAATTTCTCATCAAAAAAATCTCTAAATTTTTCTTCATATTCTTTTAGAAATAAAGCAGTAAGAAATTTATTTGTACTTTTTAAATCAAGACTTCTCTGGCCAGGCCATTTATATTTTAAAAAGGCCTTATCTTTTAATTTTGGTTTAATATCTGGATGTTCTTCATAATCAAATCTTTCTATCTTTTTAAATTCATCTTGAATTTGAGAGAAGTTATTAAAAAAGTTTTCAACAACCATGAATTTCATTATATTGTTCCTAACTGTGTAAAGTTTTGTACTTTTTCAAACTTAATAATGTTTGTAAACTTATCAAATAGTATATCACCTTTGTGTGATATGATAAAGATGTTTTCTTTTTCAAGTGTTTTAATAATTTTAAAGAAGTCATCTGTACCTTGGCCATCTAAACTACTATCAAATATTTCATCTAGTATTAATAGATTTGTATTGGTACTGTTTTTCATTCTAGCAATATCTCGCCAAGTAAATAACAAGGCAAGGTCAATTCTCATCTTCTCACCCTCACTAAAGTTATTGTAGTTAAAGGTATCTCTAAATCTTGACTTTACTGTTTCGTTAAACTCTTCATCTAAATTAAATGAGATAAAGAAGTCCATGGCCTGTAGATACTTATTGATAAGTTGATTCATAATAGGTACATACTTACGAATTATATTTGCCTTAGCGCCTTTGTCGTTAAGTATCTCTCTTAATACATCAACATAATCTTTTTCTTCTTGAACCTTTACAAGGCTTGCGTCTGCCTCAACAAGGTCAATTCTCATTTGTTCTAGTTCAAGTTCTATACTTTCTATGTCAGTATCTTTTTGACTAGCTGTAGAAATCTCTAACTGAATTTGGTCGCTGTGTTTTTTCAATGCTGATAGACTTCCGTTTATCTTCGCTATCTCTACATTCATGTCTGCTATCTTGTTTGACATCTGATTGAATTGGGTCAACTTCTCTTCTTGACCATTGAGTTCTCCTACGAGCTGCTGTAGACCTGATTCTAGTTTGGAAATTGTTGTAGTTTCGTGATTGCATTTTTCTTCCTTAAATGTTTCATCAATAGGTTGTGTACACACCGGACATGTGTCATTTTCTTTGAAAAAGTTTAAAGTCTTTTTGTGTGTAGATATATTTTGTTCTATCTTTGTTTCATACTTCTCTAGTTCTTTAACCTTTTTGACCACTACATCTTGGCCATTTAATGAATTTTGACTAACTGCTATCTCTTCATTTAGTTTTTGTAATTTCTGTTCATATTTTACTCTATTTTCATCATTTTGCACTATCTTATTTTGCTGTACCGTCAGGTTGTCGCTACCTTTGGTTTCCAGAGTAGTTAAGTATTTTGCTTCAGTTTCATACTTGGTCTTTATTAACTCCGCTTGGTGCCTCACCTCCGTCAACTTTTTTTGTAAATCGCTCTGTTGGGAACGCAAAATCAAATCCATTAGGCCAAAAACTCTAATATCAAGTATCTCTTCAACAACTTCTCGTCTATATCTTGGTTTCATTTTCATAAACGGTTCGTAAGAGGAAGAACCTAGTAAAACCACCTGAATAAAAGACCTGTAATTAAGTTTCATAATATTCTGTTCAAGATATTTTTGATAATCAATGTTGTTAGCGTCTTGATTAATCATTTTACCATTGCAAAAGATTTCAAAGTTGTTAGGTTTAATACTTCTTCTAACTTTATACTCTTTGGTACCTACCAAAAAATCAACTTCAACTGTACAATCACCATTATTAATAGTATTGACCATCTGTTCTTTTTTAATAATTCTAAATGGTCTATTGAATAGTACAAAACATAATGCGTCTAGTAAGGTTGACTTACCAGAGCCGTTTGAACCAACAATTAATGTTGTTTGTGACATATCAAGGTCAACAACTATAGGTTGGTTGCCTGTTGATAAAAAGTTTTTATAACTTATTCTTTTAAATGTTATCATATTTTAAGTTTACTCACTCGCCTCCATGTATAACTCTTTTGCAAACTGTTTAAGTTTCTGCTTATCTAATTTACTGTCAACTTGGTCAATATAATTACCTAAAAAAGTTAATGTGTCTTCACCTTGTTCTAGTATATCTTCTCTTACTGAAGCACCAATGTCTGTAGGGTCTTCAATAACATCAATCGCATGTATATTAATTTTGTTATATAGGTTATCCATAAGTCTTTCAAACATATCATTGTCTGACTTATTAGAAATATATAACTTAACAAATTTTTTATCATACTTTGTAATATCTATCTCATCATAGTTTGTATCTTTATCATTGTAAATGATTTTATCAAACATCTTGTATTCATTTTGTACTCTTGATAATTCTCTTGTATCTGTATCAAAAATATGAAATCCTTTAGGACAACCATAGTCTGACCATGTCATTTCGTATTGAGTACCTAGATAATGTATATGACCGTCATCTGATTTTTTATGAAAGTGTCCAGAAAATACTTTTTCAAATCTTTTAAACATTGCTTTCTCTTGGCCATGGTCATTAAAGTGTCCATTATGCATTTCAAAACCTTTAACTTCTAAATGACCCATTGCAATGGTACATTGTGTATTTTCTATTTTACTAATACTATCTGCTTCATTGTCATCACAAATCCATGGTATGAATAAGATAGGTAAACCACCAAGTTCAACCTCTGTAGTTTTAGTATATACTTTAGCGTCTTTACAAATCTCTAGGTTCTGCATAGCATTTACTTCATTAGTATTTTTATAATATGTGTCATGGTTACCAATAATAATATGTGTATCAATATTATTTTCTTCTAGTTTATTCCAAAATACTTTACTAAAATTGTGTGCTGTATTATGATTAATAAATTTTCTTCTATCAACCACATCACCTAGGTGTACTAGTGTTTTAATATTATGTTCTTTCAAGTATGGAAAAAACAAATCATTATAGAATTTATTTTGATATTCAATAAATGCTGGACTGTCGTTTCTACAACCAAAGTGTGTATCGTTTAATAATGCTATCTTCATATAATTGGAATCCACCTTAACATGTTAGTTGCGTGTATATGTTTTTTTAAAATAAAATCAAAAGCAATAGTAACTCTAGGTCTTTCATTTGGCCAATCATCTGAAACCTTATGTAAAAGTCCTGCCTCGTTTAAGGTCATATAACCGTTTTTGTTTTCTATTGTTTGTTCAAAGTCTTTATCTTTATACATTGTTTGACTTGGTTCTGCGTCAATACAAACATAACCATGCCATCTACCATTTTCTTCATTCTCACCACCATGTCTATGCCATTTTAAATTTTTGCCTTTTGGAAAAACATTTACCCAGCCTGCCATAGCATAGTCTTTTGAATTAGGTTGTTTCTCTTTAAACTTGTTTACAACACCCTCGTATAATTCTGACATACCTGGCATATGATTTAAAAATACATTATAACATTCATATAGTTCGGTTGAAGGACTACCCTCTGCAAACTTCATGTAGTTTTTATCTTTCCATGTATCTTTCCATGGTGTAAACATTTCTGTTACTTTTTTAGATATGATGTAGGTAGCAGGTAATAATTTAGTACAAGTACCTTGGTCAATTAATGGTTCGTGATATAATCTGTTCATTAGAAATAATTTATGTTGATATTCATTCTTACTTTAGTATTTGATACCGAGGTACTTTGATGTTTCATACCTGCGTCAAATGTAACCAATCTGTTTTCTACACTATCAGCCTTCATGTCACCTTGTTTAGTGTATCCGTCACATGTATTCATACTAAAGACACCACCGTTATGACTAAAACTATAGTCTGTGTGTGGTGCATGTTCAACAACTCCTTTGCCCATGTTTAAATATAAATTTGCTTTCACTCTGATTAAAGCCTTTGGTTGTATCTTGTTTAATAAATCATATACTACAGGAAAGTATTGACTTTGGAAGTTTTGTCTTTGATTGTAAAAGACATGAGTCATATAATATTCACCAGTTTCTTCTGGTTCTTCCATAGTTATGATTTGATTAAAATGCCAAGGAAAACTAGGATCCCAAATGACTTTCTTCAGCTCAGAGAATTCTCTGTCTGTTAAATAATTATCTTGTATCTTCACTTCTTCTTTTTCTTCTTAGCAGATTCTTTCTTTGCCTTCTCCTTTTCAGTAGGTTCATCAGCGACCATATTCTTTTGTAAAAACTCTGTGAATTGATTTTTAAATTCTCTTTCTTCACCTGGCTGTAATGCCATGTCATCATAATTTGCTTCTTGTATCATTCTTTGTTTAATTGTTACTTGTTTCTTTTCTTTTTGAATTCTACGAATAAATGCATAATAGATTATTTGTGTGAAGTAAGCGAATGGATTGTTTGATTTCTCACCATCAAAGTTGTCTAGGTATTGTAAACAGTTCTCTATACCATCACTAATCATATCATCTCTGTATGTGTAATTGATAAAGTTAGGTCTATACGATAGGTGATTCGCAATCTTTAAAAAACATTCACCGACATAATCGGGTACTCTAGGTTTGTTTTTCCCTGCTAATTTTGCTTTGTCAACAGACTTCTTATACTCGACCATTGCGGCCAAGAATTCTTTGTTGTTAACATAATGTTCTGATTTCTTTTTTGTTTTTGCCATAATATCCTCATAATACTCTAAACTTTACAAATTGTCAAGCCTAGTTTGTTTTTAATCCACGGTTGCCAATATTTTTTTTATGCGTATAATAACGGTGTCCGTTTTCAGAAACACCTTTAAGTACCTAGTGTATTGTTGGTTCATCTTCATCATCATCAAATTCTTTAAAGATTTCATTCAGTTTATTATTTTCTTCGGGGGAGAATTCTTTTTTATGATAATTCTCATCTCTCTTTGGTTTATCTAAACTGTCATAGTTCTTAATTATCTCATCATAACTACCACTCATCTCTAACGAGGCGTTGGTGATTGTCATAATTTTATCTTTAGGAATGGTAACCACTTTATCATTTGTATAATTAGTCCAACGAATCAAAGCAATATAATCTCTAAACCCCATTGGCGTCATTTGAGGAACATATTTAATCTGTAATGGTTTGTCAAGTCTAATAAGTGGACCATTGTCGGGCAACTGTCTGTCGCCAGTAGGTAGAACGGTAACAATGTCGTCACCATTTATTAGTTTGATTATTTTAACTTCTGGTTTCATTGTTTAACTCTATGTTGTGTATCTCATACTCAAAGTCTTCCTCACTATAGATATTTATCCTTTCTCTAAAGTGATTGAGTGTGTAGTTCTCTTTATCATTGTATGTTAAATCATCTGCAATATCATATAATGTAGCAGAACCATTGTTATCTTTTAATCTTAAACCACGACCAATTGATTGTAAATTTCTTATTCGTGATTTACTAGGAGAAGAAAACACAATGTTGTGTAAGTTACGAATATTAATACCGGTACTAAAGGTTCCGTAGCTTGCCACGATAATAGCATTGTCACTCTTCTCTGTAATTTCTCTAATCTTTTCCCTTTCATCTGTATCTACTCCGCCATGTACATAAAACACCTGTTTGTCAGTTGCTTTTTCTTTTATCATTTGAAACAAATCCTTACCATGTTTTTCAACATACTGAAACAAACAAAGTGTGTTACCTTGTAGACCAGCGGCCAAGTTTCTTATAAATTTATTTCTCTTATCTGATTGAACAATGTAATCCATCTCTTCTTGGTAGTTCATACCACTAGCATGTTTACACTCAATCGCACCATGTTTTAATATTAGACAGAAAATCTTTAAGTCTGCTAACTGTTTCTTTTCTTGTAGTTCTACTGTAGAAACAACCTTATTGACTGTACCAAACAGTCCTTCTAATACTAACTTATGTGTTTGTGTACCATCTAAAGTACCTGTTAGTCCTACTCTATATGGGCATTTTTCTAATTTTGTCAATATCTTTGTAAGTGAAACGGCCTTAAATAAATGTGCCTCATCACCTACTATCATACCAATATCTTTAAAGTATTTCTTTGGTTGATTATATATGGATTGCCATGTAGATATAATTACAGGTTTATTAGTTTCTTTAGAATGACCTTGATATATTCTATGTACATTTCTTTCAGGCGACCAACCATAATCTTTAAAATCTTTGAACAATTGTTCTACCAAAGATGTTGTTGGTACAATAATTAATATCTTTTTATTATCTCCTTTTAACCGAAGAATGTTAAACCTAATAAGAAGATAGACAATGAGAGATTTTCCACTAGCTGTGGGTGAAAGTAATAAAGTTCTATTTTTTCTAACTGCATGTATAAATGCCTCCTTTTGGTAATCTCTTACCTTGAATGGAATATTTAGTGCTTTAATAAACTTATCAACCTTGGCTTCATCAACCTTTGTGTCTTGAATTTTAGTTCCGTCAACAACTTGAACAGCATTATCTTCACACCATTTTAATATATATGGATATAGACCAACATAGATTTGTCCTGTCTGATATGAAAATAATCTAATCTTTCCGTCCCACACTCTATTTCTAAACTGTGGCATAAACTTAAAACCAGGCACCTCAAAGGTAAAGAATTGACCTAACTCTCTTCTTATATCTTCGTCAGCCTCAATCTTTAAATAGACATCATCTTTTTTATCTATAATTAAATATCTTGTTAAACTCATACAAATGGTTTCCCTACTACCCAACCAACTAATGTCTTTCTCACTCCACTTAATACAGGATTAACCTTGTGCCAAACGAAAGAAGGAAATAAAATCATGTCGCCTTTTTTTAATTCGAATTTTTTATATAAATGTTTTTTACGACTAGGATTTGGTTTACATAACTCAAACTCACCACCTGTATAATCGTCTGTTAAACATAATGTGAAACTTAATTTTCTAATAAGACCATTATCATATGGTTTAGCATGACTATCTATATGCCAATTATAATGGTCACCTTTCTCGTAAACAGAATATTGAAACGGCTCAAATCCAGTAAGTTGAAAGTTCCAATCTGCGTTTTTATTACCTCTTGTAATCATATCTACTAAAGGATATTTTTTAGATAGTTCCTCTTCTTTAATCCAAGCAACTTTTGTTTTTCTGATTTTTTCTGATTGTTCTTGCTCAAACACCTCGGCGTTTTTTAATTTTTCTTTTTCACCAATAGATATTATATAATCTAATTGTGCTTGAGTGAAAGCGTTTTCTATTATGTCACATTGATTTTTTAAATACATTACACAGCACCACTAGTAAATCTACGCCAATCAATTGCATTTTTGATTGTAAAAGTTCTATTAGTGATTTGTCTAATTGTTCTATCTAAAAAATCAATACAAGCATTTAAGTAATCTACTTTTTGTTTAGCCTTAATATACTCTTCATCTGATTGTATATATTGGTCAACATCTTGTCTTAATAATTTAAAATTGAAAGGTCTTTGTGCATATACTGAAGCGTCTGCCTTACCAGTATAATATTCCCAAAGTTCTCTTTTAGTATTATATAAATCACCTTCAGCACGACTTAACATAAGCTTAAACTTTGTTAAGTGTTTCATATATTTGTTATGTAATTGTGGAGTTTTAAGAGATTCTAAATCTAGTTCAGTATCATTTATCTTCAAATCCAAATCAGCTTGTTCTTGTAGTTTTTCTAAATCCATAATAAAGGTATCCTATCATAATATCGTTTAAATGTAAAGCTTTTAAGAGGTGGTTTCTACTGTCCTAGTTGCACCCTTTGTAGCGAATTCGTATATTTTGTATTTCATTGTTACAGTTGCCGTTAAGAAATCTATATCTGTGGCCTGTTGATTAAAGTTTAGTCCTGTTAATGCCACAGGAAACATATCTGAAAATCTTACTTCTATATTAGCAGTATTTTTACTAGTCAACACATTCAAAGTTGCGTCAGAGAAGACAGGACCTAATGGTGTTGGAGCACCTGTCACTTTGCCTGGGTCTGTCGTTGCGTCACTCTTTCCGTCTACCGGAAACCTGTCCTTGGCGGCGTCCACAAGAGTTTTAAACTGTGTTCTTGATTTAGGAAAGCCAAGACCTGTCAACCAACCATGTATCTCTCTATAGTTTTCTAGGTTCTCATCTACCAAGAATGACATCTCTAATTCAGAGAATGATAATTTAACACCAGGTAATGGTATATCTGCAAGTGGTGTATCTTGTTGAACACTTGATAAAGTAATACCTGGTATATTGACTGCTGTACAAAAGTATTCAACCTTTGGCAGTTTTAGTATTTGAAACTTAAACTGTGTAGGTGAAGCGTAGTCAAATTTTGTAGGTTGTCTATTGTATGCGTTTGTGGTTGTCATACTATTATTTATCCATTTTGGAGGAAGGCCAAAAAAAAGGGCGGATAAACCGCCCTTTCTTATTTCTGTAGAAAACTCTACGAGATATTACATTAAGTTTGAAACTTTAACTCTTTGGTAGTATCTGTTTGAGTTAGCAGAACCAGCGTCATTTACTGCACTTACAGCACCTGAAGCAGCACCAGTTTCAGCGAATGGGTTAGCAACTAATCCATATCTTGTTTTGAAACCGATTTTTGGTTGGAAAGTATCTTGACCAACTGCTCTAACCATTTGTAGTGGTACATATGGGCAATAGAACATACCAGCGTCATAAGGTGAAGTACCTTTATAACCAACTACATAGTATTGTGCAGCTGAGCTATTTGCTGAGTATGGGTCAATGTAAACTTTAAATCTGCCGTTAAGAACACCAGCAAAAGTATTGCCTGTGTCATCAACATTCAAATTGTTGTTTAATGCAGGTGTGTAATCTAAAACACCAGCCATTTGAAGCGCACTAGCAACATCAGCTGAACAGATAATCATATTACCTTTTCCTCTTCTTGTTCTTTGTGCAATTCTGTTCGCATCTCTTTCAAGTTGGAACATAAGTCCTTTGAATCTTTCAACAGACCATCTTCCGTTTGAGTCTGTATCTAAATCAAAGATACCTGCTGTAGTTGTGTTTGTAGCAGCACCTTTCTCTGCGTTTGTGTAAACTGTTCTTACAACTTCTCTGTTGATTTCCGCAAGGATTTCAGCAGATAGAATGTTTGCAAGTTCAGTTTCAGCGTCTAAACCATGGATTGCTTTTAAGTCTTGAGCAAGTTCCATTGTGTATTCAGCTTTCAACGCTCTTGATTTAGCAGTAACAGTCGATTTCTCGATTGAGAATGCCATTTCAGCGAAAGCGTTTCCGTCTGCGTCACCTAATGCTTCAGCAGCTGCTGTAGTCATTGCTGTACCAGTTGTGTATGTTCCTGGAGTTGGTGAGTCGTTTAGAGCACCTGGATTAGTGCCTGAGTTAGCTGAAGATGAATAACCATCAACTGCTGAACCAGCGGCATTTCTTCCAGAGAAGTCTGTATCAGCTTCGTCAAACATAGCTTCGTTACCAGTTTGTGAAGTGTATCTACTTCTCATTGCAAAGATTAGTCCAGTTGGACCAGTCATTGGTTGTACGCCTGCGATATCGTAAGCGATAAGATTTGGCATAGCTCGTCTAACAAGTGAAATTAGGATTGGATCCCAATTTGCAACACTTGAACCAGTTGCGTTTGTAGGCGCAGCTTCTGACAAGAATGCTTGGTCTTCTTTAGCAGCTCTTTCTTGGTTTTCAAGAATAACTGATGTAACGGCTCGTCTGTAAGAGTCCTTGATTTCTGGTAAATCAGGGTGTTCTAAAACAGGCTGCCATTTTTTTTCGTGTGTTTCGGATAAGTACATTTTAATTTTCTCCCTTTTTCCGTATTAACATTAAGATATTTTAATATCTTTGGTTTTGCTTATAGCGGCAGTGTAAGCAGCCATAGCTTTCGATAAATCCTCGTTAGAAGCTTCATCGCCAGCCGCCACATCATGTAGTGAGTCTTTTACTTCTTCTTTAGCACCAAAATATGATTCTTTAATAGTTACACATTTTGTTTTAAAAGAGTCTGCGTCTGACCATTCAATTTCTTCAGCGAGTTTAGCAAATTTCTCTTTTGCTGTATCAGCAAGGTCACTTGCAACTTCAGACATGATTTCGTTTCTTGTCTTTACTGCATTGTCCTTGTTTAATTCAACATTTTTCTCAATTTGCTCATTGAGTTTCTTTTCTAAAGATTCAATTTTAGCTGCTTGGTCTTCAAGCACATTGTATCTTTCATCAGGAACATCAATGTAGTGCTCAGCGAAAAGTTTTTTGAGACCTGTTATAAAGTCTTCAGCGATTTCACCTTTAATGCCTCTTTCAAGAGCGATTTCGTTTTCTTTCATCCACTCTTCAACGACATAAGATAAGTAACTGTCAACTTTCTCTGTTAACTCTTCTTTATGCTTTGCAACATCTTGCTCGTAGTTAGTTGTAATATCTGCTTCCATTGTTTCAGCAATCTCTTTAACTTTAGAGTTTACTGCTGATTCAAAAACGGTAGCAGCTTTAGTTTTAAATTCTTCGGATAAGTCATCTTGTCCAGCGACTAAAGCATCCATATGTTCGTCAACTTCTTCCTTCTTCATTTTGTATGAAGCAGCAATGTTGGCTGTTTTTTGGTTTACTTCTTTTTTCTTATCTGCCATTTTAGAAACTTCTCCAGCATCCATTGTTTCTTCAACATCTTTTGCTTTTGAATCTTCTTTTTTATCTTCAGACTTTTCTTTATGCTTTTTCAAAGCGTCAAGAGCAGCCTTTGGCATTTCGCCTTCTTTGATTTCTTCCGAACCCTCTGCTTCTGTTTCCTCTAACTTGGTATTGTGACCAGACAATGTTGGCATTGGGTCAGCACTACCTTGTGATTTTTGAGGAGCTTGTCCAGAAACTTGTTTTACTTTTTTAGTTGCGTCAGGATTGCTGTCTGTTGGTTTAACAACAGCTGCGCCTAAATCTTCCGCATCATTTTTCAGATGGTTCGGCTCAGCCGCTACAGCATTTTTTTTAGGAGCATCAGCCTGAGGATTTGACGCCTCTGCTACTGCTTCTTGCTCTAACGCCTCTAACTTGTTTTCTGTATCGGCCATTTGAGAAATCTCCTTTTTTAAAATAACTAGTTATTTTTCTCTATTAGTAGATATTTATAAGATTAAAGTTTTTCAAGAAAGTTTTTAAACACATTCGCCTTAGCTTCTGCTAATTTGATTGATTTTGCTTTCTGAATATACTCTCTATACTCTTCAATATCCTTTGCTTTTATTACTCCATTGTCCCAAATCCACTCTTTACTCTCCATAATGCCTTCAACGAAAGCGTCTGGAGCGGAGGGGTCTGCTACAATGTCAGCGGCTGTAGCCAAGTAGAAGTCTTTACCTACATAGTTACTACCGTTCTTTTGAACCAGAGAACCCATACCTCTTGAAGATACGCCCAATTGAGCGCCTTCATCAATAAGACCTTTTACAATCTTACCGTATGGTGTATCCATGATTTTTGCTTCACCGATAAAGTTCTTGCCTTCAGCTTTTAGTGAAGTAATCATGTGTGATACTCTTTCTAAATTAACAGTAGGTCCATCTGGATGGCCTAGTTCACCGAATGCTCTCTTTTTATCTATGAATTCTTTTGTGTATCTGTTTACCTCTTTAGATAAGATATCATTTTCATAGATTCTTCCGTTTCTATTTTTGATATCAGACTGTAAAAAGATACCACGAATTTTGTGCGATTTTTTACCGTTGGTTTCTTCAACCAAGTATTCTGCGTCTTGAATTTCTTCCGATATTAGTTTCATGTGTTCTCTCTCGTACTAACTATTTATAAGATTTTTTACCTAAACTCTACAATAATTGTGTAATTGTCACCATCTGCAAAGTTTCTAGTTGATAATAGTATGTCCCCAGTTGGTGTGGTTGCATTGTTAATAATCTCATTACCAGCTGTTCTTAAATCAAAATAACCATTACCACTCAATAACATAGCAGTTGCATTAGTAGCTCCGTCCCATATCAACTCTACTGCTGACTTGTTATTTGCCGTGTTAATTGAATACCATATCTTGGCAATTTTTCTATTACCATCTTCCGACATAAAAGTAACCTCGGAAGCGTCAATCTTTTTAACTTGTGTTTCACCAGTACCATCTGAAAAGTTTGTCATCTTTGTGACAAATTTAACACCAGATGTATCAGCAATTGTTTGTGTTGTAACTAAATCAGCCATTGCTAAATCCTTTTTCTTTATGACACTCTAGTAACAAACTAAACTTTTCTACTGAACCGTCTGTCTTTACTTGAATATCGCCTGTTCCTTTTATTTTTTCTTCTACAGGTTTTAGACCATAGTTGTCTATGCCTGTCATAGTTAGACTCTTATCATCACCAAATTGCAATGTAACCGTGCCTGTGCCTTCTACTTCATAATATGCATTTGCAATTGATAATTCAGATTCGTTTGTAGAACCTTTTAAGTTATCTAACTCTATAAGTTTCTCGTCTTCATTTCTGGCACCAGTAACCTTATTGATTACTTTGAAACCATCATCTACTAGTTGTGTACTATTGATTGTCATAATATGTTTTACTTAACTCGCCTCTTTCAACAGTAGTACCTTTTTTTCTAGTTCTAGCATAAACGGCTACAGTATCACTTGTACCTGGTTTAGTATAAGTTCTTACACCACCAGAGAATACAGAGTTTGCACCTGCACCTGAATCTGAATATGTGTTAGCCGCTGTAGCAGAATTTTCATACTGCCATACTGCACTTGAACCTGGTACATCTACCCATGCCATGTTTATACTCCTAATTCTTTGTCCATGTAATCATAGACAACATTTGTTTGTACATTATGTTTAAGAGCAACCTTATCTATAGTTGCCTCAACTTCTTTTACAACATCAACATTATCATAATCTACTTGACTAAAAAAGTCATTTACCACCTCTTTATGTTTTGGTGGTAATTGACTAAAAGTTTCCGTGTCAACTACATTTTGTTTAAGTAGCTGGTTGACTTTCATCATTTGCCGGTGCCTCTGCTGGTACTTCTTGTTCAGGTGTTGGTTGCTCGTTACCATTAGGTTCAAAAGCAATCTCATTACCTTGCGTATCCATCATTGTTTCAGTTTCAGGTGAGGGGTCAGTTACAACAGGTTTAGGGTCACTAAAAGGACTTACCTCATTAGTAGTATCACTAAAAATTTTACCTGCAATATCAACTCTCGCCTGGTCTAAACTGTCTGCAACCTTAGCTCTTAATGCGTCTTTAAAAGCTTCGCCTGCGTCTGCATTATTTCCGTTTGACAAATCGTCAACAAATTTCTTAATGTGTTCACTCATTTTTTATCTCCTATAAGTTTCCACCGCCACCTGGAATATCTTCCGTTGGTGCCGATATTATGCCGTCATCAATTTCTTTCTTAATTTGACTATCAATGTCTTCAATATCTCTATCAGATTGTTTAAGAATATGTTTTCTTACATACTCTACTGAATAATATTTACCGACATAATCTCTCACTTCGTTTGCTATTCTTATTCTTTCTAAAAGCATTTCACTATCTTTTAGTTCAGCAAAGTGTCCATCTTGCAAAAAGTCATACTGTACATGGTCTCTTAACAGGTGCCAGTCTTCTTCCGTGATAACAGCTTTAAGTATTAGTTGTGTTTTTAAAATATCATTAAATAACTCTGTAAACTTCTTTCTCAACCTTTGTACAAACTTTGTAAATTTAAGTTCATCTCTAGTAATCTCGGTACTTCTACCAAGATTGAAACCTTGACTTGCTTCTAATCTACTCGCTGGTACATTCAATGAACGATATAGTTTACTTCTAAAGTATTCAATGTCAGTAATTTCTCCTAAGTTTTGTCCGCCTGGTAATGTACTAATATCCGTACCTCTACCACCTTCTCTACTTGGTAACCAAAAGTCTTCTAACATAGACATATAGTTTCTGTCATCTCTGATTTCACCTGTAGAGGCGTCATAGACAAGTTTATTTCTATATCTTGCCATAACATCTCGTAAGTATTGTTCAGCTTTTACTTTTGGTAGATTACCTACATCAATTTTGAATATTCTTCTTTCAGGTGCTCTTGCGATTCTGTAAATTACACAAGCGTCCTCAATCATTCTCAATTGATTAACTGGTTTAATTGCCTTATGTAAATATGAAAGAATCATATTTTTATTTTGGTCAACTAATCCAGATGGTACAAACGAAATTGTATCTGGGGCAATCTTAATACCACCAGATGTTGTACCGGCAATTCCTTTTTCATTGAATAAGTAATACTCTTCAAACTCATCAATGATTGTTAGTCCGTGAGGTGTAGGACCGTCAGGTCTTTTCTTTCTTACCTCTCTAACTTTTTTAATTTTTCTAGGGTCAATGTATCTTAACTCTGTGATACCTTTTCTAGGTGATTCTCTGTCTATTACTTTATGATAATAAACTCTGCCATCAACATACCATCTTCTAAATATGTCGTGACCTTTCGTATTAAAGTTCATCAACCTTAATATTTCTTGGAATTCATCTTCTATCTTTCTTCTAACTTCTTTACCAAAAGGTACTTCATCCAATTTTAATCGAATAGCATCCTTTAATTCATTAGCCACAACTGCTTCATTGACAATATCCTCAATTGCCATGTCACATTCGGGGTGTAATGCTATTTCTCTGTATCTTCGGATAAGGTCTTGCTCTGTCTTGGCTGTTCCCTCCATGTCGAGGTATTGACCAAAATAACCACCAGCTGCGATAGTTTGAGTACCGTCATCTGCTTGTGGTTGAGTAAAGCTTTGTTTTGGATCCGCCGACTTCTTTTGACGAGTGATAGAAAATCCAAATAATTCAGCCATAATATTATTCCTTTGTTTATTTAATACTATTTATATAGTTTTAAAGGGCGATTTTTAGGCCGCCCTTTAAGCGTATATTAAGTAGTAGTATTACTTTCAAAGTATTGATACGCAAAAGTAACAGCAAATTCTTCAATCGCTGTCGCTTCGTCATATGTCAACTCAATAGGAGCAATCGTTGTAGGAAATACACCTCTTAAAGTGTATGACTTAATCGTTGCACCGTTTCTATCTAACTGGTCTACAAATGCGTCAACTTGGTAATCTGCTGGATTAGTCAAGCCTTCGTTATCTGTTAGATTATTGATACCGTTTGACCATCTTTCAAATGCGTTTCTTAATTTGAAATCTGTGTCATTGTAACAAGTAACAGACCAATCTTCTATTGTTCTATCTCCCGCTATTTTAATCGCTCTTCCTCTGAAAGGAACATTAAAACTAGGTACAGTCATACCTGGTAATGATGTTGAACGACATAAGAAAGCAAGGTCTTCTATTTCGCCACCAACTTGTGCGTAACCAGGAAAAGGCATTGTTACCTTAAACTGATTGGCTCTAGCGCCACCGCCTGCAAGTTTAGCTTTGAAGTCATTAATGTTTGCCATTTTTTATTCTCCCCTTAACCTGCAACTTCATCAAAACTGACACCAGTTCTGGTTGCGATAAATTGTAAAGTAATGAAGTTAATGCTTCTAGCAGGTTTCACAAAGATTTCTGCTATGAATTCATTTCTATCAA
>Ga0222716_10001940_pt1 | contig 16964 bp, 9 predicted proteins | sample C33_13DmetaG_FD_165044 | JGI IMG/M metagenome (GOLD analysis project Ga0222716, IMG submission 165044) | Estuarine water microbial communities from San Francisco Bay, California, United States - C33_13D | ecosystem: Environmental > Aquatic > Marine > Unclassified | place: USA: California... | reverse complement strand
AGCGTCGCTCGTTCCCTCGCGCGCGCCAACCGCGCGTCGAACGCCTCCAAACTCGTCCTCGCGATCGTCGTCGTCGTCGTCGTCGTCGTCGCCGTCGTCGTCCGCGTCCCCTCGCGCGTCCCCCTCGCGAATACATCCCCTCGCGTCGTCCCGTCCCGCCCGATCGTCCGCGTCGCTTCCATCGCGCCCTCGCGCGCCCTCGCGCTCGGCGCGCGCCTCCGTCGACGCGTCGCGCGCGCGCGTCGTCCGTCCGCGCCGCGCGTCTTCGCGTCTTCGCCCGTCGCGCCGCGCGTCCCGAGCTTCAAATTTCAATTCAATTCTCAATTCCGAATGCGTCGCGCGAACGCGGCGCGCGCGTCGCCGTCGCCGCGCGAATCCCGTCGCGGTCGTCGAGACGCGCGCGAAGACGCGTCGCGCGCGCCGCGCGACCGCGCGAGACGCCCGCGCGCGCGAGCGGCGCGGCGTCTCGGTGTGACGCGAACGAACGCGCGCGCGCGAAATGCGCGGCGCAAAGTCGGCGGGCACCGAGGCGGCGCGCGCGACGCGTGTTTGATGAATCCGAACCGCGAAGCGCGACGATCGGCTCGAGCGATGACGAGGGCGGTGAAAAAAGACTGACTAAGGCTCGGGACGACGCGAATCGCGGACCGCTCAGACGTAGTGACGGACGACCCAAGACGCGACCAACGCGAGCGCGGGACGCGACGCCGCGCCGGCGAGCGCGCTCGGCGCGGTTTCTAATTCGACTAAATACTCGGTCTCGACGCCCGCGGCGTCGGGTAACGCGCGACAGGCGACGATTTTGATCGACCGCGCGCGAACGCGCGCGCCCGCGCGCACGGGCGCGACGAAACGGACGCGATTGAGGCCGTAATTGACGGCGCGCGAGGACCACGCGGGCGTCGTGCGCGACGCCGTCGCCGGCGTCAGCAGGCTCAGCGTCAGGAATCCGTGCGCGATCGCGCCTCCCGGGGCGTCGCGCGCGTGTATGAATTGATGATCGTCCGCGCACGCCGCGAAGGCGTCGATGCGGCGCTGATCGACGTCGATCCACGGCGTCGCGTCGTCGCTCGCGTGCACCACCGCGCCCGCGGCGTTCGACGCGACGTGCGCCGCCATCGCGCGCGCGCGCGCGTCGCGCCCGTCGTCGCGCGTCGCGGACGACGCGTCGACGTGACTCGCGACGCGCGCGACGCGGTCGCGCGCGCGGTCGACGCTCGAGCGCGCCATCGCGCGCGTCGGCGAGTGTCGATTCGCCACCACGCGCCGCGTCGCGCGTCGAGCGACGCGCCATGGCGCGCGCGTGCGCGTCGTCGTCGACGTCGACGACGCCCTCGACGTCGTCGTCGCGCGCGTCGCGCGTCGCGCGCGCGTCGCGCGTCGCGTCCGTCGCGAACCGCGGTCGTCGAGCGCGACGCGGTCGGCGACGCGAACGCGCGCGCTGCCGCGCGGCGCGCGCGCCCAAGGACCCGGAAGATTTCGACAACGACTACGACGCCGTGCGCGAGGCGCTGATGTCGGAGCGCGCGCGCGGGTTTCAGCCCGGGATCGCGACGACGCTGAATTGGCTGAGCGAGATTTCATTCGGCGCGCGAAGGACGCGCGAAAAGTACGTGACGGGACCGCTGGACGCGCTCGCGGCGGCGTACGGGGACTTTTTGTACGATTTGCCGTATCGACGACAGGATGGGAGCGCGCCGCCGGGAGGCGAGCGGACGATCGAGGACGCGGTGCGAAGGATGAGGCGAAGCGAAAAGGCGCGTCGATTGGACGCGGAGCGAGAGGTGCGGGATTTCTGGCGAGCGGGGGGGGAGACGCGAACGGGATTCGATCAGATGGCGGCCGAGTACACGATGGCGCTCGTGATGGATTTTGAGCGAGGGGTGATCGCGTGCGAAATGGAGGAGGATTCGAGAGCGGTGGAGGCTATGCTCGGCGAACCGACGCTGCGCTCGCTGTGCGAAGCGCTGGAGCGAATAAAGCAAATTTGTCTGTGCTCGTCCGCGGCGGATGCGGCAAAGATGGCGTACGGGTATCCAGAGTTACTCTTGACGAGTTCGAGCGCCATCGTGGCTCGATTGTCGCAGCTGAAGACTATGATTCCGGGCGCCGACGTCGGCGCGATTTTGCGACAAGACTCCAAGAGCTTCCTTCAGCGCGACATTCCAGAGATTAAAGAGCGCTTCCGCGCCCTTCGCGACGCCTTCCCTCGCGTCAACGTCGCTCGCCTGGTGGAGTACGACCCATCCTTGCTACTGCTTGACGTCAACGTCGGCTTGAACGCGTTACGAGATCTCTGGACCGAGGAAGAGTTCGCGCAATCGGACGAAGACAACCCATTCTTCGCCGAGGAGTTGAGTTTAGCCATCAAAACCCTCGCCGGTCACGGCCCCGAACAATTCGGCGGCTGACGCGCGTGTAACAGTATTCTTAACCGTCGCCGCCGCGCCTCGCGCGTCTTCTCGGCTTCCCGTCGCCACTACGCCGCCTCGAGCGCGGATGCGCGAGAGACGCGCCGCGGCCCGTTTCGTCGCCACTCTCTCTCTCGCGCGCGCATCGCGCTCGCCGCGTCAACTCTGGACCGACGACGACCACTGATCTCACCGCGCGCACCGCGTCGTCGCGCACCGCCCTCCGCGCGGCGTCGTCGCCGACGCGCGCCTTTTCCCTCGTCACCGCCGCCCGCAGTCAACGCCCTCGGTCGTCCACTCGAGCGTCGCCGCCGTCCTTCTCTCGCGTCCTCGTCCCCCGCGGTCGACGAGTGATGGGAGGCGCGCCACCACCGCGCCTCGGGCCGTCCGCCAAGTCGCAAAAGCGGCTGAAGTTGGACGCGTTCGGGGGAGATCAGCGGTTTAAAAGAAAGTGCGAGGACGTGTACCGCGAAAAGCCGTCGTTGGAACTTTGGCACGATTTGAGCTCGCGATTGATCGAGGCCGACATCGTGCCGACGCGATTGCGAGATGTGACGCAACAGCACGTGAGCACGAGCGACGTGGAGATGCACGCGTTGATCGGGGATAAGATATTCGGCGCGGCGTTGTTGGAGGAAATCGTCGGTAACAGACTGTGCAAGGATACGGGAGAGGCGACGAGGCAGTATTCAGAGGTGGCGAGTAATGCGTCGATGGCGCAGTTGGTGTCTGAGTGTCTGCCACAACACGTGGAGGGAGGCAGAGCGGTTGAAGAACACAGCGCGGGAACGCTCGTGGAGGCGGCGGTGTACATGGTGAATCAAATGCCGGGCGGACCTCAGGCGGTGCAGCAGTTGGCGAAGTGGTTCGTTTATAACGTCGTCGTGGAGGGAAAAAAGCAAAGAAAATTCACCAATCCGAAAGGGTTGATTATAGAACTCAACGGTCAGACGATGTCGGAGCGAATCGAGGGCACGGCCGATCACGAGCCCATGTTCCAAGCGCGATGCGTTTGGCCAAAAGACGCGCCGAGAGGACAGCAGCGGGAGACGACAGCCATGGGGAAGAGCAAAAAAGACGCCGAGGCGAGCGCGGCAAAAGAAATGCTCGAAATATACGGTCACGAGATTTACAACGCCCCGGCGCAAGAGTCGGCCAAGCTCAAGGAGAAACAAGATATGAAAATGGAAAACGCGTACGGACATCTCCTCACCCTGGGCGGCGTCCTCGTCGGAGAGTGCATCAACACCGCCTCAACGAACGAAACTCCGCGCTACGTCGCCACCGTGCGTTTAGGAAACGACGAAGCTCGCGCCGAGGCGACGAACAAGAAACAAGCCATTCGTTTAGCGTCGCAGCAGATCTTAGAGGCCAACGGCGAGTACGACTGAGACGCGAGCCCACTCTCCGCGCGTCGCCGCGCGCTCGACCCGACGAACGAACCAACGTTCGTCCTTCGATTAGCTCTCCACAATATTCCACGCGAGTATTTCCTCGCGTCCGCGCATGTCATAGACACCCCGACACCGATGAAACGAACGTCGCGCCGCCGTCTCCCCGCGCCCCAGGGTAAACTGTGTCGAGACCCGAACCGTCACCAGGTTATCTCGCGTTTCGACACACGTCCACGCGCGCGCGCGAAGCGCATCGCGCGCGGGCGAAGCGCGGCGCGCGCGACGAACGCCGCGCGCGTTCGTTTCCCGCCGCCTCGGCGTCGTTCGCGGCGATGTGCGACGTCGTCGCTCGAAAAGATGCGACTTCGACGCGTCGGGACGAAGGTATCCGCGCGTTCGCGACGACGACGCGCATGCGCGCGCCGCGCGTCTTCAGAGGCTTCGCGAGCAATACGACGGCGGTGCGAACGTGGCGCGACGCGAAGCGGTTCGCCGACGCGGGCCAGGGGGCGCGGACGACGGTGTTGACGCCTCGGGAGGGCGCTCGCGAGGCGGCGTTCATCAAAGCGGACTGCGACGCGAATGAATGCGGCACGTTCGAGGAGGCGTGCGAGGCTGTGTTTGAGCGCGGTGAGCGCGTGTACGCGCGCGCGGAGTGCACGACGACGCTCGCGGTCGAGGCGAACGTCGAGGCGGTGGGTGAGGTGTTCGCGGAAGACGTCGCGTTGAGAAATTGCAGCGTTTGGTTCGGCGCGGCGGGTAACGTGACGCCTTTGCACTACGATTTGTGCCATGGGTTTTTGATCATGATTCGAGGGGTGAAAACCTTTACGATATTTCATAAGGATGACTTTCGCGCGATGTATCAGCGGAGAGATCGCCCGGAACTGTCGCGCGTGAATTTGGACGCGTGGTACGCGGGCGACGCCGACGAGCGAGATCGGTTTCCAGACTTTGAAGACGCGACGCCGCTGACGTTCACACTTTATCCGGGCGACATGATGTACACGCCGCCTTTCTTTTGGCACCACGTGCGAACGCACGACGGCGAGCCGGCGATTTCGGTCTTGGTACCGTTTGACCTTGGCGCCGAAGAACCCGTGCACGTCAGCCACTTGTATTAATATTTATATCTATCTCCTATCTACGTTTCTTGTGCTTAATATTGTTCGCCTTGCGACGAGCTGACGTGGCTGTTTTTTCGTACGCCGGTCCTTGACGTTGTTTCTTCTTCTTGCCGCCAGCAGGCTTCGCGTACGGCGCGTCGCCTTCAGAGTCGGAATCGAACCGACTCGGCTCGCGCTTCGCCGCGGGCTCGTGTTCTTCGGGAACGACTTCGAAGTCATCGTCGCCACCCACATCTGGACGCTTCTTTTGCTTCATATCTTGTCGCTTCGATGATGACGTGGGTTTGTTGTCCGCTTTGGACGTCGAAACCTTTGAGCTTTTGTCCGCCTGCTTCTTCGCCGGCGCGTCGGCGCGCGGCTTCGGCGCGGGCAACTTTGGCTTTGGTGCGTCCGGTACAGTCTCCGCTGGCATCGCGCATAAGCACGTGTATCGAGCACCAGAACTGACCTCGGCCACGGGAGTTCCTGGGTTTTCGTCGCGCGGCCCAGAGGCGCGACGCAAATCCCACGCGCGCACGGCGCCTTCGGAACCCGCGGTGACGAGCGCGCTCGGCCCAGAGTCTCCCACGGTCTCGTCACCCTTCGCCGTCGTGACCGCCAATCCGCGCACGCGTTGCGGATGCGCCTTGGCGATGCGACTCACCGCTCCCTCCTTCGCCGCCGTGCGCGCGTCGTACACGAGCACGTCACCGCCCTCGCACCCGACGTACGCCATTCGCCCGCGCGCGTCAAACGTCAGCGTCTTCGCCGGCGTCGTGAACGACGTCACCACGCTTCCCGCCTCGACGTCCGTCAGCGTGATCTTCCGCGTCATCCTACTCACGTATTCCGACCCATCGCACGTGAACGCCAGCCCCTCCACGCGTTCCGGCGTCTTAAACTTGTGCGCCACCCGTCCCCTTCGCATGTCCCACATCGCCACGTGCCCGTCGCATCCGCTCGTCAGCGCCACCTTCCCGCTCCGATGCGCGCTGATCGCGCACACCCCGCCCCGATGCGCCCGCATCGTTTTCAACAATTCAAAATTATCGCTCGCGTCCCACACCATCAGCGCGCCGTCCGCGCCTCCCGACAGCAATCGCGTCGGCGCGTACCCGCGAGGCGCGTAAAATTCCAGCGCCCGCGCGTCCCCGCCGTGTCCCACGCACGTCCCCAGGTCCGCCATCGCGCCGTTCGCGTCGCAGTGATACACGCGAACGAGATCGTCGCTCCCCCCGCTCGCCGCGAGTCCGCCCGCGCACGCGACCGCCTTGACGCTCGCGAGGTGCGCGTCCGCGGTGAAGCTCTTCGCGAGCGTCGTCGCGGCGTCGCCCGCGCCCGCGTCGCCGCTCGAGTGGGCGTAGCCGAAGACGAAGCGCTCGTACGACCCGGCGAGGACGGTCGCGCGCGGCATCGTCGCCGCGGCGGCGCGACCTGGCGCGCGCCGCGCCGCCGCCGGGACGCGCCGTCGAGATCGAGACTGATGGTACTCGAGTGACTCGTTATACGATATAGAGGTACGTATTAAGAGAGATAAAAAGCCATATCAAAAGACTATCGACGAGACGCGCGATCTGGACCGACGATCCGTCCGACGTGGCGATTGAATTGAATTGAATGATTGATTGATTGATTCGATCGATCGCGCGCGCGGCGACGGCACTCGGACGCGCCCTTTTCACGGCGCGAAGCGAACTGACTCGTTGATTCGATCGATCGCGCGCGCGGCGACGGCGCTCGGACGCGCGCGAACGCGAACGATGATGCGGACGTACTCCATGGCGAAACGCGCGGTTCGCGGCGACGAACCCGACGGCCGCGGCGAGGGAAGAGACGGCGACCGCGCGAGGTGCGACGCCGTCACGCTGCTCGCGCTCGAGCGCACGTTTTACAGTTCGCTCAACTTTCTCGGCGTCATGACGCTCACCGGGGTGGGATTGACCGCGGTCGGCCGCGGAGGGAAGGCGCCGATAGTGTTCGGGTCGATCATCTACGGATCGTGCATCTTGGCCGCGATCGAGCTCGCGGCGTTGCACCGGAAGCGCGTGGATTGGTGCCGGCGCGACGAGTTCGACGGGCGCCTGCTCGTGGACGATTCGAGGTCGATCGTGGTCTTGTACGCGGCGTTGGTGCTGTTCACGTGCACGGTGGATTTGGTGTACGCGGTTCTGTATCCTTTGCTCGATCGCACGCAGGCCGTCAGCGTGCAGCCGTGAATTCCGAGCGACGCGTCGGCGTGAATTAAATTAAATGCATTCCAGTCGGTCGTCGCGGACGAACGACGCGCCTCATGGGCCTCGCGCGACGCGTCGCGCGACGCGCGCCGCGACGCGCGCGCGACGGATCGATGTGTATTGAAAAATCACACACGGACCCGATGACGTGTCCCGACGCCGATCCGCGCGACCGCGCGCGACGCGCGCCGCACACGACGACGCGCGAGCGCGCGCGCGAACCCGCCGAAGACGCGCGACCGCGCCGACGATGATGACGACCGGTGCGATGACGACGCCGCGGGCGACGACGACGACGACGAGAAGATGCGAGAAGACGCGAAAGACGTCGACGACGCGGACGACGCGCGCGACGACGCGCGCGACGAAGAGGGACGAGGAAAAGGCGACGCTCGCGCTGAACGCGCCGTTGGCGGCGCTCGTGGCGGCGAGCGTGCTGGTGACGGGCGCGATCGACGCGGACGAGGCGGAGGCGGCGAGGAGCGGCGGACGCGTCGGGGGCGGGAGCTTCCGAGCGTCGAGCCGGTCGCGAGCGTCGCCGAGGATGAGCGCGCAGAGCCGCGCGGCGCCGCCCGTCGGAGGGTATGGGTACGGGTATAACTCGGTGTTCATGCCGATGCCGATCATGCCGATGTACGGGTTCGGATTCGGGTTCGGGGGGATGGGATTTCTGTTCAACTTGATGTTTTTGTTCTTCATCGCGAATACGGTTTTGGGATTCTTGTCGCAGTTCGCGGAGAACGCGGACGATCGACGCGACGATGGCGAGGACGACGATTTCCCGCCGTACGATCGTCGGTATTAATGCGATGCGATCGACGCACTTGAACCAATTTTAGCGCGCGGAGGCGGCGCGCGTCGCCCACCACTGTCTTACTACTACTTATCCGGCTATTAATCTTACACGAATACTAAGCTACCATTTCTTACTGAGTCTTCTTAATGCCACGCCATCCACCAGATGTACATCGAGCCAAGATTTGAGAGCGACACGGCCTCTTCGACCAAACGTCGCGCTTGTCCCGACGGGCTCAGCGGTAACGACGGCGCAGCGCCGACGCCCACGACGACGCCTTCCAGTCTCGAACGAATCTTCTCGAGTGCGTCTTTGCCGCGCGTGGACGAAGACGTTGACCGTCCACCACGCGCAGCGTCGCGAATCGAACTCTTCGTCCATTCTACCAAAGGATCGTGCACGAAAGTTTCAAGGACACTCATGAGCGCCTCGCGATGCGAACGCAAGACGGTGAGCGTAATCTCGCACACTCGCATGAACACGCCTTCGTAACCGCCGACGCCGAGACCATCGACGAGATTTTGCGTCAATCTGAAAGGAACGCGCTCAGGCATTTCCAATTCTAAACCTTTATCGAACAAGCACGCGAAATCGACGTGCACGGCGTCACCCGTTTTGCAATCAAACAAAATATTTTCTCCGTGTCGATCGCCCAAGCCGACGACGTGGCCGACCATACTCCATACCGCCGCAGTGTGCGCGAACGCAGTACGAGCGGCGAACCAAGCCGCGGGTTCTTTCCAACGTTCTAAGAACCAGCGATGGAACACGGGTGGGTGTCGACTCAAAACTTCTCGAGACCAAGACGTCGGGTTGCGGCCTTTGCATTTTTCGTAAAGTTCCTTCACCTCCGTGTGAGAGTTCTTGTGGTACAGCCCGTCGTCCGCGTATAAACCTTGAATGATGTGTCTAAAGCCGGTGGTGTTCGGCACCCATTCGATGATACCGCAGTCTTCGGTGAGCGGGATGACGCTAAACGTTCTGAGATACAGTCTGCGTTTGCGACTCTCCGCGTCTCGCGCCAGCAAGCGATTCAACATTGTGGTAAACTCCATCATTCTCAAATCCTTACGAAGGTCATCCTTGGGTTTACACAAGAATGCATACTTCTCCCGATCACTTCCAAGCATCGTGAGCTTCTTCGGTCTTTGCAACGAAGGTAGCACCGACACAGCGTCACCCAACTCGAAGAGCGTCGCCGTGCCGGGCGGAAACGGTCTGTGATCCGTCGGGTTCGTGCCAGCCGGCGGAAGCGTCGCCGTGAGCGACTTCTGCACGGGAATCATCACTCGAGTCGGCATGAGGGCGGCGAGATCGGGGAAGGTTTTCATCAAGCTGAAGGTTCTAGGAGGTCGACCATTCTTTGCTTGCGTCTTCGGCGCGTAATTGCACAGTTTGACGAGCTGATCAGCCACAGAGGCAAACTGATTTATGAGCTCTCGGTCGGCACGCATGCCCGTCTTGTCTTGCTTTCCATGTTTTGCATTCGTAAGCACATCCTTGGCGCTCTTCGCGCGAACTAGGTCGCGCGATTTGGCCATCGGCACGAGCGCCCACAAGACTTGATCCGAGTAATTGATGAGGAGTCGCGTCGCGAGCGTTTGCACCAGCTCTCGCACCTTTCTATCGTTGTGCGCTAATCTTGATGTAAGCTGAGGAAGAGCGGTGAGCCATTTGTACAGCGGCAGCTGATCAGAAAAGGTGTTTATGGCGAATAAAACTTCGGCAAACACTTTCTTAAGCTTTGCTGAATTTCGATTCTCCACGCCGTCTGCCTCCGCCTCGTACACTCTGTCGCCGATGTCGAACCAAAGCGTCAACATGCGTGGGAGTGATTCATAAATGTGCCTATGACCATATTTTATACTCGCCCCGTACTCGCGCACAGTTTCACTTAAGAGGTCGATCGCTTCCTCGTCATCGCCACCTATGCCTTTCCGTCGGACTGAGGCGGGCAAATTTGCGCCGATTTCGCCGTTGAGCTCTCTCTTCGTCGCGTCCTTCATCCACTCATCCATGTATCGAGCGACGTGAAAATGAGATTTTTCCCAGCTCTTGTGACTTTTAATAACACTCGCGTAGAGCGTGAGAATCTCTTTCTTTTGCTTTTGACCGGTGACGGTAGCCCATCGCGCCAATCGCAAAACAGCCTTGGCGGCGTGTTCGGGATGCGCCGCAACGGCGTCTTGATCCTTCAAAGCCTCTTCGATTTCCAATACAGCACGTTGGTGACTGTCTCCGGCCCAGAGTAGCTTGGCTTGCTCCAACGCGAGGGGCAGGGACATTCCAATCTCCGAACGCGCTTCCAATAGCGCGAGTTGTGCGGCGCCGTAGTGTCCTGCGCTTCGCGCCACCTTGGCTTGCTCCAACCAAGTCTTCGACGCCGCCAATTTCGCGCCGAGAAGCTTGTAAATCGTGCGACGGAAAGCCAATATAGGCTCTCGAGTGGCAACGTTCGGAGGTGTGCGATCGAGTCGGTCGCGCCAAAACTGAAATTCTTTCACCGCGCAGAGCGGAATATCTGACGAATCTGTTGGTATGCGAGTCTTCGCGGCTGCGGCAGCCTTACGGGCTTCTTCTGTCAAAACTACGGCGTTGTACGAGGACTCGGCTTCTTGAAGTAAATGCAATTGAACCAAAGCGGCGTGTGCGCGTAAGTAACTCCCTTCCATCGACGCCGCGCGGAGAGGTGTAATGAGTGCGTCTCGTGCCGATGCGCAAGCTACCTGAAACGCGTGACCGTCGTTCTTGTGCAAAGCAAGGAGGACACGCCCTATGGCGGCATCTGCGCTTAGCTGCGGGACATCGGCATTCAATTGAGCACCCACTCCGACCGTCAGTGGCATTCCACTGGGTGTGAGCGCCGACGGTGCAACATGCATCTGCCTGTGCGAGCGCTTCATCCCGCTGTTGACGTGACTCGAATTTTCAGAATCAATCTTGCCTAAAAGCGAGTCCAAATCGTCCCATTGGCCAAGTCGCCAAGCCGCGGCGGCGCCAGCCTCAGCCAACGTCGGTGGGGCGTCCGGACGCGTTCGAATCAGGTTTTCAACCTCGCGCTGTACAGTTCGAAGATGCCCCAAGCCTTGAAGGCACCGCAAGCGTCCCCATTCTGCGACGGAAATGCCGAGATTATTCATGGGCTCTTCACCGCGCTGCAAGGCGCTTTCGTAATGTACCAATGCCTCTTCCCATTCTCCAGCTTCTTCGTGCTGCAAGAGCTGATCTTCAGGTTGAGGCGTGGCGCGCAATCGCGGAATTGATACGAGCGCGTCTGGTTCAGCCAAGCCTTGATAAATCGTCGCCAAGAAACTCACGTCGACGTCCATGATGTCTTGCTGCTTCACGCACGTAGCTTGATTCAACACCATCTTATTCGACCGTAAATAATCTTCAAAGTACATTAGCGACCGCGCACTTGCACCGCACCTTTGCGCAGCCTTGGCAAGAAGTGTGAAGGACAAGTCGCGCATCAAGCCATGCACAGGATTGACGCTGTTAGCATCTTGCTGCGCGTCGGCCCAACCTTTAAGTTGATCGAGTAGAGAAAATATCGTCTGCGCGGCGAGTTCAGTGCGACCGTGAGACGTACTCGATCCTGAAAAGTTCTGATCTTCGCTCGCACGATCTCCACCCGCAGCGTCGGTCAAAACAGCGACGATTTCCAAGTACACCTCGTTCTTGCGTTCTTCATTGTCTAGAATTGCGTCGAGCACCATGTACGGTAGAAGAAACAAAGCGATACGAATATCGTGACGAAATACGCTAACTGCTGCCTTGAACAAAGGAGCATTTTCGCCAGACGCTTCGAATGCGAGTGTTCGGCACCAGAACACGATCCACTTGTTGAAAGTGGTTCCTGCAGCCGGGCTACCGTACAGCGGCCTCTGCTTGACGTTGGATTCCTTGCTCATGCCGCTGATGGAATACATGGATGTCAGGCATGGCGCCAACACCACGCGAGCTTCGTCGGGTAACGATTCCCAAAACTCAATGCCGTCAGCACTATGCCCTTTGGGAAGTTCAAGACCAACCGCATCGTCCTCATCCACGCTTTCTGGGCGGCAACCGACGTGAATGAGCACGCACTGCACCGCGTACGCTGCGGCGTCAAGCATATCTGAATCGTTCGCCCCGCGCACGGTTCGCGCGAGATGATCGACAAGCAGAATACTCGCAACAGTGATTGATTCACTGTTAAGCGCTTGTACTTGTTGCGAAGCGATGAGCAAACGACCTGGATCGATCGCGCCGAGTTCGCTCAAACACTGCGCCGCAGCGCGTTGAACGCGACGAGACGCCTCACTCGATCCTTCACCTTCGCAACACTTCAACAGCGCTGCAACTAATGCGCTCATGATGGGGTCTGCCGCCGTACCTTCGACGCCTTGGATCAGTCCCTGGATCTCCAAACCGTTATCGGGATTGCTCACGCGCCGCCGAATTTCAGTCAAAGCGGTCGTGCGAACGGCGAGAGATTCGTCCGCCAGGCTTTCCGTCAAACTGCCGAGAAGTTGGCGAAGTGAAACGAGACCTCGTTCTTGTGCGATTCGCGCATTCGAGGCTTCTAGACGCTGAACGTCAGGTAACATCGGCAATCTAGCCAGATTACCTCGCATGACGTCTCCTCGCCGCAAGACCAGTTCGTCAATCACCGCCGCCGCTTGATTCGCGTCTTCGAGCGCTCTCGCTTGGGCGATTTTGTCCGAGCCGTGCTCGTCATCTTTTTGTGCGTTCGCGTCCAAATATGGCAACATGGCGACGATTATCTGATCAGCAGCACGCTGCAAGTGCGCAGGGCGCTCGGACAAGACTTGAACGAGTATTTTCCAGCTCTGTAACGCAGTCCGACGCAGCTCTGGATTGTTGAGCGCGTGCGCCAGATGCGCCATGACTTTCGGCGCGAATTGCGGCAAGTGTTTACCGATGATCCAAACCATGATGGTCAACGAGCGAATGTATCGCTTGTGTGAGAGCGTATCACCACTTTTATCGAACAAGACCATCTCCATCCGTGTGAAGTGAGGACGGAAAAAATCACTCACCTCGTGGGCATCCGACTGCGCCGCGTCGGCTAGCGCCTTAAACACTGTCATCATGGTCGCTGCAGACGTAATCATGTCTTCTTGTTCGTCTTTCATCGCCGCACCGGCTCGTGTGATTAGAGCCTTCATGATGTAAAACTTTTGATTGGAAATAAGCGTCAAAAGATCATCCTTGCTGTACTTCTGCAAAAAGGATTTGAACGCGTTGCTTTCTTGTTCATTCAAAGGCTTGAGCGTCCTTGGGTTGATGAGCTCTGCGATGGCTTCGTAACTGTAGTCAGCGACAAGCTGGTGCAAGTCTTTGTTCAACAAATGCGCGTACGCCTGTAAAATCGACAAATCTTCTTGCTTACCGCTACCAGCGCCGATCGCGGTGCGAATCAGGCGCATCATGGAGAGAGGTAAAATTTCTTCCAGCAGCTGCCGCGGCGACATCTTCGCCAGTTCGGCGAGCGTCGCTATGGAGTGCTCGTGAAGCGGGAGTAACGTGCCAATTTGCGCCGCAACATCCTGAACGCCGAACAATAACTCTCTCGTTCGAACTTGACGCTTTTTTGCAAGACGCCGCAACAAGTAAATCGCACAGTTTTGCGCGGTGAGATCCATGTCGATAATGTTTTTGAAGTACACGATGACGGCTGCCGAAGTAGCGCCCGGAATCGTCAAAGTTTCTGCCACCGCGGCAAACGTTCGCAGCGTGGACTCCTTAATGAATGAATCTGGGGCAGTGTCTATGCTTTCCTTCAAGTTGCGGAGAATTTGAAGACCCGACGTGAGCTGGGCGTTAACAACAGCCTCCGCGTGAAGTAAAGCCGCGCTGCTACTGCGCCTTCGATCCTCGGGACGCTCATTCTTTGGCGGCGCCATCTCGAGCAAGATATCATCGGAGACGATCGCAGACGCCGCTTCACACAACGCCTCGCGAACGTGCGGCGACTTGTGATGTGCAGTTCTCAACGCCGCTTGTGCGAGCGCGCCTGCACCTTTCAATGTTTCACCGTCTTCGGTAAAATCCCCCGCCGCGCTGAAAATCTCAAACGCGTAGCGCAACGAACGCAAGCCGCTTGCGGCAACCAAACCGTCTGGATCGTCACGATCTAAAATAACGCCTTCAAGCTGTCCTGCGCTGTTTAAATCTTGCAGAGTCAACGCCGCATTCAGTGAAGGCGCCTTTTGTGCGTCACTCCTTTGCCTATTCGCATTTGGCGTACCCGCAGTGAGACGTCGTTTGTTTCTGTTAAACTTGCTGGGTGTCTTCGGCGCGCCGGCTGCGACGTCATCACCGTCGATTGAGTGCACAGCTTTAATGACCTCTCGCTTCACGACTTCATGAAAAGCCTGCATAGAGTCTGCGAGAAGTTTCATCGCATTCTTTGCTTCATCGGTCCCAAGTTCGTGGCTGCACGTCTTGAACGCTGCGGTGACGGCTCTGTTACCGTGAAGTCTCGCGGCGGTGCGTATAGCTTCATTTCCGGCAGCTTTCTGAATACCATGCAAAACCCCGGCGGCAGCGAGCCCCCCAAGCGCGGTCGCAAAGGCATTCCGCACTGAGATCTCTTTGGCATTCTTCAACGAGCTGAGACGCTGCAAAGCGCCGATACCCGAGGGCGGATTGGACGCGAGAACGTGCACGAAAGACACCGCAATTGCCGCTGATGAGCGAACGCCTGCATCCTGATCCGCAAACGCTCTAGTGAGAACTTGCCGAGCGGCTTCAGAGCTCACCTTTTCCCCCGAAGTTTCCGACGATGCGAGAGAAACTGCCAGATTGAGAGCGGCTAGTTTCGCCATTCGATCGCCTTCAATTGTCTCGTTGTCGAGCGGAGCGCTCGGGTCTCTCTTCGCGATTGAAGTCCACGGCCAAGTCAACATATCTAGAGAAATATCTTTCGTGCTCAACAGTGGTGGAACTTTGTTCTCTTTATCTGTTTGAACGTTCACTAGGCAGTTCGCGGCCTCGGCGAGAAGCGCGTACATGTGCGTCGTCGGCGCGTCCGAAGCGTCGCCGTCATACGCTCGAATCCATCCGAGCCATTTATACGTGACTTGTGCGGCGATGCGTCGAATACGCATAGATCCCGTCGATGCAGCAATAGAACGCACGATGACTGAGATCGCCAAAATTCGTTGGTACTCGCTCGGCGCGGAATTCCGAAGCGAGTTTTCTAATTCCATTGAGTCCGCACGTTGCAACTGACTGCCACCGCCCTCTCTCGCGTACGCAGAGTCTGGGCCACCTAAAAACTCCATCGACGTTACGATGCAACTTTCGATCCACTCCGATCGAGTGTCGTAATCGAACTTCACCGTATGCAAGTCTTCGCCTTCTCCTTCGTTCAGTCTGGAGCGTTTTTCAACCTCGTCCTCGTCGTCGACGTCTTGCTCGCGCACGTTGGAAAACGCCATCGCCAGGCACTCAACCAAGGCGTCTGAACCTTTCGTTGCCACCGCATGAGGAAGCAGGGTTATTGCCTGAATTGCCAACGAAGGTCGCATCAACAGACACATCCGAAGCACGTCGAAAAGGACTGCGCGAACGGATTCATCGCGAGCCGAATCGATCGCAGTCAGTATGGACGTCGCCAACACGTTTGCGTGCTTTCGCAAGACTTCCTCACCCGCGAGTTCTTTCAGCGCGTATACCAACTCTAAAATGACTTCATCGTCGCGTCGTAGCGATCGCCCCGTGAGCAACGTTGCGATCGCGGCTAAAATGGTGTCGCACGGCACCAGCACTATTGGAATGTCTGCTATAAGATTCTTCAGCACCGCCGCGGCGGAGAGCTGCACGTCTCGCGAGCCGATGACGAGCAAGCGCGAGAGCGTAACCAACAACTCACTCGTCGTTAACGGCGCGACGTTTTGAGGATTCGTCAACAACGCGCACTCCAAGAGTTTGCACGCCGTGTTCGTGACGTTCATCGCGCACTCCAGACTCTGCACTTCAATCATCAGCCCCGTGCTCGTGGACGACGACAAACCGTTCGTTCCCGCCTCACCGTTACCCCCACCCATCTCTTCGCTTCGCTTAACGTGCGCAAGCGCGGTGTCGAAACAACACAACACGATCGTTTCACGACCCTCTTCGTCTTCGAAATCGTCGTCCGTCGCGCCGAATTCGCCCCCGTATCGCTTCCCCGGAAACAACTCCAACACCTTCTTCGAATCGCTCGCGAGCTCCACGCACCCCTTGCACAACTCATGCATCCCAACCAAATCGCTCTTCGACGCCACGGACATCAACGCGTACAACACCGAGTGCACTTGTTCGTGAAACTCCGCGCTCGCGTCCGAAACCGCCGACAACGCGAAGACGTTCGCGAACACCCTCACCGCCGACGTCCCCGCCCCGAGCGCGAACGCTCCCGGGTGTTTTTTCAGCCCCCCCTTCAGCAGCGCCAGCGCTTGTCTCACCTCGTTCTCCTCCGCGTGCACTGCGCGTCGCGCGTCGCGCGCCGCTCGTCAGTCTCTCTCTCTCTCTCGGTTCGATCGCCTCGTCCCCTTCTCCACCGCGTCTTCGCCCGCATCGCGCGCTCGCCTCGCCCTCGCCGTCCCGCACCGTTCGCGGGATTTATCACCGCCATCAGCGCCGGCAGCTGCGCGCGCAGATTCACCGCGAAGCCGTCGCCGGCGTCGCCGTCGCGCGCGTTCGTCTGCGCCTTCGCGCCGCTCAGCGCTCGCAGAATCGTCTCCATCGCCGACGATCGCGCCGTTCGCGCGCTCGCGACGTCGCGCGCGTCCGCGCGCGTCGCGCCTCGCGCCATGTCGCGCGATCGCGCGCCGCCGCGCCGCGCGTCGCGCGCCGCCGCGCGATCAGTGGCGCCACCTGACGCGCGGCGTCGCTTTTTTGAATCGATTCAAACCTTCGCGCGGCACTCGGAAGCGCGCGCGCGCGCGTCGCGCGTCGCGCGCCATGCCCGCGCCCGCGAACGCGTACGACGTCCCCGCGCTGCGCCGGTTCCGCGGCGCGGCGAGCGC
>Ga0222716_10001935_pt1 | contig 17014 bp, 5 predicted proteins | sample C33_13DmetaG_FD_165044 | JGI IMG/M metagenome (GOLD analysis project Ga0222716, IMG submission 165044) | Estuarine water microbial communities from San Francisco Bay, California, United States - C33_13D | ecosystem: Environmental > Aquatic > Marine > Unclassified | place: USA: California... | reverse complement strand
CGTCAACGTGGCCATGCGCATCCTCGACAAGAACGAGACCGGTGAGATCGACTTCGGTGAATTCGTCAAGTGGTACAAGGACGGCGTCAAGCTTCCCGATACGATGTCGGCGAGCAAATCGGGCCCCGACGACCTCGAAGACATCGACCCCAACACGCGCATCGACGAAATCACCGGCTGAGACGAGGACGGGCGACTTCGATTTCACCTTTTCTACCCACCTTTACCACCGTTTACCGACACAGCGACGATTTTCAATACTCCACGACGAACGACCTTTCCATCCGCCAACTGTCGCCTCGGCGTCCTCACGCAGACGTCCGCACACGGACGCTCGCGTCATCTCGCGCGGTCGCGCCGACGTCCGCGCGACTTGGCCGACGTCGAAGAGTGCGTGCTCGCGGACGAGCGCGCGTCCGTCGCTCCACCGCGATCGCGCGCACGCGCGATGAACTTTATTCGCCGTTTCGCCAACTCGAGTAATCCGACGCTCGACGCGCGAGATGCGACGCCGCCGTCGACGTCCGCGCCCGATGCGGCGGACGCGCGCGTCGAGCGTCGATCCACCGAGACGCTCGACGTCCCGCGCGTGATGAATTCGATGTTTGACGAGGGCAGGGACGGGGACTTGGTGTTTTCGTGGCAGTTGATGTCGGGCGCGGCGAATGCGGACGAACGCAGCAGACGCGAAGCGACGAACGCGTTCTTCGACGCGTTTTCGGAGACGTACGCGCGATGGGAACCGGTCAGGGCTGGGGTTGCGGATGAAGGGGACGATTCAGACGTCGGGTGCGCCTTCGCGCATCCTCGCGCGGTGACGCTCGCGGCGGTGGAGGACGCCGCGAGTCTGGGGGAACGGTTGGAGCGCGCGCTCACGGGCACTGTCGACGTCGGTGGAATCGAGCAGAGGATGGCGAGCATCGGTGTAGAAACGTTTCGAGCTCTGGAGATTATGGCGAGGTCGGCGCACAACAGAGTGTTCATGGAGCAGTGCGGGGCGAGTCGCGCGTTGGGAAACGCGTGCAAAACGTGCGCGCAGCGAATGTTGACGTTCAGCGCGGGAGCGGCGTCGGCTTCAAAAGAAGGTTCAAACGAGGCTGGAGTATTGTTGGGAGCGTTGCAGCGCGTCGTGGAGCACGCAGTGAATGTGATTGATTCTTTCTTGGGCGACGCCTGGGCGATTCGTTCGTTCAACGAAAACGGCGCTTTACTGGCTTTAATTGAAGTACTACGTGCGGAAAAGGTGGTCGATGGTCGTGTCCACGGTGACGCGCGCGAGATGGCAGTTTCAATAGAGCGAATGGCGATGCGCGCGATCGGGCGCGTCATGCACGGCGATGCCGCCGTACAAAAGAGCATAGCGGGAGCAGGAGGCTTGGATATTTTTTTTGAAGGCGTGTACCCGCTCGAGGCTGACGTCAGCATCGATACCGCGGGGTTCGAGACGTCGCTCATGAATCTCGAAATATCGCATACGCTACTTGTTGGTAATAAGTCCAACGTTGAGCGCGCTCAAGGCATTGGTATGTTTACGCGAGTGGCCCGTCTGATGCGCGCGGCGAATGATTTGAGCGAAACACTCGTCTCAGATGAGGCGAGCACGTCAACGGCAGAAGGCGAAGTTGCCGGTGTGCCATGGAGCGCGCAGCTTCTAGACGATTCGTTACGTTCCCATGAAGTCATCGTCACGGGCGGATATCCTAGTGAGGTGATGAAGAGACTGTTGAAATTCGTCCATCAAGACGTCAGCGCCGATGGCGGTTGGGCAAGTAAAGGAGCGAGGGAAATGATGTTGAAATGTCTCTTCGATTCGATCATTGAAGCATGTTCGAGTTCAAAAGAGTCGTTCGAGAACGATTCAGATTGCTTGAGATTTCGGGCACACGTGTTACGCTTTTTTAGTGAGGCCATCGATATAGATCCCGCGGTTTTGCGCGTGATGCGTCAAGTACGCGCGTGGGACATGTTGCTAGACGCCGATACGTACGGCGCGATTCCTTCAGTGGATCACAAAAGGGAATACGAACCAGTGTCGGAGAGCACGACGACGATCTTACGGCGTCGTGTACAAATTGAAACCGCGGCGTTACTTCTCAAAGCCTGTCAAATCGCCGCCGAATCGTCTGATTGTGTGGACGAATGCAACGTTCTGATCGGCACCATCACGACGAGAGCTATACAGCCGTCGGTCGTGATACGACTTTGTCGCGTTCTAGAGCTACTGCTAACTGATTCGTCGCACAGTTTGAGTAAAGCGTTATCCGAGGTGGAAGCTCCAGGTCGACTTGCGGGGGCGTTGAACGCGCAATTGAAATGCTGGGGGTGTGACCAAGTAACGTTCATCGGAGAACAAGGAGCGACAGCGAACTCCGCTGCTTTCGGTTCTACACTAAGCGCACTACGGGCGTGTCTGAACGGTCCGGACGTGCTCGCGGCATCGGCACTCAACAACGATGGTGTTTCCGACTTGATTTTCAACGAGCTTTTGTGGGCGAACACGACTCGCAATTTAGCCATATCGGCCGTCGTATCTCTGGTGGGGTTGCGTCTGCACGCTCCATCACCTCACGCGAGCGGCGCGCATCGTGAAGCATGGTCAAGCGTGGCACGTCGATTCATCCAGGCTCTTCCGCGCGCACGAGGTATCGATTCCACGTTGTTATCGGCGATGCTTTCTGGTTTGCGTCAAATGTTGAACAACCCAAACGGCTCCGGAGACAGTCTGCGAGAATGGATATCGTCTGAAGACGGCGCAGAGTTTGTACAAATCGTTGCACTTTGCGATGGTGACGCTGGTGAGGAGGTTGGGTTGGATGTCATAGCGACGGTACAGGCAGTCATCTCTAACTCGCATTCGTCAGCCTCAACGTTTGAGCGCTCAGTTGGGTACGACACGTTGGTTGACGCCATACAGTGTGCTCGAGGCACGGGTCCAGTATCCAAACCGCTGTTCGACGCCATCATGAGCTTCGCTATTGATGACAACTATGGCGCCGAGGGCGAGTTCAGCGGCATCGCTTTGCGGAACGCCAAGGCGCTACAAATGCTGCTCATTCTGATCGGAAAACTCGGTGCATCTGACGAATTAAAGGATGAGCTTCTCAAGGCTTTCAAGCAGATGTTGTCAGCGTCTGTGACGTCAAAAGCCACCGCAGATGCGGCTGGTGTTTTAGACTTCTGTCTTCAGTGGTACGTGGATGCAAATCGCCGGCAAGCAGTACTCGAAGTCATCGCGCTCTGCAGCTCGTTTTCAATGTCCACCAAGCACGTGCGTCAAATATTCCGTCTGTTGCAGAGCGACGCCATTCCAGCGGACGACCAATTGCAGCTGCTCCGGGTTCTGCAGCACTCCGCAAAGCGAGTTGGGCCTTCGACGTTTTTCGATTTCACTGGACCTGGTTGCGGGATTCACGTTAATAAACAAATAACTCTTCCAGTGCGCAACGGCTACACCGTCTCGCTGTGGTTCCGCATCGAGCGGTTTCCAGAGTACGGTGGTCCAGTGCCGCTGTTTTCTTTACTATCGGGCGCTGGTAACGGCATTTTAGGAGAGTTACATGCGAACAAACTCACACTTGGCATTCGAGGATCCACTGGCACTGTTGATACCGCATCGATCGACATCACAGTACGAGAGAACGAGTGGACATTCTTAACGATTGTGCACCTTCCGATGCGAATATCGCAACCCCTAGTTCGTGTCTTCGTCGATGCTGACATGGTTGGTCAGGCGAAGTTGCGTTACCCGATCAAGTCGACGGAATCGATATCATATTGTCGCATTGCGTCCGTGACGTTCGACGTTAGTCTAGAGAACGCGCACGTCAAGGTGTCACCGTTTTTCGGCCAACTTGGTTCGACTCATATATTCGATGATGCCCTTTCGCAACCAGCGATTGCGATGATTCACGCACTCGGTGCAGATTATGTTGGACGTTTTAAGTCAACGGAATCGCAAACGGAAAGGATTCTTCAGGCAATTAGCGCGAACGCTGTCGAGGCTCGCGATATTCGCGAGTATCTCGCCGATCACCGACTGATTAGCATAAGCGCAATCACTGTCGCCGGTAGAAGCGCTCAGTCAGAGGTGTATGACGTGAACGAATATGATTTGATCGGTGGGGCGAAGGTTTGCGTCACAAACTCAGTCAAAGATGTCGTACACTGCCTCGGTGGTGTTCAAGTCGTTCTTCCAATCTTTTCTGACATCATGCACGCCGCCGAGGCGTCGAAACGGCGACAAATTGTTTGCGAAGGGGTTCATCTGCTCGTTGCTTTACTCGATGGAAGCAGACTCAATCAAGTTACGTTGACGTTGTGTGATGGGTACGCCTTGATCGCAAATCTTCTGCGAGAGAATGCAACGACTTTACTCTGTCCAGATTTACTCCCAGCACTTGACCGGCTTCGTCGTGCTGGTGGGATCGAGCACGAATCGGCGTCGGCACGCATCGTCGTTGATTTGCATCTTTGGTCCCTCGCCGACGACGCTACTCAAAAAGCGCATGGCGAGTACTTGTTGCGTTTGGCGACCAAACATTCGGATGGATTACGATTTCATTTGCCAACAAGTGATCTCATCGATGCCCTCGATTTCACTCCAGGTGCGAGTGGAACGTCTCGCCGTCGAGTTCTGTTGGAAGTGTTGAAGCAGCTTATTCTCAACGCCCCGAATCAGATAATTGAGGAAACTGCGGAAACTATCGTTCATGTCATCGAAGAATGTGCCGACGAAGACACCGTTGGTGATGTTCTGCGCTGGCTAGTTAACTGCATGCAACCGGGTGAGGAAGTTCAGCCCACGCTCTACCAGGCGTTCACCAAGCTCGGCGGGCCACTGCTGGCGCTATCGCCTTTGAGCAGGAGCTCCAAGCGGGTCCGCGCTTTCGCACTTCTGTGGCTTGCGAACTTGATGCCACCGCTCGAGGCCTCGAGCAAGAGTTCCGGGGGTGCCTCTCACATATCTGCTGCTTTCGGCGCCGCCGCTGGTGCGCTGACTGCCACTCTCGGCGGCAAGTTCACGGCGACTGCGAGTCAGGATTTTGAAGTCGGATTTTTCACCGCAGTCGCGAACGCGCTTGAAAAGTTCCCCCTTGATATCGCTGAGTCCCGCTCGGCGCTCTTTGAGCTTTTACTTGGTGGCCAGGCGTTACCAGCGGAAAAAGTAGCCGAAAGGTTGAACAGGGAAAAGAATTCATCCGTGCGGGCTGCGGCTGGCAGGCTCTTTGCCAAAGTCACAGGCCACGGGAACGATGCGCGAACCAAAGATACGGAGTGCATTAGCGTTGGTGTACCCGGTATAGTCAATGCAGGAGCCGCTGGGGTTTTGCTTCGACTGATGAATTCAAGCGATAATGCGGAAATGCGTTTAAGCGTGCTGGAGCTGCTTCTCCAGCTCGTGGAAGGCGCGAGCGTCAACGCGCAGGCCGTGCTGGAGCAGCGAGGCTGGCAGACTTGGATCCTCCCCATCCTCAAAGACCACAGCGACGAAACGCAAAACGACGAGAAATCGATGGCTCGACGATTAATAACTGCACTTCTCTCGCACGCGGTGCTCAAGACTGACGGAGGTCACCAGCATGTGTCGAACATGCTTGGCGTCATCGACATTCTCATCAAACGCGGCGTGTTAGCCGATGAATCAGATTTGGCACAGGAACTCCTTTCGGATTTGCTTGAGTGCATTCTTCCGTCGCGAGCGTCTTCGTCCGAGCAAGATGAGTGGTCTGAAGTGCAAAATGTTGAGTCGCCGATATGTCGGCGAAACCTTTCGAAACTTTTGCCCATATTTGACTCAATCATTTCCGACACGTCCGCGACAGCGGCCACGCTTGGAGTACCCAGCGCTTCCGACGCAAAATCAAGCATTAAGAAGATCTCTTGGAGATTTTACGACAACTTATGGAACCTATTAGATGCAATCTCGCCTCCTGGTCATCCCGTCGACACGCCCGAAGAGACGGCGGATGCTGTGAAATCCGCAAACATGGCTCAAAAATTGCACAGGCGAGCGAAGAGTATTATTCGCGATTTACCCTTCTCGAGCAATAGCGAGAGCGAGTTTGATAGCGTCGAAGCCGTCGAGGCTCTGCGCGAGAAATGTCAGCGAATGGGATTCAGGTTGACCTTACTTTACGTGCGAGCGAGCGCGATCGAAGAGTTACAGCCAGCACTAAATACGTGCATCGGACTTCTACCGTCATTTTTGGCCCCAGTCTTGGTCGACAAGGATGGAAAAGCGATGGATACCGCGTCGCTAGGGAACAGAGCGCACTTGTTTATCGCGGATTTGATGCGTTACGTCGAGTTTTCTAAAGCGAGTGAAGATCCTGATGCGTCAACGCGGTCGCAGCTCGTCGTGAACCTCGTTCGACTCGCATCTGAGGTTGGTAGACTTCTGCTTTCAGATTGCGCTAGCGTCGAGGAGTGCGCGCATTTGGACGGCCGTGATTTGATTTCCGAACAAAAGGTGGCAGCCGCTGCAGCGATCGAGGCCAAAGAGTCGAGGAAAGTCAAAGAGCTGCGATCAAAAGTCAGTGAAAACTTTCTTTCCGAACGTACGCGGCACGAGCAAAGGCAAGCGCAAGCCGAGACGGCACTGTTAGAGACTCATAAGTCTAAATTGAGTCCGGTAAGCGAGCGCGAGCGCGCACGTCGCGCGATGCAGCGTCTGACGTTTGAAGAACGTTGCGATGTGCTCGCTCGTCGGTGGTCCGCGATGTTGCACGACTTACAAGGCGAGCGGGGCGCGTGGGCGGCTGAAAACTGTGATGCAAAGGCGCACTGGAAACTCGACAAGTCTGAGGACTCGTCGATGAGACGATCGCGTTTGAAGCGCGATTATAAATTCGTGCAGTACGAGGACAATCAAAAAGGTGGCGAATCAACATCACAAAGCGAGGTACAAGACATCCAAGCGGTTCGCCTCATCGGCATGGGTCAAAGATGGAAGATGAATTCGGATAGTGACTACGTCGACGTCGATGACGTCGCAGACGAACTCGCAGAAAAACTCGCGGTGGACAAGGAGAACGCGATGCACAACAGGAGTAAAGTCGTGTTCAGCACGCCGGCATCGCTCGTGACCCTCACGAGAACTGTACTGGGTAAAATCAATGTCAGCCGTGATGCCGTTGTATTTGCCGCCGATCGTACGCATGAGAGTGCGAAAGATCATCGAAAACGTTTCTGGCGATGGAGCTTGAGTGAAATCGTCGAGGTACATCACATGCGATATCGCCTTCAGCACAAGGCTTTCGAGATGCATTGCGCGGATCACACCAGTGCATTCTTTGCGTTTGATACAAAGAAATCGGCGCGATACGCAGCTACACGCGTGGCGTCATCGGCAGGGGCGACTTTGATGAACAGACGCGCGAAAACTGAAGCAGCCGAGCGCGCGAAGGAGCTCTGGCGCCGACGAAAACTGAGCACTTTCGATTATCTCATGGCCTTGAACGTCTTCGCCGGGCGAACATTACATGACTTGAGTCAATACCCCGTGTTTCCTTGGGTGTTGAAAGAATACGAATCTGAAACAATAGATCTGGCCGACCCATCGGTGTATCGGGATCTGAGCAAACCCGTGGGCGCGCTCAACGAAGAACGTCTCAAGAACTTTGTCGAGAGATACGTCTCGCTGTTGGACGACCCTGACACGCCGCCTTTCCATTACGGCAGTCATTACTCATCGTCTCCGATCGTGCTTTTCTTCTTGTTACGTCTGGAACCTTACACGAAACTCGCTCGAGCATTACAGGGCGACAGATTTGATCGAGCAGATCGCTTATTCCATTCAGTCGCGGAAACGTTCAAAGCTTGCGTGGAATCGTCCGCTGATGTCAAGGAACTCATTCCAGAGTTTTACTACTCGTCCGAGTTCTTGACGAACACAAATGGACTGAGGCTTGGGATGCGACAGGACGGATCGACTATCGATGATGTCGTTCTCCCGCCCTGGGCGAAGGGTTCGAGGCACGAATTCACTCGAGTAATGCGGGAATCGCTCGAATCGGAGTACGTAAGCGAAAATCTGCACCACTGGGTTGATTTGATTTTCGGGCACGCACAGCGAGGGACCGCCGCGGTCGAACGATGCAACGTGTTTTATTATCTCACATACGAAGGCGCCGTGGATCTCGACACATTGGAAGATGATGATCAACGGAAAGCGATTGAGACACAAATCATCAACTTCGGTCAGACTCCCGCGCAAATTTTCAGGCGAGCGCACCCAGTTCGACTGCCGCCCCAAGCGACAGAGCACGTGGTTTCGATATCTCCCGAATCGCTCAAACTCGCGACGGTTGTCTCATCGGAGTCGAATGGGCTAGCGATGCGTTCGCAAGCGGTGGTTCACGCCACCGCGTACGATTCGCGCATTGCCGTCGTCACCGCTGGACGAATGGTTTCCATTCAACGCTTACAACGTCCTGGAACGACGTTTGGGCTGGGTGGTGTCGATCACTCAACGACGTACGCGCTCGAACCAGAGACGACGTCCCGGCTCATGCTCGAAATTGACGTCGACGCCGATTCGCTTGCGCATTCGCAATCCGTCAATGTCGCTCTGAAAGGCAAAGTCTTGCTGAGTGTTGGCCATTGGGACAGAAGCATGCGTATTTTCGACATCGAGGAGGGGCGAGAGATGCAGCGTATCAGTGCACATCGAGATGTGACGACGTGTCTCGCGTTGTGCGAACTCGGGAGCTCGAGGAGCTGGGACGAGTCTTCGCACCAAATGGACCAAGTCATCGTGGTTACGGGAAGTCGCGACACCACACTCGCGATCTGGGAGATGGTGCTCCCTCAAGGAGGCTGGGGCTTTAGTAAAGGCACCAAAGTCCTGAGTGCCGAACCGAAAATGATCTGTTTCGGTCATGACGAAGCCATCACGTGCGTTGCTGTAAATTCATCACTCAACTTGGTCGCGAGTGGCAGCGTTGATGGCACACTCATCCTGCATGACAGCCGGGATGGGCACATCGTTCGCGCATTGGAAAGTACTTCGCCTGGGTGCATCCCGTCGTCCATCGAATTGCTTCCAAAATCATCTCTCGTCGTGTGTGCGTGCGGCGTCGCCGGCGCGCTGTCCGTGCACGATGTCAACGGTGCCACACTCGCCAAATCGCACAGTCGACACGAAGCCTTTGATGCATTTTGCGTCACCCGCGACGAGCGACACATTCTCATCGGTAATCGTCGCGGAGACATCACTGTCCGCGCCGTGCACGATTTATCGATTCGTGCGCAAATCAACGTCGCCAACGCGGGCGTCGTCTCCATTTCAACCGTCGCGTGCGACGAGTGCCTTCTTGTCGGTCTTGCCGACGGTCGCTTGTGCCTCTGGGCGCCCGCGGCGCGCAGCCTTTGATTGCATTGTAAAATAGCTAGCTCAATCCGTTGATCCGCCGTCGTCGTCGCGCGACATCGCATCTCGCGTTTGCCGCGCCAGTGACTGGCCAGTTGCGACGCAAGATGAGCGCATTCCGAATCGAACGCCGCACGTCACTCGCGGCCGCATCGAACGCGCAGCATGACTAAGGCGAAGAAAACCAAGCCCACGCACAAGTCGAACAAGAAGAAGAAGGTCGCCCCCGCGAACCGCGCGACGACGCGCGCGGCGCTGCAGAAAACGCCGACGAGGGGAAAGACGGTGCCGACGAAGTTGAGCGAGAAAAACATGACGCCCAAGGCGCTGAGGACGCCGAAGACGCCGAAGACGACGTCTGGGGGCGTGACGAAGAAGCCGCGGTCGAGCACAAAGTCGAGCGGGCGGCGAACGACGCCGAAGAAACCTAACAACACGACATCTTATATCATGAATCAGCGCAAGTACGGCGCGCAACCGCCGACGCCGAGACCGTTGAGTGGGATGAAGAGCCCGAGGTTGGAAACGCTGGCGACGGCGACGATGAAACCGCCGGCGAGTGGATTAGACATGTTCGGAAGCATGCTAGGGGCGTTATCGCCGGCGGCGTTAGAGAGGGTCGAGTTCGAAGGCGAGGAGTCGACGTCGGAAGTCATCAAACTGTGTTCGATTATTACGGAGCAAGCGAAGGCGATTCAGCGATTAGAGTCGGAGGTTAATCACTTGAGGGCGCAGTTACAGGCTCGAGCGGTGGCGCCGGTGCCAACGTTGCGTCGCGTACCGTCAACGACGTCCGAATTGGCGTCGCGTATCGCCGGTTTGTTCAAGCGATGAACGTCGCTAATGATTTGTAATCTTCACATTGTACTACATGCCGCAAGTCGGTTTCGTTCTTATCGGTGCCTAAACTGTCATATACTTTCTTAGAATCGCGCGCGCTAAGCCGTTTGCGTTCGAAGAACGATAGATGAGTGATAAGTTGTACGCCGCTTCGCGCCTCAAATCGTCCGCCGCGGAGCTCACCGGCAGCTCCAGACAACGCTCATAGATCGGACGAGCGAGGTGCGGAAAGCCGAGATGTTGCAGACCTCGGGCCAAATTGTACATCCCTTCCTGTGGGCTTGTCGTGTTCAACTCCGCGGTACGTTCGAGCAGAACGACGGCTCGAAGCGCGAGCGCGTGACGCTGCTGCTCGTTTGAATTTCGCGTAGCCATGTGTAAAAGAGAAATCGCCGCACATAAACTCACCTCGTGATCGTTCGGCGCGATCGTGAGAGCCGTGAGGAAATCGTGCATAGCGATAGACCACTTTTTGTTCCACGTGTGAACGTACCCAGATGCCATCAAAGGCAGCAGGCGTTCGCGCGAGGCGTCGTCGAGGCTACTCGCGACGAGACGCCTGGCGAGCTTTGACGTTCCAACGCTGAGCGCTCGAGGATAATCGATCGCCATGTGCATCAACATGTTCCAAACTGTTACGGAATTCGGAAATACCTCAAGGACACTTCGACAACTTGCCGCAGACTCTTGCAAATCGCCCATCATGTACGCCACGAGAGACTTTAGGTATCGTAGCGAAGCCGTCTGCTCTCGCGTCAGCACGCTCCCCGCGGAGAATGAAAGCGCGTGATTCACGATGGTTCCCGCTTCTTCGTGTCGGCCGAGCCGAATCGCGACCTCGGCACCGCTTATGATATTGGCAAACACATCATCATCTGATATCCGAACGTTATCGTCCACGAAATCATCGCTCCCCTGTCCCGCGCGTTGGAGCTTGCGTTGCGATCTTTTTTCGCTCAAGTCTTCCAAGAGCTTCAACGCAGCTGGAATGATGACAGTCAATTCGGCTTCGCTCAAGAGCTTTCTTTGTAAAGCAGTCACGCGTAATAAAATGCCGTATTTCTGCACCTCGACGTCATCTAAATTTGAAACAAGTGACCTCGCACGCCTCAACGATTCTTCATTGTCTTGAAAACGCGAAAGCGAATCGGCTAGAGACACGGCGATGAATACGTCGCTCGGGTGCTTGTCATGAAGCATGTCGTAAAATTCGACTACCGCACGTAAGCCCTTCGATTGCTGGACGCATCTCTCTACGCGCTGCCACATATCGACATTGTCGTACTCGTCGAGCGCGATTAAGTGCATGAATACCTCTTCCGCCTTCGACGCCAACCCAACCTCCATCAGAGTTTTTCCGCAGTCAAAGTACAAGTCATCGAACTCGGTCACCTTGTGCCGCAAGAGCTCTTCAATGCGCTCCATGCCGTCTTCCGTTCGTCCTTCGTAAAGCAAACATTGACCTTGTTTCACGGAAATGTCCAACGGCAGTTGTCCAGAGTCGACGTGCTCTAAAATACTCGCTCGGGAATGCTCGACAATTTCTAGTACCTCGGAATACTTGCGAAACTCAATCTTCAACTCAATCAAAATGTTCACCACTGTGGCGTCGATGTGCTGTGGATACGTTTTCAGCATGTGCTCTAGCGCATGCTCAGCCTTATCTCGCATATCAGCACTGTAATACAACTTGGCGAGCAAGACCACGGCGTCACGCAAAATAGCGCCGTCGAGCGGCGGCAACTCGTCCTTCAGCACCCACTCAAGTTGCTCAATCGCCTTTTTTGCGTCTCCAAGCTCCGAGTACAACGTCGCTTGGTCCATTTTATTCTCATAATTGTGCGGATCAGACCTCGCCGCCTTTGCTAAGCAATGTATGGCGTAATCCTTGTTGTTCACGTCTACCGCCAGCGACGCCATGCGATACCACATCGACGGGTCCACCCCACGCTTCACCGCCGTCGCCAAAGAGTAACAATCCAACGCCTTTTCTAAATCATTCGTCTCCTCGTACACCAGCGCCAATTGCTCGTAAGGTTCGCTCGAATGCGGGATTTTCACAATCGCCGCGTGCAACTTACTCACCGCTTCGGCGTATTCGCCCCGCGCGTACAATATGGTCGCATCACTCATTAAATCGTTCGCCTCCATCGCTTGCTTAGATCGCGCCGACTTCTTCTGTCGCCCCTTCCGCCGCCGTTTCCTACTCTCGTTCACGCCGCCCATGCGCAAAAACGCCGCCATGGTCGGGTTTCGTCGCGCTGTCGCCTCGTCGTCGTCGTCGTCCCGCGCCGTACCTCCACCGCGTCCTCCCGACGACCCACCGCTCGTGCCCGCCATCGTCGACCGCTCGTACGCGACAACTTTCTCCGCCAATCTTCCCTCGCGCAGGAGTTCGAGTCCATCAAACGCTCGACCGTCGCGTTCGTTGTCGGAATCGGTTTCTTCGTCTTCGTTCGATTCTGATTCGGATGCGTCGTCGCCGGCGCGCGCGTGGGGCTTGCCATGCACTCGCAGACGCCTCGCGCGCGAGGGCCCGTCTACATCGTCGATCGCGCGCCCTGGGAGGGACATCGCGCGCGCGCGTCGCACGATGGCGTGCGACGGTTGTCGTTGCGTTGCCTGAATTCACGGCGAGCTCTCGCTCGCGTAGCTGGCGTCTCGTTCGTGACTACTTTTGCTTTTTGTGTTACACGTGGTAATGCCTTCTAATGTGTGTGTTTGAATGTCGTTTTTTAATGGTTTTGATCGGCGCGCGTTCATCGCGCGGCGTTTAGGTAAAGTCTGTATTGCTCGCGTCGGCGCTCTTCAATTTGTTCTTGACCGCGACGACGGTACTCCTTGAGATCGCGGCACCTGGGCACGGGGCAGTCGTCCTCCATGCACCCTTTGGAATGAATTTGTAATAGCGTCCACGTTTTACGGCAAAGCTGGCAACCGCCGGCTGATTTGACCGTGCAGCTCAAGGCGTGCTTGAGCAAGGTCTTGATTTTCGGGCAGTTGCTGTTTTCGCATCGTTCTTTGCGGCACTTGCACGCGTGGAGCAAGAGTTCCATGGTTCGCTCGATTTGCGCCGCGCGGTTGTCGCGCTCGGCTTGAGATAGCGCCGTGCGATCTCCGGCGGTACGACCTTGTCGCATGAGAGGGTGCTGGTGACCAGTTCTGATGCGGCAGTTGTCGCAAATATCGAAGTCGGGGCACGTCTCGCAGCGCCAACCCTTTCCGGGCTCGAGCTCGCGTGAGCAAACGTTGCATGATGCGACGAATGCAGGCTCAGAAGGATTGTTCAAGTGATACAGCACCATCATGGTCGTATGTTTGGCGCGACGAAGCGAGTCGAACTGGAAGTGATTGCCTTGGCACAAGGACAGGAACGCTTGACGCGTGTCAAAGAATTCGCTCTCGAGCTTTTCCTCCTCTTCCTTCTGTTCCTTCGTCAGAGTGGGTATTTCCTCACACTTTTCGCACTCGAGCTTGCGACCGGCGTAACGTTTTTCGTTCTCTGGCATCGCATCTTCGGTCTCCTTGCATTCTTCGCAAAGCACCAAGGGTGTGCCTTCCGTCGCGTAATAGCGGTTGGCGCCGGCGATGGTTCTGCGGCAGCACAAGCATTGGTGCGCAAGATGGGCGAGCATAAAGTCGTTTCTCATGTTGCTGATCGTCGTGCCGAGCTTCTTCATGAGTTCTTTATTCAGTTCAGCGTCAGCGGCGATCGTACCACTCTTTGCCTTGGCCGCCTTGCGCGCGCTGATCTTAACCGTGGACGACTTCGTCTTCGCCTCGATGTTCTTCGCCTCCTCGAGTTCCTTCATGATGGTCGGTATCCAATCTTCCGCGATGCCGGAGAAGTAATCGCCATCAAAATATGGATACTCGGTAGCGCATCGTATATCGTGATTTTGATTGCCGAGTCGGAATTCATCGTACACATTCGAAGTTGAAATGACGATGCCATCCTTTTGCGCCGAGCGCAACATCTTGAGGTACCACTCACGAAGCTTGTCAGCCTTTGGCGTCTTTTGCACCTTGGGGTGACAGTACAGAATGTAATCGTCTCCTTGGAACGGCGGGCACGCCCAAATAAAGCACGACGTGAAGCCGCGCTGTTTGACATAATCCAGGTACGCAATCAGAATGTTGTGATAGACGTACGTGCGCAACGCGCAGTTTTCGCCCGTGGCCACGGTGACGTTATCCGGTCGGAAGTACTTGACAGAGTCCAAATACGAGAGGTAAATTCTTCGCCGGTTCGGTTCGGGGCACTCGTCATCATACTCCTGAACATAAATAGCCATCAAACACACATCGGTGGCCTCAAGCTTTTGGAACAGGAGGATGACGCGCGAACGGTAAGTAAAGTGCGCCGGAATGCCCTGTTCTTTGAAGTGGGCAAAGTAATGCGGCTTGGTGTCCATTTGTTTGAGTGTTTGAGACACAACACGAATGGTCAAGTTCTCAGCGGTCGGGACGTTTTCTATGGGCACGCCCAACTGCTTCGCTCGCTCCACGCGTTCCTCCGAGAGCTTTGCCGCGAGGCGTTCTTCCAAAAACGTCGACATCTTTGTCTTCGGTAACGAGCTCGCAGGCTGTTGTGAAGACGGACGTTCAGAGGTGACTTGACGTTCGTTCTTATCCAACTGCGATAAGATGCAGTTTGGACACGTGAATGGCGCTTCACCGCCTTCATTGCGTCTACCGTTGAAAAGAACGCAGAGTTGGTGATACCAATCCTCGCAGTAGTCGCATTGCACCCATGGCTCCTCGAGATCGTCGTCGTTCTTCTTCTTGATGAGCGTCGCTTTCGGGAAACGTTGGCCCTCAACATCGACATACCCTTGAATGGCGTTGAAGCACGGGTTACACCACGCATCTCTTCGAGTCTCGCCCCCGAGGCTAGGCATCTGGTGGAATACTTGTCCACGCTTGATACGACCGACGCAACTGTAGCAGTAAAGCGGCGGTGGTTCAAACGTCAAGCGTTCCACGCCGCATGCACGGCATGAACTTTCTGTCGCGTTAATCACCGTCCGGTCAGCTTCCTTCTGAAGCTGACGAGCGCTCGGTTGACCTTGACCTTGCACCTTTTCCTTGTCGGCGAGACGCAAGGCGGCGAGATGCGTACGGATTTCTTCCGGAGTGAAGCACTCCATCAACGACGTCCCTTCGCCACCTGGCTTGCGATCCGTTTTCAAACCGCTCGTACCCTTCACCATGAGTTGTCCACGATCGAGATCGTGATCAAGCTTCATTCTCTTGTTGCCGTGCGCCATTTGCATTTGCGCCTGTTGACGCTGCTTGAGCATGGCGTTGCGCACCGGACCGCACACAGGACACCCAGCGTCCTTGCACGTCTGATGATGCTTCAGCAACTCACGCGACGCCAAGCATCGAGGATAGTTGCACTGTGTCAGCGTGCACTTCAACACGTGCTCCCACAACTGCTTCGCGACGTGACAGTGCGGCGTATAGGGGCAGTGCCCGTGTCGCGCCTGACACTTGCTCGCATGTCGAAGGAAGAGAAGCCATCGTTGCTGTTTCACGATGTACGCCTTTCGTATCTGCTCGTCATTGATGTCTCGCCAATTAGCGACACCACCCCCACCACTACCCGGTTGCTGGCGCCCGCGCATCGCCGCCTGTTGCTGTTGGGCCATCTGTTGCTGTTGCGCGAGCCGCTTCGCCTGCGCCGCCTGCTGCGCCTTGGTGAGCTTTTTACCCTTCGGCGGCGCCTTAGCTCGTCCCTTGGGCGCCGCCGCCGCCGTCGCCTCGGGCATCATCGAACCCACACCCTGCGTCGGAATCATCGTCCCAGGTGGCACGCCGGCCATCATTTGCGCAGATCCTCCCGCGTACTGCGATCCTTGCGCCGCCGCCGCGCCGCGCAAAATTGGCGCCCCATTCGGTAACATCCCGTTACCCCCCATCATCTGCCCCGCCGCGGGTTGCGCCATATTCCCCCCTACCCCCCCTGGGAACAACGCTCCCATTTGCTGACGCGAAGTCGCCGCAGCGCTCCCGCCTCCTCTTCCGCCCTGTTGCACGCCCTGACGAGAAATCATGATGCGCGCCACGGCTTGAAGTCGCGCCTCCAACGTCGCCTTGTCGCAATATTCATCCTACGATCGCAAAATCACCCCAACAATCCAATCGTCAGTCCTCGAACGTCATCACCTTCGCGCGCGCGCGCATCAACCGCCTCGTTCGTCGCGCGCGTCGATCGAAACCGCGCACCTTGCTCCGCGCTCCGCGATACACCGCCTCCTCCAATCGCAACACAAAGTCCGGAAGCTTGTGTTTCCACTCGTTCGTCAATTCCGGTTTCCTTTGTTTAAACACTCGCAATCTGCGCGTCGATCGCGTCCGCCGTCCCATCGTCAGTCCTCCTCTCGCCTCGCGCGCCGCTCGCGTCGCCTCGCGACCTAAGCCTCTCGTCCGCGAGATCCGCGCTCGCGCGCCCCATCGCGCGCGCGCCTCGTCGCGTCGCGCCGCGCTCGACGCACATGTGTTGGATCAGAATCTTCCTCTGCGGGATGTCATCGTCCGATTGCCACGTGCGCCACGAGTGCCTCTGCCCCGCGCCGTCGCTCGCGCCGTTCGCGCCGGGCATTCGAACGCCCCGCGCGCGCGCGCGGATTGACCTCGACCGACCGCCGTCGTTCGTACGCGCAAACAGTCACGCGCGCGCGTCGCGCGACCCGCGCGCGGGTCGATCGCGCGTCGTTCGCGCGCGCGCGCGCGTCCCGCGACGTCGCGTCGGGCCGTCGCGCGCGCGCGCGCGACGCGGAAGAAGTTCCCTCGCGCGCG
>Ga0222716_10001929_pt1 | contig 17050 bp, 11 predicted proteins | sample C33_13DmetaG_FD_165044 | JGI IMG/M metagenome (GOLD analysis project Ga0222716, IMG submission 165044) | Estuarine water microbial communities from San Francisco Bay, California, United States - C33_13D | ecosystem: Environmental > Aquatic > Marine > Unclassified | place: USA: California... | reverse complement strand
ATCTCGGAAATCGCGTCTCGGCTCGACACGTCGAGCACTCGTACACCTCCGCGCGACTCGCTTCATCCTCGCGCTCGTCCGCGCGCAGCGCTTCGCCTTGATCGGTGCGTTTCAACCTCGTCTCCGCGTTTCCACACTTTTCGCACTTCGGTTTATCCACCCACTCGAAAAACTCTTCCTTGAACCAGCGCAAGAGCGCGAGCAGCGCGGCGTCCTCCAGACTCACGCCGTCCCCCTCGTCCGCGTCCGCCGTCGCCGATTCCCTCGCCCTCGCCCTCGCCCTCGCCCTCGCCGCGCTCAATCGCATCACCGTCGCCTCTCCCTCGCTTCGCAGCGCTTCCGTCGGCATCGCGCTCATCGCGCACGTCATCGCGAGCTCGTCCTCGTGCGCGCGCGCCTGCGCGACGCCCGCGCGCAGGCGCGCGTCGAATCGCGCGCGCGCGGGCGTCGTCGTCGCGGCGTCGACGCGCGCGAACGCGTCTCGCAGCGTCATCGCGTCGATCGTCGTCGTCATCGCGTCGCGACGTGACGACGACGGCCGCGCGCGCGAATCGGCATCGAATCGCGTCCGCGGTCCGGCGTCGCCAACCGCCGACCGCCGAGATCGCGCGCGTCGCGACAGAGCGCGTCGCGAGGCGTCGCGTCGACGGACCGGGCGATGACGAACGAGCGCGCGACGACGACGGCGACGACGGCGACGGCGCGCGAACCGCGGGTCGGCGAGAAGCGCGCGCGACGCGACGACGAAGACGAAGACGACGACGAGGCGAACGGGCGACGCGACGGCGGAAGCGCGACGACGGGCGACGGTGACGACGGTGACGACGGACGCGAGGACGGGGAAGCGTGCGAGGCGAAGACGAACGACGGCGCGAGCGAGGACGCGGCGAAAGCGACGACGAGCGGGTTCGGGAGCGCGCTCGCGAACGCGGGCTTCGGCGGCTTCGGCGGCTTGAAGAGCGCGGCGGCGAGCGGAGGGGGATTCGGAGGGTTCGCCGCGGCGAGCGCGAGCGCTGGAACGGGCGGATTCGCGTCGAAAGCGGCGACGCCAGTGTTCGGTGGCGCGGCGGCCGCGCCCGTGGCGCTGTTCGGGGCGGGGAAGAAGAAGGAAACGACGACGGAGGAGGACGAAGAGGGCGACGACGACCCAGAGCGCGAAGTTGCGAACGATTCTATCAAGCCAGTGGTGGAGTTGGAAGTCATCGAGACAAAGACTGGCGAAGAAGGTGAAACATGTGCGTTTCGCACCGAAGGCGCGCTGTTTGAGTACGTCAACGACGCCGAGAATGGGTCGCGTTGGGTCGAACGCGGTCGAGGAGACGTGAGGCTCAACGAGGGTGAAAACGGCTCGCGACTCGTCATGCGAGCGAAGGGAAACTTCCGTCTGATGCTCAACGCGGCGCTTTTCAAAGGTCAAAAGTTTCAGTTGATGGAAGGGGGCAAGGGGGTGTCATTTACGTGTGTGAACGCGGCGTCTGGTGCCTCCGCAAAGATGAGCACGTTTGCGTTGAAGATGCGCGCGGCGGCATCAAACGCGCAGTCTCAGGCGGAGAACTTTCACGTAGCCGCAAAGAAAGCGATTGAAAAGCTATCCGAAGAAACGAACAACTAACTACAACTAACTACAACTAGTCTACTAGCGAGTGCAATATACTTCTACGTTTGTACGAGACAATCCAGAGCTGTGAGGAGCGAGCGAATCTTCACTTTCGGCGCTTGCTCCAATCCTTTTCTGAATCGCCAGATCAACTTGAGCGCATCGTTGGCGGTGTAATTGATCACAATTGGCAGATTCAAAGTTCTGTTACCGCCTTTTAACGAAACGACGAGCGAACCAGGAGATAAAGCTCGAATTGCCGCGCGCGAATTCGGCGCAAACGAGTCCACGGGGACTTCGCGGCCGAGCGCTTCAAGAACCTTTTTCAGCTCCGATCGAGACAATTCAATTTTCCGCTTCGTGTTCATGAACGGCTCAATAATATGCATGCCATCTTGAGTCAGCATATAAAAGTCATCGCGCTCCGATCGCTCCCAAATCTTGACACCCGACCAAACGCAGTTCATTCGCTTTGCGCCGGGTGAATCTATGCAGTGCTTCTTGACTCCTTCGGCGATATACACGATAGACTTCTGTTGATTTGAGCGCACGTAGAGGCAAGGGGCGATTTTTTCCGAGAATTTATCACCAAGACCAAACTCTTTTGCCAACTTTTTCACCAATGTGCTCGAAACTTTTGAGTAGACGTGCTTTGGTTCCGTGCGCTCGTAAGCGCGGTCGACTTTTTCTGCGGTCGCCTCCTTCGCTTGTGGTCCGGGAATCGGCGCCACCTTTTTCAATAAGACTGCAAAAAATCCCCCCATGTCTTGTAAGTGAGGTACGAGCCTCATGCAGTGCTGCAATGGGATCGCCGTCGACTTGATGCGTTTCCCGAGATGGCCCATTCGCGCCAGCGACTGCGCCGGCGGCCACATCGATTTCGCAAACTTTCGCTTCAATCCAATGGGCACGGTCGAAGCTTGACTATCCTCGTACTTTGGATATTCTACTACGTTCCCTTCAACCATGGTCATCACGTTCCAAGTCGATATTCCCGGTCTTCTCAGTAACTCAGGAATTCTATCAGAAGCGTCAACGATTTCTAACGCGCCACCGCACCGTTTGATGAGCTCTGCGACGACAGCCTCGTTTTCCACTGGGTTAAACGAGCACGTACTATAAACCATATATCCACCAACATTAAGGAGTGCCGCGCCACGCTGCGCAATGCGTAGCTGTAGCTTGTGAAGGCCCATGGCGAATTCGGGGCGCCATTCGGACCAAATCTGTGGGTTTTTCCTAAGCGTCCCGTCACCACTACACGGAACATCACAAATGATACGATCGTATGAACCTTCTGGGTATCTTCCTCCGTGTTCCGTCGATGCCTTATCGGTGGTCGGCACGTTGACATTTGGGTACCATTGAGCTTGGTGCGTAGTCACCATCAAATTCGCAGTTGCGTTGCGAAGCGCCGCACAGCGTCGTACGAGGAAATAACATCGCATCGGATTAATATCGTTCGCGATGACGCATCCAGACGCCGATCCTTCCTCTCCATTGACGTTGAGTGCCTCAAGTGCCTGCGTAGTTTTCGATCCAGGACTTGCGCAAAGGTCGAGCACGCGATGGTGCGGCTCGACTTGTAAAATTGCCGCGGGAACCATGGAATCCACCGCCTGTCGAGTGAGAACGCCGGTGTTGTTGCACTTCACCAACCAGCGCTGCAAATCTCGCAACATTGGATTTCGAGAAAACTTCAGGCTCATCTTATCCACGCCGAGCTGCCATCCGTCACACCAAGGCAGGCGCGTTGGCGGCGGTATCAACCGTCCCCGGTCGTCCCTCGTCTCTCTCGCGTTTTGCAGAAAGTGTTTCGCCCCTTTCAGCGCTTCGCGCACTTCTTCTCGTCTCGACGCCATGACGTTCATCCTAAATGTCACCGGTAAAGGCGACCGAAGGTAACTCAAAAATTCTCGCCACTCGCCCTCGTCCACTATGCCCTGTCGTCTGTAGTACGTCTCGAACGACGTCTCCTCGTGCACCGAAAGCGTGCGCGAGAACCAAGGCGCGGACGTCCGCGGAAGCATGATCGTTTCTGTCGTCGTCGCCGCCTCGTTCGCGCTGTTTCGTCGCCCTTCGTCACCAGCATCGTCGTCGTTCCTCGTCGGTTTCGCCGCCGCCTCGAGCGCCCTCGCGCGTTTCCTCGCGCGCACCGTGCGCTTCGATCGCGATCGCTTCCCCGACACCGACGCACCACCGGTCGTGTCGTCATCCCACGCGTCGTCTTCCATCGCGTCGTCGCGCGTCGACGCGTCGAAGTTCGCGCGCGCGCGTCTGCAGCGCTCGTCCGCACACGACGACCGCGAGCGCGGCGACGCGACGCGAGAAGCGGCGCGAGCGAGCGCTCGAGCGAGGGCGACGTCGTCAGTCGTCGAGTTCTGACGCCAGACCGCGCGATGACGACCGCGCGCGTCGCGTCGCCGCGCGACGTCGCGGAGGAGGAGGACCGACTGGACCAACGACCATCGGCGACGAAACGAAGCGACGACGCGGCGTCTACGAGCGCGAACGACGTGCCTGAGGAGTACGCTGAGAACGCAAGTGCGGTGATACGCGAAACGCTCGATAGCTTCCTCGAGTACGTCGAAACGTGGGCGCAGAAGACGAGGGAGACCGCAGACAACTTGGGGGAGGAGGGTGTTTCAAATCGCGGGCCGCGCTGGAGCGGGAACGGGACGACGGACGCGATCGTCCTGAACGGCGATCCGCGCGAAAATATACGGATTGAAGATCTCGTCACGTGCGAAAACGCGCTGTTGAGCAAGACGACGATGATTTTAGCGCATTTAGGTGGCGAAGTCGAGCGGTTGAGCGTCGTGGCAGACGAAACAATTTATCCGATGCTTACGACTTTCGGCGAGAGAGCGAACGATTCGGACGCGATGTCCGATGCGGAGTTACGAGATGCGTTCGTTGGGAAATTAGAGCCGTTTCAAGACGCACTGTTATTCATGGATCAAGTCAGAGCGGTCGTGTGTAACTTGTTCACGCAACTCACAGTGGTGTATTCGACATTCGCGGCATACACGCCGTATCAAACTGTGCGCTTGGCGTGGTCATTCGATATGCTCGGTCGTGCACTGGCAATTGGAGTCGGGATTGATGAGGTAGTTAGGAACAATAGGGCGTTGCGGTCGGCGCTAATGAATTTCAAGCGTGTGGTGCTACTCCTACGAGCCAATCCCGAGCAGTTCGGCATGAACGAAGTCGACGTCGTGAGCTTGGATTCGGCGGTTGCTATCGTCGAAAATCAATTGCTCTCGTCTTCAGTTTTCGCCTCAGTGCTCACGCAGCTCACAGAAACCGAACAACCTGATAGATTTATCAAGGAGCTCGCCGGCACAACTCTCGAGCTTCTCGAAAGCACGACGGCGCGATTGAATACCGACACGGAGCGGTTGAACGACAAACGCACACTGCTGTCGTGTCTTTGCTTGACTATACTTCATTCAGGATTAGTTCCCGATATAGCCGATAGAAAACTCTGCATGAAGGCGTGGGAAGTCCACAAGGTGTGCGTGCTGGTGTCGGTGACGACAACGGTTTCAGTGTGTCCGGGGGCAATACTAGAAGCGCATCTATCTCCAGCCGCACGAGAGTGCTTTCCTGATAATGGTTTAGAATCAGTGGTTTCTTTTCGTCGAGAGACGCTCGAGACTCTGGATGAGACTTTCCCTGCGAAGCTTCTCGATTTGTTGTCGGCTTCAGTAGCCTGGCTCACCAAGTTTACAGCGACACCAAACGTCTCGCATAGCTTATCGAGCACGATGAACGCTCGCGTGAGTTTGTTTCAGGAGGGCATGAGACTAGTGAACCGACTACGCCATTATACTCAGGAGATCATACACCTCCACGTGTCTTTGGAGGCCCCGGTCACGAAGCGGCGGGTGCGACTCATTGCTCGCGCCGTGGAAATGTTGCACGCCATGTGCGAAGCTTTCACACAAAATCTCAATTTGAGTTTGGAAGTGCATCACGTGCTGAAATTTTTAGCAGATAGAATACTTCGCATGATGGTACGTTTAAAACGCTTCTGAGATCGATCGGCTCACATCTGACCTTTTCACGCAGGTTCCTACTCGGGAATTATTAGAAAACAAAATTTCGACCACGACGACGTCGAGTGGATGGGAACGCTTGAAGGCTCAAATTTCATCGGGAAAAGGCGAAAACAATAAACAGGACACCCTCGCGACGGTCAATATCGCAGGTAAGCTTTTCATTCTCCGTCTAGGTGACGTACAAATTAAATTAATTATTTCATTTATTTAGTGCACGTTTTGTCTGGGCCGGCGACTCAAAAAAGGATGCATGTTCTTCGAATCTGCCTCGATACGATCCGTGGAGCGAATCTTCTGAATGATGAAGATGTCGTGCTCGCATCTGAGTTTGTGGAGCTCGTAGAAGTGCTCTCCACGTACCGCAAAAGCGTTCAAAATCAATGTGATACTTCCTTTTTATTTTTCACGCGGGAATTATTTCCGGTGTGTTTGTCTGATATTTACGTCAAGCCGAATGAATCTGGACGTCTTACTTTGCTTGTAAGTGCGTTCCGCAATTGTGAAACGTTATTGATGCGTTCTGGAGCGAGCGACAGCGAAGTGGCGACGTTTGACAATTATATTCGAACGTCACTGGAGCGAGAAATAATTCAACCGCTTTGTCGAGATATCGAGACAGATTTGAGGTTGCATCTTCATTCTGCGCGCATAGCAGGCGTCATGAACAAGAATCCGTTCAAGGATGGCGTTCGAGACTTGTCATTGTTCACGAATCTGCCGCCAATCTGCACATTGAAGTACCAGGTGCGAATATTATTTAATTAATTAATTGTGGCGAATTTGAAACTGACCGGATTTCGTCCTTGTCGTTGACAGATTGACATTCGCAACCGCGTCGAAGATTATTTAAATCAGACTTTCCACAATCACACGGCGATTGCGCTTCATAATTGGAAGGTGAGTGATAAAATAATTAATTTGCCCCACTCACAAAAGAGCGAGCTGCCTTTTATGACAACGACGACTAACGATCTATTCGCGTGCAGTCTTACGTGGAAATGAGAAATCTTGCGATAGAAAAGTACGGCTTACGCTGCGCCGAGATCGAGCTCCCGAGCCAGACGCTCGAACAAGGCTTGGACGTGTTGGAGCTGATGCGCAACATCCACATCTTCGTGTCGAGGTACAACTACAACTTGAACACGCAGTGCTTTGTCGAGAAGGCGAGCGCGGCGCTCGACCGCAAGCATCTGAACACCATAAGCATTCGGCATGTTGCCAACTCTATCAGAACACACGGAACGGGTATCACGCATACGACCATCAACTTTGCCTATCAGTACCTGGCGCAAAGATTTCAGATTTTCAACCAGTTTCTCTTTGACGACCACATCAGAAGTCAACTCATGAAAGAAGCTCGAATGGTGCACGCCGAGACAAAGGCTAAGAGTGATACGATCAAGTTAAGCTCAAGGCAAGCAGGATATCGCGCATCGACTGTGGATGAAAAGTTTGAGTACCCAGTCGAACGCGCTCTTCGAGTGATGCGCGACATTCGAAAGCTCGGTTTATCAAAGGACGGCTCTTCGTTCATCGACGAGTTCCGTGTGTTAGTGACTGAAATTGGTAACGCGCTTGGTTTCGTTCGTATGGTTCGACTCGGTGCGATGCACTACAGCACGAACGCCGCCAAGTTTGTGCCGAGTGCGCGCGTGTCAAAGTTCGCCCTCGATGAGAGCCTCGACGCTGACGGCTTGTCCGAGTGGACAAAGACGGCACTGAAAAATCTGCAGAGTGAATTGAAAGCCTTAAGCACAGGTGGCACCGATGGTACAGACTATTTTCAAGTCCTCGTATCGGTTTTTTCGACCGAGCTTCGAAAGGGTCACGAACACCTAAAAGACTTTTACTTGGTGCTTCCAGCGCTCACGATGAGCGCCGCTGAAACCATCCTAGCTTCAAAAGACAAGCTCGTTCGACGTGGTAAAGATTCACAGACCGCCACTTTTACTAATGATGGTTTAGCACTCGGGATCGTGTACTTGTTGAGCGTCCTCGATCAACACGAAGCCTTCGATGCGCTGCATTGGTTTGAGTCTGCCTCACGCCACTTCGAGGCGGAGGAGAAGCGCGCAAACGAGGAAAACGGTGGCACTTTCGGCATTCTAGGTCGTAGCATCGACGAAAAGACCAAGCTTCAAGCCAAGTTGGATAAGATCGACGCGTTGAGGCGCGAGTTCGTACACTTGAAGCATTCACTCGTCGGCGCGCGAAGCTTTGTGAATTTGTAAACGCCTTGCCGCGCTCAGCCATAGAGACCTGTGAAAACCTGAGCTTTTTCATCATCTTCCAAACGTCAACGTCCGACACATCACAGTCGCGCGCGCGTCGTCGTCGTAAAGCGAGTGACACTCTGCTCTAATACAACATCGCACGCCTCGTCATGTCGTGCCTAGCGATGTTAAACACGCGCGCGCTCGCGCCGGCGGTGACATCCGTCGCCCACCGTCGCCCTAGCCGCCGTGGTACGCGCGCGTTGACGCGCGCCAACGCCGGTGGTGCCATGGAGCAGCTCACGCTGAAGCCGATGAAGAAAATCGAAGGCACGGTTCGATTGCCGGGGTCTAAGTCGCTGTCAAACCGCATTCTTCTCCTCGCGGCGCTCGCAGAAGGAACGACCAAGGTGGAAAACTTGTTGGATAGCGATGACATTCGTTACATGGTTGACGCGCTTAAAGTTCTGGGGCTGTCCTTCACGGAAGACAGAGAGAACAACATTTTGGAAATCACCGGTTGTGGGGGTAAGTTCCCGGTCGAGGGCGCGGAGTTGTTCCTTGGTAACGCCGGGACGGCGATGCGACCACTCACAGCCGCCGTGGCTGCGGCGGGTAAAGGCACGTTCATCCTCGATGGTGTCGAGCGTATGCGTGAAAGACCGATTCAAGATCTTGTTGATGGTTTGGTTCAGCTTGGTGTCAAGGCGGAGTGCACGATGGGTACGGGTTGCCCGCCGGTGAAGGTTGAGGCAAACGGCTTGCCCGGCGGTCGCGTCGAGCTCAGCGGTTCCGTGAGCTCGCAATACCTCACCGCACTCCTCATGGCGGCCCCACTTTGCGAAGGGTCGATTGAAATCGTGATTGTCGATGAGCTCATCTCCAAACCGTACGTTGAGATGACTATCACACTCATGGAACGCTTCGGTGTCAAGGTAGAAAAGGCGGACGACCTCCAGAGCTTTAAGATTCAAGGCGGACAAAAGTACATCTCCCCGGGCAGTGCATTTGTTGAAGGTGATGCTTCGTCCGCTTCCTACTTCCTCGCCGGTGCCACCATCACCGGTGGTACCATCACCGTCATCGGTTGCGGTTCGGAGAGCATCCAAGGCGACACAAACTTTGCGTACACGATGGAGCAAATGGGCGCGACGCTCGAGTGGGGTCCGAATTCGGTCACTTGCACCGGTCCCAAGGGCCCGCTCAAGGCGATTGATGTGAACATGAACGCCATGCCCGACGCTGCGATGACTCTTGCCGTCGCTGCACTCTTCGCTGACGGCGTCACCACCATTCGTGATGTCGCGAGCTGGCGCGTGAAGGAAACCGAGCGCATGATCGCGATTTGCACCGAGCTGCGCAAGCTCGGTTGCGACGTCTTCGAAGGCGCGGATTACTGCGTCATCACCCCTCCTCACAAGCTCAATCCCCCGGCCAAGATGAAGGCCAACGTTGACATCGACACCTACGACGATCACCGCATGGCCATGGCTTTCGCCTTGGCCGCGTGCGGCGACGTCGACGTCATCATCAACGACCCAAAGTGCACGAAGAAGACTTTCCCGACGTACTTTGACGTCCTCAAGTCCGTCGCCAAGTGAGTGTCGCGCGCATCTTTGGCGTTCATTAGCTATTATAGAATTGGTGCAAGCTATCGTATATGAATCATTGGATAAATTTGTCCACCGTCGCCCCTCGCGAGCCTCGAGCGCGTTCGCGACCTACTGCGGCGGCCCGCCCATTTGTTGCATCGATTGCGCGTTCAACTCCGCGAACCGCACCGACGTTCGCGCCGAGTGCTTCAAGAACTTTTCGCAACACTTCGACACGCATCGCTCTTCGTCCTTCTCCAGCGTTTTCCTCCGAAACGACTGCACGCACGTCGAGAAGCACCGCTCCACCAAGTTGTTATACATCTTCAGGCTGTCTCGCGTCTGCATCGCTTCGATCATCCCCATCATCTTCGCCTTGTCTTCCTCCGGGAACCCATCGAGCATGGCTGGGTCCATGGCGACGCGCCTCGACGTCCGTCGCCGCGTCGCTCGGCGGCGTCTGCGGCGCTCGCCCCCTCGCGCGCGGGCCGCCGCCCGCCAAAAAGGGTTTAGGGTTTAGGCGCGACCCTCGATCGCGCGCGAAATCCTCGGCGCGCGCCTTCGAATCTCGAATCGAACGGGGCGACCGGTGAGGCTCCGAATGTCCGAACTGCGGACTGTTTGCGCGTGCGAACGCGTCGTCGCGCGCGCGCCGTGTGATCTTTCCCCGCGACGTCACGCGCGTCGAGAGGCCTCGGCGTTTGGACGCGTCGCGCGCGTCGCGAGGACGCGCACAGCGCGACGCGACGGCGAGGAACGAAACGAAAGGTTTAGTCGCATCACGCGCGCGCGCGGGACGAGGACGACGCGCGCGAACGACGGGTGAAAGACGCGCGAAAGACGAAGGCGGAAGACGCGGACGAAGGGTTCGGTGGGGCGAGTATGAAGACGCGGGGACGGACGACGCGGGCGCGGTCGGAGGACGCGCGGGAAGAAAACGAGAGCGCGCGAGACGGAGACGCGGGAAAGGCGCGCGCGGTGAAGACGGAGGAAGCGGCGGTGCCGAATGATGATTTTTTGTGCCTGTTCGACGAGAGCGCGCGAGAAGAGCCGGCGACGCTGAACGGGGCGTGGGAAGACGTGTTCGCGCAGCATCATCACGCGAACGCACCGCAGGGCGGCGCGGGGGGGGGATTTCATCAAGGCAACGAAGACATGGGTGAACACTTTCCGCAATCTGGATACGTGGACACGGTGCAGTACAAGCTTCCGACGACGCGCCCAGGGGTGGCGTCGACGTCGAGAGGGCGCGTGACAAAATCTCGCAGCGGTACCAGATCGTCGGGTTCGAGGAAGCCAAAGCCGAGAGTTCAACCGTTACCACCACGACCGCAAGCGATGATGGCTCCGATACCTCAACCGATGTCACCGATGATGTATCGTTCGCCGGGGGGCAAGCCAAGGTCTTCGAAGTACAACGGCGTGTGCCGCCACGCCAAGTCTGGGCGTTACGAGGCGCACGTCTGGTTGAGAGAGTCACGACGGCAAGTTTACCTAGGTGGACACTTGGAGGAAGAGTTTGCCGCCGAGGCTTTTGATATCATTGTGTTGAAGCTCGCGCGCATCGGCGATCGCTCTCGAACGGGAACGCGTCCGCTTAAAATGAACTTTCCCGAGTCTCGTTACGCCAACTTGATCGGTTTCATTGATTCTCTTACGCTCGATGAACTGATCATGGAGGTTCGCCGACATTCCGAAGGTTTTGCGAGGGGTAATTCGGGATACAGAGGGGTCACGCAGCACTCGCCTAAGAAGTTTGAGGCGAGACTCGGTGTGCCACCGCAAAGCAAACACGTGTACTTGGGGCTCTACGATTCTGCCGAGAAAGCCGCGGTGGCGTACGACACCGCTCTCGTTCAAGCGAGGGGACGGAGAGCTTCGACGAACTTCCCGCTTTACAACTACGACGAGCACATTCGCCAATACGAAGAAGCGGTGGCGAGGAATCCGGCGTTAGAACAACACGAGCACGAGCAGTACGAAGATTTACAACGATGAAACGACCACGAACGACGACAACCATGATGTGACTTTTGAACCAAATGAAATGTTAAACATGTACAAAACGACGCAAATAAATTAGCTATCCTACTTCACCGTAAACTCGTCGCCCTCTTCAAGTGCGGGCCAGAGCTCGAGCGGCCCGGCGTCGAAAGCTTTTCCGACGTCGTCGCCCTCGCCCCAACGCACCTTTTGCACCAAAACTCGAACGCCCTTGCGTTGAGCCCGCGATAAATGTTTCGCGAACGATGGGCACGCCGCGCCGTTAGGACGCATGCCCATTGCGTCCGCTCTACTACAAATAAAAAGCACCGCCGGGTGGACGTCGGGACTCTTGGACGCGAGTTCGCTGAGCTCGCGCAAGTGCTCGATCGCCCTGGCGCTCACCACTTTTTCACCATCCGGGCCTTTCTGACCTCGTTTTCCCCATGGAAATATTCCCGCGCGCGCGTATGGCTCACCTTTCTTCGCGCTTGGAGAATACGCGGGGTGCGGTGACTGCTCTCGCGCTTGCGCCTCGACAAATTCTCTAGCGTAATCCGTGTCCACGACTTGCTTCACCTCCAATATCGTCGTCGACCCATCTTCATGTTTCAAAGCAAAATCTGGGCGGTATGAATTCGACGCGCTCTCCGTCACTTCGCGCTTAAGAGTTTTCTGCGTCTTGATTTCGTCTCTGATAATCGGCGACGCGTGCAGGCGGTCGTCCAGCGCCCCGTTCTCCAACAGCGCCAGCGCGATTTTCTCCACCAAGCTCGGATGCGCGCTCAACCACACCCCTCCCAAGTGTTCGTTCTCTCTCTCCTCGCACCGCAGCAACCGACATATCAATTCACACTTTGGCGTCCCGTGCGGTCCGAGCGTCGTCGCCGTCACGCCCTTTTGCCGCGAGCACAGCGCGCGCGCGCCTTCCCGCAGTTTCCCTCCCGAGTCCAGATTCGGGACGTGCGCGATCGCGACGCTTTCATCGCTCTTCACGCGCACGTCCGCGACGTACGGGCTCTTATTTCGCGCGCTCGGTCGTCGCAACACGACGACGTCCTCGAGCGCGCCCAGGTCGACGAGCGTCGTCGTCGTCGTCGATCGCGCGCGTTTCTTCCCCCTCGCGTCGCGACCCGGCGCGTCGGCGGCGGCGGCGCGCTTCACGCCTCGCCCGCGCGCGATGCGCGCGAGACCGGCGACGACGCCGCGCATCGGCCGACGCGCGTCCCGGTGTCCCGCCGGCGCCGCACTGCGCGACGAGGATCGACCGCGGACGCGAGCGACGCGCGTCGACGCGATGCCGCCGCGCGCCGCGCCGAGCGACGCGTCCGCGGTCGCCGCCGTCGACGAGGCGTCGCGATACTTCACCGACGGCGAGCGCGAGTGGTACGACAGCGATCGAATCCACGCGTGCGAGACGCACTTGCTCGAGCGGTGCGCGACGTGCGGCGAGGACCACGGCGCGCACAACGAGTACTGGAGACGCGCGCAGCGGGAGAGGTACATGCGAGCGAAGACGACGCGGGTGGCGACGAAAGCCGAGAAACCGCGCAGAGTGGTGGTGGAGGTGGAGTGTCCAATGTTCGAAGACGGCCAGAACGCCTTTTTCAACGTGAGCGTCGTCGCGCCTCTGGAGAACTTGTACGCGAAGGTGCGCGAGCGCATAGCGAAGACGCTCGAGCGGGATAGGGCTTCAGTGGATAGGGATATGCTTTCTCGCCTCGCACAACAATATCCCATGGGACGAGAAATCGCAGATTACAGTAATCACTTCTACCTCTCCAGGACGGATTCTCAAACATACAACGAAGAGGGCCACTACGTCTTCACGCACATTCTCTATCGTGATGAAACCCTGCTGGATTGCATGCCGACCGAGATTGCAGGCCGAGCGAAATTTGACGAGTGGATGAACGACGAATCGATGGAAATACCTCCATATCCGCGAGTCACGGCTTGCTTGAAGTCGCTCGTCCAACACAGCTTTATCATCGCTGACGCATACGAAAGCACGCTAGAGCAGTTGCGTGAACCGAGTCATTCACTCTCGGACGAACTTTACTGGATTAACCCAGGGGACGAATTTCAGCGGCACTTCGTCGGTATGTGTGATCTTTTCAATCATCCAGCAGACGATGCGTGTTTCGTGGTGTGCGATCCGAGCAGTTACTTCATCCTCTTAAAGCCGACGGATACGCCCGAGAAGTTGCATTTGGGAGACCATACCAAAGTAGTGCTCATGAACAAAGCTATGATGCCTATGATTGAGCGTCTTCAGCACACTCAGGAGGCGAGAGTCAATCTGTTCCCGAATCGACGAGAAGCAGGAGGTGTTTAGCATCCTAGAAACATTTGTACAATTAAATTATATCCCGGTCCAACGATTGCCGACTGGTTTCCGGCTAAGCGTGCTCGACGATGTCGTCAATCATCGATTCTAATTCCCTCGCGAACGCGTGCGCGGGCAACCCCATGACGTTAAAATAATCACCTACGATTCCTCGAATGAACACCGCCGCTGGTCCCTGTATGCCGTACCCGCCCGCTTTATCGTACGGTTCCTTTGTCGCGACGTACGCCGCTATCTCCTCCGCCTTCAGTTCCGCGAATTCGACCCTCGTCGTCTCGCTGAAGCTCTTCCCGTATATCTTCCCAGTTTTCTTCGATATTTTACCACCGATGATCGCCACTCCCGTGTGTACTTTACTCTCCGACCGCGATAACGCTCGAAGCATCGCCGTCGCGCTCGCCGCGTCCGCCGGTTTCTCCATCGTCGTCCCATCAGCGGATTCCACCACGGTATCGGCGCCCACGATGACGTCCGGCATTTCTTCGTTCGCGTCCCAATTTTCGTACACGTCCAGCGCCTTCATCCACGCCGTCGCGCACGCGTACGCCGCCGCGCCGTCGTAGTCTTCGTGGGGCAAATTCTCGGCGAACGCGCTCGGTGCGATGACGCACTCGATGCCGACGACGTCGCGCAGGATCTCTCGGCGTCTCGGCGACGCCGACGCGAGGACGACGTTCAGCGCGTTCAGCGCGCTCAAGCGGTGCAGAATCATCGCGCGTCGCGTCGCGACGGCGGTCGGTCGTCCCGGCGCGCGTCCCCGAATGAGTCTCGATCCGACTCGTCGAGGCGGGAAGAACGCACTGCGCGACGCTCGGCGCGCGACGCTCGGCGCGGGCGACGCGCGAAGACGCGACGCGCGCGACGACGACGCGAAACCGACGCGCGAGGGCGCGAAGGGCGCGATGGCGAGCGATGAACGCGAGCAACAGGCGCTGCAAAAGCGCCTGCTGGAGTGCCTGAAGCGACCGGAGAATTTGACGTGCGCGGAGTGCGCGATGCGGCTGCCGCGATGGGCGTCGACGTCGCTCGGAGTGTTCTTTTGCACCAACTGCAGCGGATCCCATCGCGGACTCGGGGTGCACATATCCAAGGTGAAGTCGACGACGCTGGACAAGTGGACCGAGGCGCAGGTGGCGTACATGGAACGCGTCGGGAACGCCAAAGCGAACGCGTATTGGGAGGCGAACGTGCGCGCAGGGGTGAAACCGGGAGCGACGAGTGGACGGGATGCGTGCGAGAGGTTCATTAGGGATAAGTACGAGCGACAGTTGTTCAAGGATACGACGCGGGACGGGCCGGAGGAGTCGATTCGCGCGAGCGCCTCCGCGCCCCCGGAAGCGGCGGTGCCGGCGGCGGTGCCGGCCCAGCAGAGCGGTGGTATGTTTGATTTGATGTCGTTGCACGAACCCGCGCCGGTTCAAGCGAGTGAAGCGTCGACGACGTTCGGTGGCAGTGAATGGACGGATTTCAACGTCGCGCCGGCGCCGACTGCGCAAGTTCAAGCCGCGCCGGCGCCGGCACCGGCGCCGAACGCGGGAGTGATGGACCAATGGAGCGATTTCACGACGTCCACCGCGGTACAGGCTCAAGATTCCGTCGCGGACGATGGCTGGGGAGATTTTGCTGCGGCACCGCCAGCTATCGCGGCGCCGGTTGCCGTCGAGCCCGCGCAAGCGCCAAAACGTGAAATGTCGAAAAATGATATCATGAACTTGTTCGACACTCCTGCGGTACCTGCGGCGACAGCTCCGCGAGCGTCGGCTCCGATTGCAACAAACATTGCGATGGGGGGCTTGGATCAGCTTCAAGCGGGGATGATGCCGCAAGGTGGGCAGGGGATGATGGGGGGCTACGGCCTGCAAGCGCCGCAGCAGCAGCAGTACGCGATGCAACCGGTGCAGCAGCAGCAATACATGGGAGGCGCTCAACAGTATGGCTATCCACCACAGCACCATTACCCGCAAATGAGCGTCGGAATGATGCCACAAATGGGAGGAATGATGCCACAAATGGGGGGCATGATGCCGCAAATGGGGGGCATGATGCCGCAACTGGGGAGCGCGGCGTCGTACGGCGCTCAACCGTACACGCAGGCACAACCGCAGGCGCCGCAGAGCCCGCCGAAGCCTGACACGCAAAACATTCCGGAATTCAAGTGGTGAATAAGGCGGAGATTAGACTTAAAAAATAGCATTCTTCAATTGATTACAGGGCGCTCATTCATCATCTTCCCACTCGTCGTCGTCGTCTTCCCATTCTTCGTCGTCGTCTTCCTCTTCTGGAGCAGGGGTCGCCGGCAATCCGCGTTCAGCTTGCGCGACCCTTCTTCTGCGTTCTTCGATCGCTTTTTGCTTTCGAGTTTCCTCCGCGAGCACGCGAGCGGCTTCTTCTTCGATCGCTCTCGCCTCGCGCGCCTCCACCTCGTGCTTGAGTTTGATCACCCCCACGATCCCACCCACGATGGCGAAGATGAGCCCCAGAGCTTTCTTCAACCCTCCCGCGGCGTCTTTCACGTTGTGTTCCTTGAGCATCGCCACCAGTTTCGAAGGCAACGCCCCGCTCATCTCCTCCAACTTTTCTCCATTCTTGTACAACTGATACGTCGGAAGCGCCTTGACGTTGCACTTCTCCGCCACCGCCGGAACGGCCTCGATATCCACCCTCACGAAGCGTATGCGTTTAAATTCCGCCGTTCTCGCGAGCGTCTGCATGTACGGCGCCATGGATTTACTCGAAGGGCTGTAGTTCTGTTCGTCGAACGCGCGCGTCGAGTCGAGCCCGCCCGTCTTCGTCAGTCCTCGCGTCCTCGCGTCCTCGCGTCCTCGCGTCCTCGCCCTCGCGTCCTCGCGTCTCGTCCTCGCGGCGCGTCTCTCGTCGTCGTCGTCGTTCCGCGCGTCGTCCCGCGCGTCGCGCGACGCACCGAGACGAACTCCACGAGCACGAGCTGATCTTTCCTTCGCAGCGCGCGGTCGAACGCCGCCGCCGTCGCGAGCGTCTCCACGCGCGAGAACGCCTTCATCTTCCGCGCCCCGCCGGCGCGTCGTCGCGTCGACATCGCGCGCGCGTCGTCGGATTCGCGTCGTCGTCGAGTCGCGCTCTGCGGGTCAGGTTTACGCGCGCGTCGTCGCGGCGCGCGTCGCGACACCGCGACGCGCTCGGACGCGGCGACGCGCTCGGGCGAGGCGACGCGCGACGCGCGACGCGCGACGAGCGACGACGCGCCGCGCGGGGTCGACATGAGCGACAGCGAG
>Ga0222716_10001918_pt1 | contig 17107 bp, 12 predicted proteins | sample C33_13DmetaG_FD_165044 | JGI IMG/M metagenome (GOLD analysis project Ga0222716, IMG submission 165044) | Estuarine water microbial communities from San Francisco Bay, California, United States - C33_13D | ecosystem: Environmental > Aquatic > Marine > Unclassified | place: USA: California... | reverse complement strand
TATACAGTAATTCTAGAGAAACTAAATCGCAAGTAAAAAGTCTAATAGGAGAATTAAAACCTCTTATAGAAAATATAGGAGATGCTACTCTACTAGTACCTATGATTAAAGAGTATATGGAGATAGGAGTGAAGAACGACGAGCACCTTATAAAACTAGCAACCGTCATACAAAGGTTTGAAGCTTTAGAAGCGAAAGGAGGAGACGGAGATTTTGATTTCCACTCAGAACTTCAAGATTTATTAGAGCAGTCAGAAGAAACTAAAGAAGAAGTGACGGAAAAACCAGAGGAGGAGTAATGGCAGAATATAGTACAAATTTTAATAAAACCGTTTTTGGGGGAGATAAGAGCAGTTCACAAAGTAGATCCGTAAAATCCTTTGGTAGAGTACTGGATATTATACTAGACGAAAATCACCCAGAATACGAAGAAAAAGGAGGAGCAAAATCTATAAACGGCATATTCTTTAGATATCAAAATTCTATTACATCTGAAGATACTTCTAATAATTTAAAATTTGCATACCAAGGAACAGGTCAAATAAAAACAGTTCCAATTATCGGAGAAATTGTAGAAGTAGTTTCTAATCCGACTTCAAATAAGACTCAACTAGCTCAAACAAAGACCCTCTACTATTCAAAAATAATTAATATTTGGAATAATCCTAACTGTAACCCGTACATTGACGTATACTCTAACCAGACGTTAGATATAAGTAGAAACGGAGAATTTACAGAAGAGTCAACTATTAACCCCATTAGGTCAGCTGTAGGAGATCTACAGATTGAAGGTAGGCAAGGACAGTCCATAAGATTCACAGGAGCTAAAGGATCTGCAAACTACTTTATAGATGACTTAAATAAAGGAAAACCGGTAATATTAGTAAGTAACGGACAGATACAAACTGAAGAGGGGTTTACAACAATAAGTGAGGATGTGAATGAAGATGCTTCATCCCTATACTTCCTATCCGATCATAAGGTACTACTTAAGCAAGCTAGTGATAGGAGAAAATCCTACGACAAAGCTCCTATAGAAACAGATCAGTTTAAAGGTAACCAAGTTATACTAAACTCAGGTAGATTAGTATTTAACGCAAAAACCAACGATATATTACTATCTAGCCGAGAATCTATCGGACTCAATTCTAAGGAGAGCATAAACCTAGATGCAGATAAGTACATTTGTTTTGATAGTCCTAAAATACTATTAGGAGAAAAAGCTAGAACATCCCCGGAATCAAATAAAGAACCCGTACTACTTGGTAACCAGACAGAACTACTGATAGAGACGTTATTAAACATGTTAAACGATATGTCTAGTGATATGGCTAAAGCTAAAACCGTAGATGGTAAACCTATTCCAAACCTAAACAAAAGAGGTATTCAAATGCAACCTATTATAAGTACTCTGCAACGACAGATAAATCCAAACGGACCTTCTAAGCTGAAATCTAAAAAAGTATTTACAGAATAATGGCAATACAATCAGAACTATCTAAAGTAGTAGCAACCCAAGTAGGTAAAATTCAAGGTGAATTAGAAGCTAGAATAATTTCTCAAGTATTTAAAATAAACGAAGAATTTCAGAATCAATGCCCTAAAGTAGAAGCTTTAAAGAGGATAGTCCAAGTAAGAAATAACCTATATAAGGTAATTAACAACTACCAGAAGATAGTAGGGAGATATAAGGTACTATCTAATTCACTAAAACCTCCAATCAAAACTGCAAAAATACTTATAAAGCTTCTAAAACTAGACCCAACCCCGATCGCTATAGGGACACCTCCTCTAAAAGATTTTGGAGGATTAATCTCAAGTAAAACAGCAGGAATGCAAAACTCATCTGCTGATAGGTTAAGAAAAGTAGATAAGCTATTAGAAGCATTAGAAGATGACCAAAGAGCAATAGAGGAGATACTTCAAGATGTTACTCCGAGTTTAAGTAGAGCTAAGGAGCTTTTAGAAAACATAAATACAAATATACAAAACTGTGTAGAGTTTATAGCGGAGAACGATAAAGAAAGTATAGCGAAACTTATTAAAGAAGTACAACCTTTTGAAACAAACACAGAAAGTAATATAAATACAGAGGAATTTTCTTATAGAAACCTACAGGGAATCGATTATACTTTAGAAATAGTAACACAAACAGAAGGAATTTCTATAGTACCGAAAAGGTACGCTGTTGCTAAAGATAAAATCGGAGTCGTAGTGCTAAGAGGACCATCTTCATTTAGTTCAGATACAAAAATACTACTAGATGAATTAAAATTTAGATTAGATAATCAACTTGCATAACACAACTATTTATAATTATGAAACTAGATCAACTGAGAAAAGTCATACGAGAAGAAGTAAAAACAGCTATGAGAGAAGAGCTGCAGGAAATTATGAACGAAGCTGTAAAAGCTGCATCAACCCCAGTAGAACAACCAAAACAAACTTTCTACAAAAGTGAGTTAGGAACACTAACTACAGATGTAGCTGCACCAACTATACCTAAAAAATCTGCAGATCCTATAATGGAAATGCTCAACCAAACAAAAGCAACAATGACTTCGGAAGACTACAGAACAGTTACTTCTGCAACATCCGATATGGTAAACAAACCAAACTTTGCCTCTATGATGGCAGGAAATATGGGAATGAGTCAACCAGTAGGTTCAAACAGACCAGCACCGGGTATAGATTTAAGTCAATTAGACTTTGTGAAAAAAGCAGGAGCAATTTACAATAAAACAGTAGAAAAAGATAAACAAAAGTATGGCGTTCAATAGGAGAACAATAAATCCATTAGATCAACAACCTAGAAAAGCAGTAGGTATCTCACTTCCGTTTTCTGGGCAAGCTGTATTTAATTCAACTTATCAAACAAAAGACGCTATAAAAACTAATATAATTAATTACTTCTTAACAGGAATAGGCGAAAGGTATATGAACCCCACGTTTGGTACACCGTTAAGAAATCAATTATTTGAAAATATTACTCAAGACAAATTATCTGAAATAAAAGATATTATTAGACAGGGATTATATTTATATTTTCCAAAAGTAATACCGTCAGTTATGGATTTAGAAAGCACACCGGATACTAATACTATATCCTTTTTTATGAGCTACTCTATTTCAGAAACAAACATAGAAGATGAATTACTTATAAATTTTGAAATATAATGAATCAAGATAGAGATATAAAATACGTAAATAAGGAGTTTAGTGACTTTAGGCAACAGCTAATTGAATATACTAAAAACTACTTCCCTGACACTTACAACGACTTCTCACCAACCTCACCAGGAATGCTATTTATCGAAATGGCATCCTACATAGGAGATGTCCTTTCGTTTTACCAAGATACACAATTACAAGAAACATTTCTACAGTACGCTAAAGAACCAGCAAACCTGTATTCATTAGCTTATATGATGGGGTACCGTCCTAAAATAACATCAGTCGCTGAGGTAGAAATAGAAGTATCTCAGAATATCGGAGCAAACGGAATTACTAATACACCAGACTGGGAACAAGCCTTAACCGTAGCACAGAATGCAGTTATAAATTCAAACTCATCCGGGAATATACCTTTCCTAATAGCTAAAGAAGTGAATTTTAACTTTTCAAGTTCTTACGAACCAACAGAGGTCACTATATCATCTATAGATAGCGGAACAGGAGTGCCTACTGAATTTCTACTTAAGAAAAAAGTAAAAGCAACATCTAGTGAAGTAAAAACATTAACAGAAACAATAACTATAGCAGAAAAGTTTAAAACTATTACAATAGACGATACTAACATAATAGGTGTATTAGATATTACTGATAGTACTAGTGGAGATACTTGGTATGAAGTTCCTTTCCTAGGACAAGAAACAGTATTTATAGACTCTAATAATGGGGAAAGTGATTCCGACTTAGTACCATTCATTGTGAACTTACAAAAAGTACCTAAAAGATTTGTAACTAGGTTTAACTCTCAAGGACAATTAGAAGTTCAATTTGGAGCAGGAATATTAGCAGACGGAGACGAAGTATTCACCCCAGACCCTACAAACGTAGGTATAGATACACTAGACGGAGTAAACACTCTAGACAAAGCTTATGATCCTTCAAACTTTTTATACACAAGAACTTACGGATTAGCACCATCAGACACAACACTGACTATAAGATACTTAGTAGGAGGAGGAGTAAGTGCAAACGTACCAGCAAATACATTAACACAGTTCAATGCAACTGTAACAGCTATTGATAATACCTACGAAAATACATTAGCTTTTAATAATCTAAAAGCAGCAACAGGCGGAAAAGATGGAGATACGGTTGAAGAATTACGACAAAACTCTTTAATGTCATTTGCAGAACAAGGTAGAGCTGTTACTTTACAGGATTATACGGTTAGAGCTATGTCACTCCCATCTAAATACGGTTCTATAAGCAAAGTATATATAACACAGGATGAATTAAACAGTACAAAAAGTACGACAGATAGCATACTAGATAGTAATCCACTAGCACTATCTCTCTACGTACTAGGCTACGATAATAACACTAAGTTAATTAAAGCAACAGAAAACCTAAAACAGAATTTAAAAACATATTTAGCAAACTACATTCCAATAACAGATGCATTAAATATAAGAGATGCATTTATAGTAAATATTGGAGTTAATTTTGATATTCTAGTAAGACCTAACTTTAACAGTAGAGATGTAATCCTTAACTGTACTAACACACTAATAGAGTATTTTAAAATAACAAAGTGGAATATTAACCAACCAATCAATATATCTAATATATATAGCATATTAGATAGAGTAGTAGGAGTACAAACAGTACAGAAAGTAGAAATAGTTAATAAACAAGGAGGTAACTATTCTGAATACGCTTACGATATTAAAGGAGCAACAAGAAATAATATAGTCTACCCATCTTACGATACAATGATATTTGAAGTAAAGTTTCCAAATGTGGATATAAAAGGTAGAACAACAACATTATAATAAATGGCAGTATATAATATTTTCCCAGAAAAAGATTCATTCATATTCTCAGAATACCCAACTGGTAATGCAGGTAAGGATGAAGTTATAGAGATTGGTGGCTATCCGAATATAGTTAATGTTGGACAAGCTAGTCGTATAGTACTTAAGTTTTCCGACAGCGATATAGATGATATAATTGATAATAAAATAGGTAATACAAACTTCAGTTCTAGTTTACACCTTTACCTTGCAGAAGCAAGCGATATACCTATAGATTTTACTTTATATTCTTACCCAATTTATGTAGATTCTGCAGACTGGGATAACGGTGTAGGAAAGTACGGTGATATTCCAGTAAATAAAACAGGAGTTAGTTGGGAATATGAAAGAGCTAACAAAACATCTGCTTGGCTAACTAGCGGGTTTCCTAGTTTTGTTACTGCATCATTTACATCCAGCTTACAAGGAGGAGGTACATGGTATACAGCATCGAATGGTGAAAATATGGAGTTTAGTAAAACCTTCAGCCTCAACTCTACTTTAGACCTGGATATCAACGTAACTCCGGCAGTTAAACAAATATATAATAATACGTTAACAAATAATGGGTTTATAATAAAGCTACAGGATAACTTAGAGTTTGACGATATAATTAACACAAGGTTAAAGTACTTTGGAGTAGATACAAACACTATTTACCCACCTTTTTTACAAATATCTTGGGATGATAGTTCATACAATACAGGTAGCTTAAGTGTACTATCAACAGATAAGTGTAATATAGATATAACGAATAATAGAGGAAGATACGTTGACTCTGGAAAACAGAGATTTAGAATTTCTGCTAAACCTCAATATCCAACAAGAGCATTTACAACCTCCTCAATATACTTAACTAACTACGCCTTACCATCAGCATCGTATTGGGGTATAAGAGATGAAAATACAGAAGAAATGGTAATAGATTTTAGTACAGAATTTACTAAAATAAGTTGTGATTCTGAAGGATCTTATTTTGATGTATATATGGATGGGTTGCAGCCGGAAAGATATTATCGTATATTAATAAAAACAGATTTAGATACAAGCACAGTAGTAAGAGATAATCAAAACGTATTTAAAGTCGTAAGAAATGGCTAAAGAGACAGTAAACATATATAAAGAAGTATATAAGAAAAGTGAAGTAGATACTGTAATAGATACTGAATTCAAAACTTTTACAAAACCAGTTGAAGAAACAGACACAGACACTATTGAGGAACTTTTTAGATTATACGACAAGCTGTACTTTACGATACCTACTGAAGGAGAAGATAAATCCCACCAGTACCTTCTAAAAAGAAGTTCAGAACTGACTTCTTTAGAGAAATCATCCGAAGATATACAACCTCTATTAGATGAAGTTGCTCAATTGAGGCAACAGTTACTAAATGCAAACCAGCAAATTTTCGAATTAGAAAAATAGATAATGGTAAAAATAGAACATAATATAGTAGAGATAAACCCAGAAAGCTTTTCAAACTTAGATTACTTATCTCAAGAGGATGAAAACTTATTAGAGCCGGTAGAAGTTTTAAATACTTTCGCTCCCAGCGATAACTTCATAGAATTAACATACTTTTCACTAAACGGTGAAAAATTATCAACTGTAGAAAACTATACTAATTACGCTGTTCTTACTGGAGACACTATAAATAATGAGAAAGGAACAAAAGAAATAGCTATAGATGTTCTTAAAGATTTTAAGCAATATAATGCCGAGACATCAGAAGTAGTTGCACTATATAATTTTCTTGACTACTCTTACTCTAAGACGAACACATCAGAGGATTTTTATATAGAGAGTATATCCCCTGATAGAACAGAACTCAGACTTGTTTCAGTTAATTTAAAAGCAGATAAAGTACTAGAGTATACTAATCAGCTGATAGAAAAGAAAAACAATAGTCCTTATGCATTAGAGTTATTTTTATATGAAGGAAATAACAGCTTCTATTCACTAGTAAATATAGATATAGAGGTATTTAGAAACACGTACGGAGTGTTGGTAAAACTGCTTGAACCACTACCGCAAAATATTATATTAAAAAGTAGATTAAACGTAGTAGAGAAAGTATCAGAACCAGTAGCATATAGAGTCATTACCAATATAATACAGGAGGAAGAAAAAATACCTACATTAAGAAGTGCTAACTTTGATATAGATATAGAAACTCAATCTACAGAACCATCTGAATACTATAACTATAATGAACTATTTAGCTTCCCAACAAATAATACAAATAGAGAACTAAACTCCCTCTTTAGCGAAAAAGGAGCTGAACTTAGTATCGACTACTCAAACTATAACAACTTTATAAATTTCTCATCTGCAGAAGAAAGAGTACTTAATTTTAAATACAAAGTAGATTTAATAGAGTCTCACCAATCAAACTTAGACTCTATTAACATCACATCAGGAGTATATTCCAACACAGGAATATCAGGCAGTAGGAATTACTACGAAACTCTTATAAACGGTATCATTGATAACTTCGACCACTACGAAAGACATCTATACTACGAAAGCGGTTCTTATTCCTGGCCAAAATCAAACACTACTAAGCCGTTTACAAACAAAACCTCTAGTGACCCTGAATCTATAACTTGGTTTAATAATCAAAAACAAATCGCCAACCTATACGATGCACAAAATCCAGACATATTAACCAACACAACACCTTCGTTTATAAAAGAAGATGAAACCAACGAACCGTATAACTTATTTGTCAATATGGTTGGACAACATTTTGATAATATATGGATATACACTGATGCTGTTTCTAAAAAATACGATGCAGATAACAGGTTAAATAGAGGAGTTTCTAAAGATTTAGTGGAAGAGTTATTAAAAAATTTCGGTGTAAAGCTGTATACAAGTAATCGTTCTGCTACTGACCTCTATAGATACTTTACAGTAAACAGCTACGACCTAGATGGTGAAATCTTAACTGAAGGAATTATAAGCGGTAGTAATAACACACCAGTTTCTCAAGACGTTTACCAGAAAGAGGTATATAAGAGATTATACCATAATTTACCCTTACTTATAAAAAGCAAAGGTACAGAGAGAGGATTGAGAGCATTAATCACTTGTTTCGGGATACCTTCCGATATACTAAAGATAAAAGTATACGGTGGCCAATCTGTTAACGATTTACCTTTTTTTGGAGGAGAACAAGAATTTACTAGTTCCTTAGATAAAGTTAGAACTAATAACACTGGAAGTATAGTAGAGGGAAATACTTTATCATTTTACACGACAATAAATAATAAAGATAATAACATAACTCAAGATCTGCATAGAATAGAGGTAGGATTTTCACCTACTGATAATATAGATTCATACATAAATACACAATTAGTAGAGGTATTCCCGTCTTTAGATTTCAACATCGACAACTATATAGGAGATCCAAGAGATACTACAACCAACTCATACCCTGATTTAGACACATACAGAGACGCTATTATAAATGGATTAGATGGGTATGATATTAAAGATTTTATTAGATTAATTAAATTCTTTGACAATAATATATTTAGAATGGTTAGGGATTTTATCCCTGCAAGAGTTGTCGCCGATACAGGAGTAATAATAAAACAACATTTATTAGAGAGAAATAAGGCAATATCACCGATAATGTCTTGGACCCTTTCAAACCACACCGGCTCTATAAACACCGCTTTCATAACAGGATCATCAGGAGGATCATTCGGATCTATAGCAACAGGAAGCTTTAACGGAGAATCCCAGACAAAGTATGCATTAAGAGTACAGACTCCTATAGGGGTGAGAGTAAAAGATTGGGAAAAAAACGGAGAAATACTGTATGTAGCAAAATCACAAGAAGAAGCAAAATACGACGGAGAACTCTCAGGCTCTAACATCACAGTTACTAACGGAGAGTTAAATAGAACTAATCCTTTCAAAAAAATAGACTACCCTATAATAAAATATAACATACAATTCTATACAGACGTTCCTGACAACTTATGTGTTATAGGCACTCCTACTAACCCGTTACTATATGATCCATTATCTGATGGAGTAGTAAGTCTTAGTAGCTACTTCACCGCAGCAGGAAGTTTTGAATACGACATAGACTACAGTCAAGGAAGCTTTACAGGATCCCCTTTTAGTGAAACAATAACTCAACCAGGAGAATTTGACTTTGCTACCCTTTTTATAGACATAACAGATCAATACAAGATAGTAGATTTAACAGCAACAAACACAATACTCGGAGCCTGCAACGGAACTAGTACACTTAAGTTTGTCGCTTGCGACATCGCAACATCAACTGCACTACCAATCACAATTAACGGATACGAATCATATGACCTTACGTCATGGTTTGACTCACAATACAACTTAGCTCCAAACATAGAGTTTCTAGTAACAGGCTCTGTAGTCGATAGTGGTGATGTAACAGGTAAAGTGTTCGGGACAGGATACACAGATGGGGAAGCAATAACAGTAGGTATGAGAGATACTAACGATCCTACAAGATGTATTGTAAACACAACAGTGAATTATACAGATTGCCCGCTATTTCACGGAGGAGTATCTAACCTAGAAGTAGAACCAACAGATGGAACAGGTACATTTTATAAAGAACCTTATGGATTTAATGGAATAATAAGTGGATCAACCTCTTACGAAATAAGAGTTAAGAATAAAACTGATAATACCTTCGGCTCATGGATTTCCGTAACAGGACCAGTCTATACATCTCCAGACGTATTATTTAATAACGGGTACTCTTCTGCCTTCCCTCCATTCACCAGCTTCCCATCAACAGACACATTCGAAGTACAATTTCAAGCAACAATATCAGCTGGATGTATTGATACCTCTATCTTTATTAAGTTAACAGGAGCAGCATCAACATCCTATGTTGCTAAAACACTCTCATATAGTGATTTCAATCAAGCATCAACAGTATGTTCGAATATACTAAACAACCAGACAATCACAGTTTATGTAAATAGTTCATACAATAACGACTCTCCGTATACGATAATAAACAACGGAAACGCTAAAATATATAGTGATAGTAACGGAAACTCTATAGCAGCTGCAGGATTATACGGAGCTTACGACACTTCTGGGACTATAAGACTTTATAAACCATGGGATAGCACTTCAGAATCATGGGACAATGTAACGGGATTAACAGATTGTGATGCATCAGAATAGTAAAATAACATATTTATAAGAACATGACAGAATCAGCATTTATATCTATACATTTTCTTACAGAAGGAGTAAACGGTCCAGGGAAAGTAAATTTAAATTACGATAATGGAATTATAAGCAGCATTACAGTTACTAAAAATGCAATATCCTACAACAACTTAACTGAACTTGAAGCTACAGATATTGAATCTGTATTAGAACAAGTAGAAAGTGTGAGGTTTAATTCTACCACAGGTAGTTTAGCAGGAGAGTTAGTTGAGTATGACTTAGATATATTAAGTAGTGCTTACTATTCGCAAGCATCTAATCCATTCTTCTACTTCATAGTAGAACCTTTTACCATACCTAATGATAGTGATACAAACTTAACAGACATACAAAACAACGTAGAAATAAGTCTAACACCTTTTTTAATAGACTTACAATTTGCATTTTCAGAATATAACGCACTACTTAGTAACGCATCAGAAAACAGAAAATCCGTAATAAGAGTAGAATCTAACAGAGTAGAAGATAGTGTACTACCGACAAACTGGGAAGCAATTATATCTGGATCTGCATTTCCTGCAACAGTTCAAGATAGTTTATATAATGATACTGGCTGGATAAGAGCAAGATACAATGGTTCAAAACTTACAACAAACGGGAACTCTGGTATATCTCCATCTATAAACGGTACACCATTTACTGGTGAGATTTTCTCTTCCGACGCAGATAATGCATTTATTTGCTCATCTAATAGAGAGAGAGTAAATATACTAGAAATGCTTCACACCTCCAACATACCACTACCTACCTTCGCATCAAGCTCACTAGGAGTTACAGTATTCAACTACCCTCTCGCTAGTACTCCGACAACTATACAATACACTCCTGCAGCTAAAACCGGTTCTATAAATGTAGGAGATATTGTAAAAATAAGAACAGAACTAATGAGAGTACAGGAAAGTAATACATCAACTGAACCTTTCTCATTCACTGTACAAAGAGCGTATGCAAATACACCCGTAGATCCTGCTATAGAAACTGGGGACGAAGTATTCAAGATAGGTAGGTTTGATCTTTTTAAATTTGAAGATGGAATTACTAACATAAGACTTGTAAATAATTCTAAGATATACGTAGAAGGAAATAACACAGTAGTAGATACAGACGACTATGGACAAGTTGTTTCACAATTTCAATGTGAGTACATTGAGTATATAGTAACAGATTAGATTAAAATAATAAAATAAGATATTTATAAAATATAGAACAAATATAATATGGGATATTTAGATAATTCAATTGTAACAGTAGATGCAATTTTAACAAAAAAAGGAAGAGAATTACTAGCTAGAGGGGATGGTTCTTTTAAAATTACACAATTCGCTTTAGCAGATGATGAAATAGACTACACTTTATATAATCCAGAACATCCACTAGGATCTCAATACTACGGACAAGCTATAGAAAACATGCCACTACTCGAAGCATTTCCTGATGAAACACAGATCATGAAATATAAGCTAACAACACTCCCTAGAGGTACTGCTAAGCTACCAATACTAGATATCGGATACACAGCTATAAGATTAAAACAAGGAGCTTCATTAGCAATAACGCCACAAACATTAAATTACTTAGGTTCATCTCAAGCATTTGAAGCAGGTGGGTATGTAGCAACTATAGCAGATGCTAGAGTAATGCAAACATATAACGGAGTTGGAATTAATACACCAGAATCAGAACAGCTAAACTCTACAACTACTTTAGGCACAAATGTATCTAAAACAGTAATAGGAACATCTATTAACTTAACCGCTACATCAATAAATACCCTATTCGGTACACAAACAACATTACAAACAACTATAACAGTAATAGGTAGAGATTCTGGAGCACGAGTAACAGTACCGGTAACTATTGTAAAAGTAAATAATTAATAAAATATGGCTTTTAAAAGACTAGATCAAGAAGATATTTCTATAAGTGCAGAATCAATAGTTGCACCACTGTGGTCAACAGACGAAAAAGAACTAAATACATTTTACACCTCCTCAGGACAAGTAGCTTCAAACACAGGAAATTTTTTCTACGAAATCTACGAAAATAACCCAGCAGATACAACACCCGTATCAAACGTACAATTCGCTATCGCTTACGGAAACAAGTTAGGATCTGGGAGCGCTCCTTACAATAATGATGTAGAGAGTAAAACACCTACATCAACAATATTTGGACAGTATAGAACTTTAATATACGGAGATGAAGACACAGATTTCGTCTTCGGTACATATCAATCAGATAGCGTATACTTCCTAAACGTAGATAGAGCGAGATATAAAGAAAAACTATTCCCAGGCTCTTTAAACCTTAAGCTCACTAGCGGAAGCAATACATTACACTTAACTGATAACAGTAAAGATACTACAACAATCTCTTACGTAGACTCTGGGAGAATTTACGATATAGTATCCGGTTCTGACGGAAGCCCTTACAGCGGAACAGGATTCTCTACAGATTCAGGGAGTTACGGTAAGTTCCTACCAGACATCGGAGTTATAGTACTAAATGGAGATGCATTAGATGAAGCAGGAGTTGAGGGACTAAATCTAGGAACCTCTGATGCAACAGATGCTGTAAACATACAACTCCTGTATAACGCAATAGACACAGGAGCAAACACATCACTACAGTCAGAAGAAACTATCAGCTCTAATTTTGTCTTTGTAAGAGTCAGAAACAGTGAATTTAACTACTCTACAAACCCTTCTAATATTATAAGCTCAGGAGAATTAAGATGGGATGTAATGATCAACACTCCACAATCCTATATTACAACAGTAGGCCTATATAACGACAGTAATGATTTACTAGCAGTTGCAAAATTATCTAGACCACTTTTAAAAGATTTTACAAAAGAAGCCTTAGTAAGAATTAAACTTGATTATTAATGAATGGGTGCTTTCAAAAAACTAAATCAACAGGATGCTTACATATCCACCTACACCGCTCGTAAATCCTGGATAGCTAGCGGAAGCCAGTATCCGAACCTAGGAATACTAAACTTAGTAGGTGAATCAGGATCAGGAGCATATATTCCCGATGAAAGTAATATAGTATATGGAGGAGGAGATGAGAACGCATCTACTGCATCTTTTGATAAAAGACTAATATACCAGAGCATAAACCAGCTATATTATAGTAACTTCTCCAGCTCAGTAATACCAATCTCTAACTCCTTCGATAACTACCTACAATCATCTTTTAATATAAGCGGGTCTAGAAATATAGATCAAAATGTAGCAGTATTCTCACTACCGAAAGAAATATACGGAACACATATAGAACCTTTATCTATAACTGTTGAGTATGATACCGATACCGGAGAACAGTATGTACTTAATAATTACGCAACAACAGGAGGAATTGATTCAGACCTAAACGCAGATAATCAATACGCAGAAAACACAGGTACAACAATTGCGTCCGGCTCTAGTAGTATAGTAGATGACGGAGAGGGGAATTTAATATTAAAAAATGTAACCCCAACAGTTCACGTAGGTAACGTAATATATCCTCACGGACAGTTAATAATTACCGATAATCCGATAGCTCAAGTATTTAACAGTACTTATAACGCAAGATTAGAGTGGAAATCAAACCTCCCTATATACACACATAATTACCACTGTAGGGTTAAGGCTAATGAATTAAATTTTTCATTAAATAAAACAGCAGTAGATCAAACAACAGGACAGATAAAAGATAATATATCCGGTTCAGCATTCCAACCATATGTATCAACTATAGGTTTATATAATGATGCAAACGAATTAATTGCTGTTGCAAAAACAGCATCACCAACACCAAAATCCACTAACACCGATATGTCGTTTCATATAAAACTTGATATGAACTTCGGAGTAGATAGGTTTAAACAAAAGGTACCATTAACACCTCCAGAACCAAACCCGTTTATATTAGAATTCACCGTTACCGCCGGTCAAACAATTAGATTAGATGCAACTGGAACAAACTCTGCTGGAGATACTACTGATTCTGATAATTACGATTGCTTTGTTAGATGGGGAGATGGAGAACAATCCCCTCATGTTAAAGGAAATGGAAATACAGTTTGGAACGGTGGTGGACATTCTCGCCATACTTATACTGAAGCTGGAACTTATTATGTAGAGGTTGTTGGTCAAATGCCAGTTGTAAACTTTTCTGGTCAAGAATCAAACAATACTACTTTAACAGATGTTGTGCAATGGGGTTCTAACAAATGGGAAGATATGTCTAATATGTTTCATGATGTTTCATCTCTAACGAATATATCTGCAACAGATTCACCTAATTTTACAAATCTAAATGCAACAGTAGTTTCAACAACAGTTGTGTCTGATTATAATTCTGACTATCTTTATGCAGGTCAATTAGATGGAGTTTTTCGTGATACAGGTTTAGATAATGTTAATTTCTTACAGTATTGGGACATGTCTGGTGTTGAAAATGTATATGCAATGTTTAGAGAATGTTCAATGTCAGATTGGAGTGGTCTTCAAAATTGGGATGTATCTGGGATTAAACATTTTTCTCAATGTTTCTTACAATCAGATATTGGAAATACTGGATTTGCTTATACCTCTGGGTGGGATTTTGTTAGTTTAGAATCTATAGAATATATAACCGGTCTTAATGGAGTTACTTCTTTATCACCTTGTTCAACTTGGTTAGATAATAATAATGGAAATCTTACTAGTTTAGAAAATGCTTTTGCTTTTGCTGAAGGGGCTCTTGATTTTAATGATATCTCTGGTTGGGATGTGAGTAATGTTACAAGTATGCTTTGGATGCTTTATGCTGATACAGCTTATGCGTCTTCTGGTATTACTTCATTAGATGGGTTACAACATTGGGAGACTCCTAGTCTTGAAAGCCCAGCAGCTATGCTTAGGGGGAATGGACAATGGTTAACTGATGCTACTGCATTAGCCAGTTGGGATATTTCTAGTTTAAAAGAAATATCTTACATATTTAGAGAAAACGCTGGAACATATTCTTCAGGAAAATATTCATTCTTAGATTCTTGGATAGATGGAAGTAAGGAAATAGTAATGGATAAAATTCTTAATGAATCATCATTAAGTGGAACTTTTGATGCAACTGGGTGGAACTTATCCGCACAAATTGATGGAAGCTACATATTTGCAAGTGATACTCCAATTAATTCATCTTTAATTATAGATGTTACAGGTTGGGATGTAAGTAATTTTACAGGTGTTCAAAAACTATTTCATAACTGGGACAATGCTACAATTACAGGATTGGATACTTGGAATTTAGATTCACTTGAGAATTATTTCGAGATGTTTGAAAACATGAAGAGTTTTACTGGTGAAGGAATTGAAGATTGGGATATGAGTGGAGCAACAAATATTTCAGAAATGCTTTATGATTGTGATAGTTTTGATACAGATATTTCAGGATGGGATATTACTGGTATAACAGAGGCTGCAGACTTCATGGCTAATGCAACTGGAATGTCAACTACAAACTATGATGCACTTTTAATTGGATGGGAAGCAACCCTACAAACAGCATACCCAGGTGGCGCAGGTTATCCAGGAATTGATTCAATCAACTTTGGTGGATCAAGTTATACATCAGGTGGTGCAGCTGAGACAGCTAGAACATCACTAATAAACACATTTAGCTGGAGCATCTCAGACGGAGGACCGGTTTAATTAAAATAAGTAAATATTTATATAAAAAACATATAGAATGGGCATAATATTAAGAGGTCAAAAAGGATCAGCACTAACCTACGAAGAACTGGATGGAAACCTAGAGCAGTTTTATATATCCTCATCTCTATCAAGTAACGGTAGAATACTATCCTTATTTACCTCAGGAGGAGTAGATACAGTAACATTCCCACCAGATGATACACTTCAATCAATTACCGATAACGGAAATACTACTACAAACTCAATAACAACCCTCTCTTTTATAAAATCAGGCTCTACATCTGATGATATACTTTTAGGAGACGGGTCAACTACATCATTAAGCGGTATAGGAGGCTCAACTGATACAGGCTCACTTTTAACTACTGCTTCTGTTAACCTAAACGAGATTACTTTTACAAAAGGTGATAGCAGTACCTTTGCTATTACAGTAGATACCGGTTCTGCAAACCCAACCACAGATAATATATCAATTACCGTTAAAAATGTATGGACAGGCACAATCGCTAAAGGTACACCGTGTTATATCACAGGTTCAGGTACAAGCGGGAATGTTGCTGGAGTAGTACCAGCAGATGCTGGAGATACTAATATAATGCCAGCCGGTGTAGTCCTTGGAGAAGAATTAACTAACGTAGGAGATGAAGGTGTAGGTATACTATCTGGATTTATTGCCGGAGTAGACACCTCATTATTCAACTCAGGCGACAATATATATGTAGCTGTAGGCGGAGGATATGCTAATACAAAACCAACAGGATCTGCGTCAATACAGAAGCTAGGAAACGTCGAAAAAGTAGATGCAGTAGCAGGTTCAGGTGTAATCACAGGTGCAGGTAGATCAAATGATTTACCTAATATACAACAAGGATACATATGGGCAGGTAACTCAGACGGAGTACCGGTAGCAATATCTACTGGATCAATAGGGAATCCAAAACAGATATTTGTAACAGGGTCTGGAGTAGATTCTATACAACTAAACAACACATACACCTCTATCGCTTCAGGTAGAAACGCTTTCGCTGGTGGTGGACAGTTTATAACTGCCTCAGGGGAGAGGTCGACAGCTGTAGGAGGACAAACTAACAAAGCTTTAGGAGACTTCTCAACCACTCTAGGTGGTAGCGGGAATACTGCAGTAA
>Ga0222716_10001916_pt1 | contig 17123 bp, 12 predicted proteins | sample C33_13DmetaG_FD_165044 | JGI IMG/M metagenome (GOLD analysis project Ga0222716, IMG submission 165044) | Estuarine water microbial communities from San Francisco Bay, California, United States - C33_13D | ecosystem: Environmental > Aquatic > Marine > Unclassified | place: USA: California... | reverse complement strand
TGGCGAACATGGATACGTTTACTCTAAACCGATTCGGTCTACTGAAAATCACTACTGATACTGTTGATGGACCCAGTACTATACAGTTTACCATTAACAATGGTGGGGGTGTGGTTCGTACTGTTGAGATGCAACGTGCGTCGGGTAACACGATCCGAGAGGCTGAATCCCGTGAAAGCTTGTCGGTTGAAAACATTGCTAGAGTGACGGGTGCTATTGATACAAGGGGTAGTTTTATCGGACACTGGGCACAGGCCATTGCTATTAACTCCATTGAAGACTTCTGGTCCATTATGGAAGGGAATGATATGAACCACCCAAGGAACCAGCTGTGGCAAGCGTTCGCTTCGAATGTGCGTGAGGCTACCACTATACGGAGAAGGGGTGGTGGAGGGCCTTTTGGTGGTCTTGTTGTAAGCAGAAGGGGACTCCAAATGATGAAGGTGCAAATCGAGGTTGCCACGTACTATGAGCAAGGGCAAGCACCCAGAGGTTTCTTACGAAACAATCCGGGTGCCGCGGTTAACTCAACCTTCTTTGACCTTTCCCTTGACGACCTATTGGAACTGACTGGCGACAACCACCTATCTGCTCGAGGTATACGGAGTTTGAATTCCAGACTGAACCGTGCGTGGCGAGAGGTGTTTGACCAGCTTGTTAACCTGTACGCTATAAGGTGGCACTTTAATGTGGTTAGGCGTCAAGGAGGTCAAGCGAGCTTAACTCTGCGTGAGGAGCAAGAGGCGAACCAGCCTAAAATGGCAGTGTACATTAAGTTCATTGCTTACAACCAGGGACAGAGGGGGGACACCCCCATGGACAGACGCACAGGGTCATTCTTAGTAAATAGTGCCATAGCTCGTGGTCTTAACTACATCGGATGCTACGCACCACCGGGGCACCGTACACCTAAACACGAGAAGGTCGTTCATGACTTCCTAGTGAAGAAGAAGTCTGTGTTACTTATCCGTAACACTGATTCCCTTTGCATACCAAGAGCTATCTCTGCGTTCCTTGTCAAAGCACTGTGTAACACCTTCGGTAACGTGGTGGAGGAAGACTGTATGCGGGTGCTTGAGCAGTGTGGTTTCATCAGCACGGTGTACATGTACAAGTCGGTCAAGCATGCTGCGGAAGTGGTAACTAAAAAGGGACAAGACAAGCTACTTTTGAAGCTTGCTACCTACATTCTTAAGGCATGTGGTATGGAAGGTAAAAAAACCTTTGGACTAGGGGACTTACCTAGATTCGAAGATGGGTTAAACGTGCATATACGCATGTACGACGTGTTTGCAAACTTTAGCAAGGTTTACAGTGGGAACGAACAGTACAAGACCAAGGTTTATCTACTCAAGTACCATGACCATGTGCATGTGACGCTATCTCGAAAGGGACTTATGGGCAGGTCATACGAGTGCAGAGACTGTGATACCTTGTACAACGATACGAATGCACACAGGCGGTGTCCGAACCGGTGCTTCCTATGTGGACAAAGACCCTGTCCATTTGAAACAGATCTTGCACCACCAATCCGCACGCATTGCGACATATGTAATGTGACGTTCCCAAACGAGTCCTGTTACAGCGGACACCTTATGGAGGATGCTAAAGGCAAGTCCCAGTGTGACCTGAGACATGAGTGTGGAAGGTATAGATGTAAAGGGTTCAAGCCCGGAGCTTATGCGGACATGTCAAAGCACCGGTGTTCGGATCAGGTCTGTAAGAATTGTGGTGGTATGGTAACCCCTTCATTGGGCCTTCATCAATGCAGTATGGTCAAGAAACCTTTACCAAAACCTAACAACAAACTACTGTTCTTTGACTTTGAGTGTACGCAAGAAAACGATGTACACACGGTAACGCATGCAGTGTTCCAAGACTATGAAGGGGAAGAAACTGTGTTTGCACCAGTGGATGGGGATGTGGATGGAGTGCTTGGACACGTATGCACTTGGTTGTTTTCTATAAACCGGTTCAAGAACTATACGGTGATTGCACACAATGGTCAAGGATACGATTTCCAGTTTATACTCAAGTGGGCTCTTAGTAATAAGACCTATATTTCGGGCGTGATCCGTGATGGACAAAAGCTAAAGTGTATGACCATATGTAATGTACGTTTCATTGACTCCCTATGCTTCCTGATGATGCCCCTATCGGGTTTCCCTAAAACTTTTGGACTATCGGAGTTGCGTAAAGGATACTTCCCTCACCTCTTTAATACGCGTGCTAACCAAAGCTATGTGGGATCCTTACCTCCTATGGAAGACTACATGTACAATACCATGAAACCGAGTGCGCGCGAAGCATTTGTGAAGTGGTATGGTGAGGAGAGTGCGCGTGTCGAGTCAGGGGAGTACGTGTTTGATTTCCAGCGGGATATAGTGAGCTACTGCAAAAGCGATGTGGACATTTTGAGGCGAGGGTGTCTATCGCTAAGGGACTTGTTTATTGATGTGACTGGGATGGATCCCTTTAAAAAGATTACGATTGCTGGTACATGTCTACAGATATTCCGGTCGAACTTTTTGCATGAGGGTACTATTTTCCCCGTGTCTCCATCCATTGATAAATGGGTGCGCAAGGGCTTTTTTGGGGGACGCACGCAGGTGTTCAAAGCCTATACGAACGCAGGAATTGAGACTGCTAAACGAGGTGAACCTATGGTGATTCGGTATGCGGACGTGACCTCACTGTACCCTTGGGTCAATACTACGTGCGAGTACCCTATCGGACCCCCTAGGGAGGTGGACTTTACCGGGCACGAGTTTACGAATGCGGAAGGTATAAGGGTGTTTCTGAACAGCTCCTTTGGTATGGTGGAGTGTGACATTACATGTCCTACGGATCTCCTTATCCCATTACTACCCTCAAAGGAAAAGAACGGTCGTTTACAGTTTGACTTGACTCCTAAACGCAATGCTGTGTACTGTATTCAGGAGGTGCTTAAAGCCATGGATCTCGGATATAAGGTAACGCGTATCTACAAGGCTTTGGTGTGGAAAGAGCACGGGACTCAACTGTTCAAGGACTATATGCTTACGTTCCTAAAGCTGAAGCAAGAGGCGTCGGGGTGGAATGGGAAGGTATTGGATGGGAAACAGGTGGAGACGGAAGAGGAAAAGGTGCAATGGATCGCAAATTACAAGGAGGACGAAGGGGTTTTGCTTGATAAAGACAAAGTGACCAAGAACCCTGGCCTAAGAGCTATTGCCAAACTATGCCTTAACTCTCTGTGGGGGAAGATGGGTCAATCCCCATCGGATGAGAAGACTCGGTACTGCAACACGGTATCGGAGGTTGTGGACTTGTTCAAGAAGAAGGGGGTGGAAGTCAAGCATGTACTGGAGGTGGGGGACAAGCATGAGGTGCGGTATACGGAGCAATCCGATGACAAAAGCCACCACACGCCTGAAAACTTTTCGGCATGCTCCCCATTGGCAGCTTTTACTACGAGCTGGGCAAGGCTTAAGCTGTATACTGCACTGGAAAAGTTACAGGACAAGGTACTTTATTGCGACACGGACTCGGTAATTTACGTGAGTCGCGCGAACAATGAGGGAGGACCCGAAATCGAGCTTGGGGATAAGCTTGGGGAGTGGACAGACGAGCTAGGAGACGGAGAGGACAGCATTGTGGAGTTTGTGGCTGCGGGTCCCAAGTCGTATGCGTACCGAACCCAAAAGGGGAAGGACGAGGTCAAGTGTAAAGGTATTCGCATAAGCTACCAAAATTCCCTAAGCGTTGCGAACTTTGAGAACATACGTAACGCGGTACTGGGACAGTATGCTACCGGTACACACAAACGTCACATGACAAGCGAGCAGGTGTTTACGGAAACTGTAACGAGTCACAAGATACAGAGGGTTGCGGGGACAAAGGATGTGGTTACCGCACGTAATGTGGTAAAAGTGTTTAAACCTACACTCGAAAACAAAGGGGTTGTGGACACTGACACCCTACGTGTAAACTGCTTTATGTAGTTAATAGTATAATTAAATCATTTTCTAATTAACAATAAAATAACAATAAAATAACAAATAATAAAGAACAATGGCATTTGCTGTAAGTCGATCATCTAAGCGTACCAGAGGACAATACGAAGCTAGTAACGTTTCCCAAGGGGAAGATTGTAATTTAGAAAATATTACAGTACTTTCGGGACGAATTGATACAGCCCGGGATATTTGGAATATACCTGATCCGTATGGAGCTGATGCACCTAACCCTCATGGTGATGGAACACCAGAAAATTTATTTAGTCAACCTGCAAATCTTGACTTTAGAAACAAATGTTCCTACATACATCATATTGATGATCCAACAGGAAGAATTTCAGTTCAACGTAACCCAACTAATGATCTTAATTGGGCATGGTCCATCATGAAATTTTATATTGCTCATGATAGCTCTGGTACTGGTGGATATCCATCCCTTCATAATGTTATGACTGCTTCTATTACTGGTTTGGCTGTATTAGGAGACGTAAGATCTAATGGTATAATATTGACATCAGACGACCGCATCAAACATAATGAGCAAGAAGTGTTGAATGGGACAGATTTGATTTCTAAATTAAAGGTTAAGAAGTATGCAAAAACTTCCAAAGTATATGCACCTAACCATGACTTTGCAGTCAATGGTGATGGTGATTATGTTGACGAGGATGGTAAAGTTCTCACTAGGGGTACTGACTATAATGATGAAGTCGGAGTGATTGCTCAAGAAGTATTACAGATCCCCGAGCTAGAGTTTGTTGTGACAAAACCAAAACCAAATGGATCTGGTGAAATAGACCCTAATGACCAACACTGTGTTAACTACAATTCACTCTTTAGTGTTGCGCTTGCAGCTATTCAAGAGCTTACCAAGCGTGTGCAGGAGCTAGAGGCTGTCATTGCACCCCCTGACCTTACTAGACAGTAAGCCTTAATTGTCACTGTCGTAACACTGTAGTAACACTGTGCATTACATCATAATAAAATATTTTCTTAACTGTAACAATGTCTCTATTGTATATAAAGTTTGATAACTCGCTCAGTCAATTAGCGTTTCCAGTTCTTGGTGCTGATGCGACAAATGATGCAAACACAGGAATTCAATTAAAATCATTTGATCCAAATGACCCCAACCAAAACCACCCGGTAATGGTGGGTAGTCACTTTTTTGATATTTCCAACGCAAACCAAAATGCGTTTACACAGCAAAAGACCCTTACACAATTTTCCATTCGGCCTGGACGGCTGTTGTTATCGCATTACACAGTTTCATACCCATCAAACCGTGTTATTAACCATCTTGCAGATGAGATGGATCAAATTACTGTAGCACATACTATATCCAATCATATCCCAGGTGTAGTATTAGGTGCAGGGAACCCTTCAACAACCGTTATTGAACCACTTAATACCGTTGTTAATCATACCGATGTTATGGATAAAAACTATGGTGATTTAAAAGTCTTTTTACCTTGGATTGAAGATGATATTGCAAGCACCGATCATTTCGGAGGACTGGTGCTACCCGTGGACAAGTCAAAGACCTTTTATTCAGCGTCCCCCATGCTTGAGCTAAAGACTGATTCGGAACGTATCCCAAAGGTGTTTGAAATGACTGTAATGCATACAAATGATAAGCCTTTCCTAGGTGTACTGAACCTTTACTTTTCGTATGTAGATTAGCTATTAACCACTATTTTTTGTTTATTAATTAAAAAGCAAGCACAATAAATTTTATACCTAAAACAAATGAGTAGCTTACAAGTAGGTATCGATCCAAGTGTCTTATCGGACGCTACTGCTGCCCTAACTCAAACAGGCCATGGTGTAATGGTATCGGTCAAACGGAGAGTAACAAATGCCATGACCGAAAAGGAAAAGGCAAAGCAACCAGAAGGTGTTAGTATAAGAACTTTACTGTATTACATTAAGACTGCTGGTGAGGGTGTGGGGTCAGTGTATTGGTTCCTTCGTATGCTTAGACCCCGAAACTTTTCCTTAGCTCAATTAGGTGAGGAGTTACTAAACAACCCTACCCGAATAAGACCTATACTTCAAGAAAGGGCCCTTGAAATTTTCCAGAGACTCCCCAGGGACGTTTTTCAAAATGTACAGCAAGAGTTCATTACGTTCATTAATGGTGCGACTCAGACTGTGCGTGGTTGGGTAAACAGCGTTCGGATTGCGAACAACTTTCGGGTAAGGTTTGCAGAAGTGCGAAATCGAACAGGAAGCGTTACCATAGAAGAAGGTGGCCCAGATTATCAACCTTTAGGAATTTTAGAGGAGGAGGAGGTGGAAGAATTTGATTTTATGACAGAGATAGATGGACCTGAGGAGTTATTTGAGGAGGGTCATTCCTTTGAAGAAATAACGGATTATTTTTCAGACTTTATAGACTCTGTAGGAAGGAGACCTTCACGAATTCCTGTGGAGGGTCCTGTGGAGGGTCCTGTGGATGCAGGTTTTATGACTGAAGAGGAAATTAACCAGATGATGTCTGACTCCATTGATAATGTAAGGAATGAAGTTACGTCTGATATAAATAGTACAACCGTGGGTCGCAACAATGGGTTTGAAGCATCCGATACGTCAGCTTTCGATATAGCTGACAATGTAGCAGGTGGCGTAGCTGAAACATCTGATGTGATAGAAGGTGTGGGTGCTGCTGCAGACGCTGTAGAGGGTGCTACAAATGTTGGAGAAACTATTGCAGTTGCTGGTGCGGAAGCATCTACGTTTGCTGGAACATTGGGAACAGCAGTTGTTGAGACTGCAGGAATAGCATTAGCAGGTGTGGGAGCTTATTACATTGCGAAAGGTGCAAACCATTTGGTTACCCCTTTAGTTGGTGGTAGTTCTGCAGATGTACAAGCTGTTGATGATGGTCTGGATACGGTTGTTGGTGGGGCCATGAGTGCATTGGACTTCATTAACAAAGCACTGTTACCTACTGCTGACATTACTAACCGCGTCATTACGAACGGTGTGGAGCAAGCTCACCGAAACGAAGTGGAGGAGAATGCACGAAGTTCTTTAGCTAGTCGAATTGCAGCTGTTGAAAGGGAAAATTATTTAGAAAACTTAAGGTCTCACCAGGCTTTAAATCTCTATGTACACGCATCTCGAGCTAGGTTACGGACAGGTCAACCTACACCTATGACATACAATGGAACAATAATATATGAATTAGGAAAGGACATATTTCACCATCTGTATGGAAGCACTATAGATGACTACCTTGACCAGTTCCCAAGCATTAATCAGGATTTCCTAACTAATGGAAACTTTAACTTACCTCCAGTGGATTACGTGATCCCCCCTTACTCAGAAATTGAATTTCGTCCCTACTCGAATCCATTGCTGGGTGATGAGTATGTACACCCAGGGGGGCAAGGGTTGGTAGGTCGTGTAAGAGGAATTACTCCCCCTCCGGGAATGCGAATGGAAACTGAACAGGAAAAAGACGCACGTATACAACGTGAAATGACCCCTATTACAAACCCTGACGGGACAATTAGCTATGCCCCTAAAGAATCAGTTTGGCACCCTATTGAGTCAGACACAGATACTGGTACTAGTAATGATACTAATAGTGGTACTACTCCACCTCCAGGAATGCGGATGGAAACTGAACAGGAAAAAGCAGCACGCGAGCAACGTGAAAGTACCATTGTTACAAACCCTGACGGAACAATTAGCTACGCCCCTAAAGAATCAGTGTGGCACCCTATTGAGTCAGACACAGATACTAGCATTAGTACTGGTACTACCACAGGTACTACCACAGGTACTACCACCGGGACTACCACTGGCACTACCACTGGCACTACCACTGGTACTACCACTGGAACTACCACCGGTACTACCACTGGCACTACCACTGGGGTAAAGCGAAGACCTATCCCGATTGATACCTCTAGTGAGACTCGTGTTGTGTCGCACAAGAGGCGAAAGCTAAGTTACGATACAGGGTTTACCTTTAACCGAGATCCTATATCTTCAGAGTTCGATATTGACTTGGCAAAGCTACTGGCAAAGTTTAGTAACGCAGCGTATGGTAATGATTATGCGTTACTAAATGATATATTTGATAATTACCAAGCTGACTTTTTAAAGCACCCTATATTCAATGTCAGCTGTTTGGTTGCCCACAACAATAGTCACATCATCGTAGCGTTTCGTGGTACCCAGATGACATCGCTTGCAGACATCTACACCGATGCAGATGTAGGGGGTATGTTTGAAAACACTCATAAAGGGTTTCAAAGGTACTACGAACATATACTCCCCATGGTGGTTGATATGATAAGACCTCTTATGGATATAGACGTGTACCATCGCAAGCTCCTTGTAACGGGACATTCCATGGGTGGAGCTGTAGGTGAAATATTTAGCATGAACAGCTCAAATACCTTAAGTAGACCTGTGGATGCCTGTTACACATTCAACACCCCTGCATGGGGGTCCGCAAGTCAAATGTCAAACCTGTACGACTCGGTGCATGCATGCTGGCGAGTTGCACATGCTCGTGATTTTGTTTCACATGTTCTTCGTGTTCGGTTCCAAAGTTCAATAAGGTGCATGATTGTTCAAGCAGATGGGGACATATCTCAGGAACAGAACAGTTTAATTAGTACGAGTAACTATGTAATGACCTTTTTGCGTAACATGTTTAGGGGTCGTGAATCCGTAGCTGTTATGATACGCAATCACTCCATTACCACCATGCGAACCGCATTAGATAATGTTCCCTCTAAACCATTCAACATATTTACCAAACGTAGTCTCTTGTATGATTGGAATTCATTTTTAAGTTAGAGCAAAAAATAAAAAACATTATACAATGGAATTCAAACCGGAAGCAAAAGTTGAGTCATCTAAAATTAACGCAACGTTGGAGACGTCCGAGTTCCGACCTGAGCTAAACAGTACAAAGTTGGTCAACGCATTAACTGAAAAGTTACCTGATGAGTATGTACTCCCCATCCAAGAGCAAGGGAAGATCTTTGTCAAGGCCTTAAAGGACACGTACCAGGCTCATGACAGTTCCTATGAACCTGCAAAGCATTACATGTACATACCTGAGCGCAAGCTGACACCCATGGAAAGGAAGTTGTGGACGTACACCCCTAAAGAGTTAGTTAATGTAGAATATAAATAGGATTTATAAAGAGTGACATTTCATTAAACAATAGTAATCAGTAACAATAAAAAAAGTAACATTATGGCAAATGAGTTTAAGCCCTTTAGCGTAAGAGAAATGGATACAAACCACATGTATGCCCTCATCTTCGGCTGCAGTGGTAGCGGGAAGAGTTTCCTAGTAAAGAGGCTGCTGTACGACATGTACAAGGACAAGAATAGTTACTGGGATGAGTTCTTTCTAATTAGCCCTACCGAAGACCTTTCCCATTCGTTTGGGATGTTCAACAAGGCCAATGTCAAAGACAAGTTCGATGAGGACTGGATTAATGAGAAAATATTAGAACCTCGTATCCGTATGATGAAGGGGAAGAAACGCATGTCCAATGGGAAAAAGAAGGGACAGCAGCAACTCCCCAATGCACTTATCATCATCGACGACTGTGCTTCCGACCCTGGGATAAGGCACTCAGAGATATTAAACAAGCTGTTCATTAGCGGACGACACATGGGGATAGGGTGCATGCTGTTGCTGCAAAACATTAACCCAAACGATTCCATACCTCCTGCGTTAAGGAACAATGCAACACTCGTGGCCACTGCAAAACCTAGGAAATTAAAGGACAGACAGTTCATTGTAAGGGAATGGTTTTCCATGGGAAATGAACGTGAGGGTGAGCAGGCGCTACAAAGCATTACTAACGAGAGCTACCGCTTTGCGGTGTGTAACCTACAAAAGTTCGCCAATGCTAACTCACTGCATGACTTTATCTACACATTCAAAGCAGACAAAGTTCCTAAATCATTCAAGCTGCATGGGAAAAGGTTTGGGCTTAATGGCAACATGATGCATCCAAAACGGGAGGATGCAATATATGGGGGTGCCGAAGGGTATCGTAACAAGAATGAGGGGCAAGATGATGAGAGTAAGCAGGATGGATGGATGCGGGATGTAGATTCAGAAATGAGTAATCTAAACTATTTAAATTGGTCAAAGGAGGAGGAATCGTTTCTTAAAATGAATTTTATATAGTCTATCATTCGAAACCATTGTACCCATTCGTAACCATTGTGACCATTGTAGTCATTGTAACACTTCATTATTATAATTACACAAAAACAATAACAACTAAGCTTTAGCACAAGAATTAAATAAATATGCAACGTGTCCTTGAATCCAATCGTCATAGCACTATCATACGATCTATGGGTGTACCTTCAGGAGAGGTACCCGACGACCTTAAGTACTCAAAGGCCAAGTTTGAGTTCCCTGGATCTGTAGCTTGCCAGAAGTCTGTTGTAAGTTTAACAAGTCAGATGAAAGAAGTTATTGAGAATCAAAACCAAGCAGCTTTCCCTGTTCGACTCCCTAAGCATGGGTTCCTTACTAAAGCGAATGTTGTTGTAAAACTAGCTTTAAAAAGTCCTGGTTTGGGTCAGGTAGTAGATACAAAAGTGTCTGTTTTGGAAGCTCCTGGACGTGACCTCTTTAAGGAGATTGAGTGGCGTACCGAAACCGCGCAGACCCTTTCTTCCCTCCACAAAGAAATGAGCTATGCATCTCTTGTCGAGAGAAATCAACGATCTGTACCTGCAACCACTCTTACAAAATGTTCCAGTGTTAGATTTATGCGTGCTAATGGTGCTGTAGGAAATGAACAATGGGGGACTTCTGCTGCGGTTTATAACCGTGAAATTTTGAATCAATGTCTTGCTGATACGAACTTTCCTTCCTATACAGTAGCTAACCATTATGACACCCAATTGAGGGAGTATTTGGAGGATCGTGTTGTTGGTGCTAGGAACTTAAGTGTAGCAGATATGGAGCTTCTAATTCGTGATGAGGACAATTTGACCTTTGTGGTTCCTATTAACTTCCGCATGTTTGAGCGTCTGTACACATGCCCTGACCTAATGAGTCTTGAACAGACCGAGTTCATGTTCCACCCATCTGGAATAAAACTTTCTAATGGGGTCAGTTTTACTGTACAAAGCGCTGACTTGCAATTGTGGTACACCGATATCAGCCCCGCAGCCCATGATGCCTTATTGCGTGAGATGCATAGCGGTGGTGCTCAACCATTTAATTACTTTGGTACCCATTCTTACAAGGAGGCACGTGTCTCACCTACACAAGATGGGGTACTAAAAAGTCCTGGATTTTTGCGAACTTATACTATTGAGTTGAGGTGCGAGAACCCTGTACGAAAGACGTACATCACTGTAGAATCAGCGGATGCAGTTAAGTCAGAGTACATGCCTATTATTTCTGTTAAAGTGTCTGATTCCGGAACTACCTTCTTCCACTCTGCCACCGCACACGAGCTACTTCTAGATCAGGATAGCGAGGTCAACGGTGACATTGACACCTGTTGTCGTATGTATGTAATTGACTGGTCCCGTGAGAAGAAGTTTAGCGAGTCATCTCTCAATTCAGTAGGAACAGCTATTTCGTTCCAGCAAATGACCAACCCTACGTTAGAAGTTAAAGCACTAGACATGACTTATGATTACAATGGTGCAGCAGCTAATGCTGACCCTGTTAAGTATGCTGCCGATAGTAGAACATCTAAAATGTCTGTTGTGCACGAAACGTACCGTGCCTACAGCATTGCACCTCGTCCGGACATGCGTGACCGCACTATTCAGGTCATTCAAAATAAGTAAAAATAGCGGGAAAAATATAAGGGTAATCAGACTAAATAGACTATTTCTTAGGTTCATTACTAATAAACACATTAAAATAAAATTATGGATATCGATTTACCTTCAGGGTATGAGGAGACAAAGAGTGCCCCACCTATTCAGTATCAACCTGTTCAGCAACCTGTACAGCAACCTGTACAGCAACCTGTACAGCAACCTGTACAGCAGCAGCAATCGCAGGTTATCCATAAGCACAACTTTGTCAATGTATCAAGTAGTACATTCCAGTCCTGGTACATGATGGAGTTCATGGGAGGATCAGAGATGGACTTGTTCATTCGCGGCTTTAATTCCAAGCGGCTTGTGTTCTGTGCATCTATCGATAACATTGTAGTTAGTGAGGAAAGGGACAAGATAGACATTCACTTTAACTCAGCCCTGTGCTTTGATAGCATAGGTCACACGCTTTCAACGACCGAGGAGTCTGCCTTTATGTATGTGTTACAAAAGTCAAGTAATGGACGACTTGGTAACATACATACTGAATTTTTTAACTTTACAGTATGTGAGAATGGGTCTTTAAAATACACCATGTTTCCTAAAAACCGTAATGACCCTTTACTACAAAATGTAGGAAGCGTTTCTAACCAAATGCTTTTCTTTTGGCCAAAATTGTCGATAAGTAGTAAGTTTATTGAAAACAATAAGAACTTAATATGGTACTTTTGTACCGATATTAATTACACTTAAATAATTGTTTTTGTCATTTCACAATTTAAATAAAAACTAAAAGTATAAAAAAGAAAATGGCTGAACAAAAGGCAGAAGAATTTGAAGGTGCTAGCAAAAATTTGGTAGATATTTTGGAAACGTTGAGGGATGGTTTAAAAGATTTTCAAGAAGATGAAACAAGAAATTTAAGAACTGGTTTCACTGGAATAACGGTTGCTACAAAAACACTAAAAAAATACATGGACAAGAAAAAAAATAAAACTACTCCAAATAGAGCCGCTATTAAAAAAGTAGTTGGTGAAATAAGAAGCGGATTTGAAGAGGATTCTAAAACATTCGGTGACAGAATTAAAAAATCTAAAAAATTTGAAAATTTTTTTAGAGGTGTAAAACCGTTGTATGAAAACGAAGTAGTTCAAATTGATGATGCTGGTGCTGCTGCTGCTGCTGCTAATATTGTTGCCGCTGCTGCTGCTGGTCGTCGTACCGATGATGCTGACCGTCGTGCTGATGCTGGTGGTGCTGGTAGTGCTGAAGCAAAAAGAGAAGAAGTAATAGAACAACAAGGACGACAATCAGTGCCGAGTGGTATGGAAATATATGCATTAGACATTCTTGAAAACATTGATAAATTGGATAGAAGGTTTCTTGAAGTTGCTATAAGAGTGTTAAAAAGAAAACGTGGGCCTGAAAATCTTATAAGGAGAATTGAAAGACATTATAATGATCTTATTCAACTTGAAGAAGGAGGTGCACCAAACCGACGTGTTCCACAACCACGTGGTGGACTACGTGTTCCACCACAGGCACAAGGTCAGCTACAAAATTTTTTACAAAGAGGGTCACAACCAGCCCGTAAAAAACGTAAAACGGCTAGTTCTGGACGACCACTTGATGATGGAGAGATACCTGCTAGTAATAGTCTTGCAAGTTTCATAACAAATCAATCACTTAGCAGTGGATCACTTAGCAGTGGATCACGAAGCAGTGGATCAAGTGGTAGTTTTGAACGTGAAGACGTGGAAGAATTGGAGGAAGAAGAATCGAAGTCGGAAACATTTCAGCGTGAATCTAAAGACCCGGACGAGAATGGAAAAGTAGGTGACATATTTGATATGCCGTTATCTACATCTTTGGTAGACAGAGTAAATCAACTTCAGCAAGATGCGTTGGGAGGAAGGTTTGGTAGAGCAGCTAAAAGAGACGCTAGAAGAAGAGTCCCTTTAACACAAGTTAGCGAAATACCTGAAGCTGGAGCTCTACCTAGAGATCAACCTGGAGTTCAGCCTGGAGCAAATAAAAGAAAGGCTAGAAGAGTACCTTTGATACAAGTTAGCGAAATACCTAAAGCTGGAGCTATACCTGGAGCTCTACCTGTAGCAGGTATCTATGCTGGCGGACCTGGTGATGGCGGTCCTGGTGGTGCTGGCGGTGCTGACGGTGCTGTCGGTGGTTCTGGTGTCCCTGATCCACCTGGTGTCCCTGCTCCACCTGGTGTCCCTGACCCACCTGGTCCCCCTGTCCCACCTGATGGTATAAGACCTGAAGATAGGGTGTCCACATATAAGAACTTTATTATTGGGGATGGAATACCTGGACACAAGAGCAACCATGGTGTACAATTTCCTTACCGAATTATTTATAATAGCGCTGCTGAAAGGTTTTTACTCACAGTGGACTTTAGACAATACGAAGCCTTTATTAGGTTGCATCACCCCGAGTTTGCGAGGACAACCACTTCACTGAGTATGGATAAGCAGACACTAGTAAGAAAGTCTGCAAGTCTAATTGAACTGTTCGGTAGTATGATAGGTGTTAATGTGTTGGTTTATGGCCCTAAGCACAAGACCTTAAAAGATTGTTCCGATCAGTACCAGGAGCTACTCATGTACTCTTTAGGTCATGTACTTAACTCAGTCGTAGGTATTCGTGCAGGCCTTATTTCAAGGAGACCCCTAAACAAACGGGTCCGCACAGAGGAAGACATCCGTAGGATTCAATCCGCATTAGGACCGGATCCAGCTGGGCAATCAGCCACACCATCGGTACCATCGGTACCATCGGTACCAGATGCTGTTGCTAAGGAGTACCGACCTGCTAAACGTGCGAAGTCTTCATACACAGAGGACCCTAGAACCTTTAATGTACCTACACCGCAAAAGATGCAGCCACAAGTAGATACGCTGTTTTTCATATAGGAAACTTTCATTATTAACTTAATAAATCAATTAAACCATGAATACTACATCTACTCAACAAGTTAGCAATGCATTCAATTCGCTCCTTACGGGATCTCCTACAACAAGGGATATGATTCTTATTATTATTGGGACATTAATGGCACTTATCATTGGGAAGAAGGTAAAGTCGTCCAATTGCCGGACTCCCATAGGGACCCTATCCATGTCATTTTGGTCCAATGTAAGCCGTAGTGGAAGGGATTTGGTGGGTCGCTCAAGCAGTAAGCATGAGCATGAGCATGAGCGCGGGGAAGTAGAAATACCGCAGTTAAATCTTGAGGGAATAAAAGAGGAGGAGGAGGACTTAGCTGAAGCTCTACCTAAGGAGAGCTACAATAGTCACAACGAAACGGACTTGGATGAGGAAGACTTGGAGGAATGTATGCGTCGTTACCTTGAGCATAAGAGTGGTATGAGACACCATAAACAAAATCCATTACAAGATACCCTAAGTGAGGCCAAAGACAAGACTAAGGGTGAAGACCATGTAAGTCTATTGCACACTGAGTTACTATAACACTAATCTAATTCAAGATTTTATAAGAATGATATACAAGTTGTTCGAGTTTTTAGTAACAAGAGTCATAACAAGGTCACTAAGAAAAAGAGGAAAACTAAAGCTACTCATGTGGCTGATGCTAAACCTAAAGCTAAAAGACGCAGCCGCAAAAAGAAGCGTATGGTACCCTTTATTGATGATAGTGGACCTGATGCTATAGCAACTGAGTAACAATACCTAATCAACTGACTTAATACCACCCTTTACCCTAAAGTAAACTCCAGCCATCCCATCCACAGCACTCTGGTTTTTCATAAAATAGCACTTAGGCTCAAGGCAAAATGCTTTGAGCATATCTCCTTGTTCAATTTTGTCCCCAGTGTATTTGAGTTTAATCAGTGGGTTAGACTCGTCGATCGTCTTCTTTGTCACCCCACGCTTCTTACCAGCAGATAGGTTCTTTAGTGTGACCCATTTACTAATGAGTGCATTAATAAACTCTGCAAACTCCTGACTTACAGGAACGTATACAACCTTTCCATATTCGTCAAAGGAAAGGGCAACCTCAACAGGTCCTCCCGACTTGATCTTAAGCGTCTGTAGCCGTTCCCCTTCTCCTACAAGGATAGCTCCTCGAGTAGAGATCATGCATTCATCCACAGAAGGATACTTGTTATCTTGAATAGTAAGCTCAAAAGTTTTAGACATGTTGATTTAGGTAATAGGATTTCAATCGTGTTCTTTGGGATCTGAATTTTTTGTGAGAGGTCTAGTGGTGTGGTGTCTATTCAATTTTTTGAATTTCCCACACTTTTCAAACATGGCGTTTAAAAATTTATTTTAATGTAGACTATAATTGACATGACGGTTATTTTAAAAAACACGCTAATATAAAAGTATACCCGCGTGTTTTGAGTACTGATCAGGCTTTTCAAATTTTGATCAGATCTAAAAAAATCCTGCAAGATGAGGCACATGTACAAGGGTAAACTGAGCTTCAGGTATGAGTTTACCGATAAGCCTAGCTTTGTTAAGGTTAAGTATACTGTTCCAATGCCTAATGGTAGTGATGATGACTTTACAAAGCATACGTTTAAGAAGGCTGGACTGGTGAGACCTAACAAATTTAAGAGGTGTGTACCACCTACTAGAGGGTCTAATGAAATTGGTTTGTTGGATATAGACGATAGCGATATATCGGATCTCTATGGGTACGTGTGTGGTGGTGAGCACGACATCCATAACCCTGTTGTTGAATCTGTTGTGTGCGATGTCTTACACAATTGCCACGAGGAACCTACTAAGTCACATTTTTCTGGTCTTGATTTCCTTATGAATGCTGACTTGGACGAATTAACTGAATCGGTTATCGGTGATACCAAACATGTGCTTTACGGGGGCGACGGTGACGACGGATCCAATGGGAATGAATCCGACATTGACTTGGACCTTTGTATGGACTTGACCTTGGGTGATACAAAAAACGAACTTTATCCCAATGGTTCCATGGCATGGATGGACTCCTTTGATGACCCCTGGATGGATCCTTGGATGCTTAATAAGGTCTGATGGGATGGACTTAGATCTAGTTAACTATATAGCTCTAGTAACGTTTGAGGAGAGGGATGACCATAGGTGGTACAGTTTAATATACAATTACTATAAGACTAGATGCTTACATAGTTACAAGGGTATGAATCAATGGAATCAATGGATTCAGTCGGATAGTTGTCTATCTAACTACTTTATAATGCTAAGCGAACAAGGGTTTAGTTAAATAAAGAATTTATTACAACCAGACATCACCAGTGTTAGGGTCACGGCGGATAGTCATTTCATTAGCCATCTCGTCTAAAACCTCCC
>Ga0222716_10001897_pt1 | contig 17213 bp, 18 predicted proteins | sample C33_13DmetaG_FD_165044 | JGI IMG/M metagenome (GOLD analysis project Ga0222716, IMG submission 165044) | Estuarine water microbial communities from San Francisco Bay, California, United States - C33_13D | ecosystem: Environmental > Aquatic > Marine > Unclassified | place: USA: California... | reverse complement strand
TTCATCAATAGTCCCATCACCGTTTATATGAATAATTTCATTTTTATAAAAATTAATTAGTGGGGCCGTTAATTCAGAATATACTCTTTGTCGCTTAATAATGACTTCTTCCGTGTCATCTTTACGTCCAGATTTTACAGCTCTTTCAATTAATCTTTTTATAAGCTTTGATTCTTCGACATGTATATTTAGTACATCGTTTATTTTAGAATTTAATTTTTCAAAGATATTGTTTAACCCTTGTGCTTGTGGTATAGTTCTTGGAAATCCGTCAAGGATAATACTTCTATCTTTTAATTTTGATAAAGTGTTTTCCATCATCTCTAATAAAATATTATCTGGGACTAAATTCCCTGCATCCATATATGTTTGCGCCTCTAATCCAATAGATGATTTCTTTTTTATTTCACCTCTTAGAATATCTCCGGTTGAAAGATGAATAAGATTATATTTTTCGGCGAGTATTTTAGCCTGTGTTCCTTTACCCGCACCTGGTGGCCCCATTATTAATAATTTTTTCATTTATTGCATAGCCTTCGGGGGCTCAAACACTGCTTGCATAATTATTCCGAGTTCTGTTGGATTCTTACGATACTTTTTTTGGATAGTCATTAATGTTGCGCTGCTGCGCCTTCTTTGATTATTTTTTGGTTTGTTAATTAGACGAGACTTTATCATACCTAGGTGCTTATCTTTAAGATCTAGTTTATCTAAATGGCGATCATCAATGGCACTTAGATCATGCTGCCCATCAAAGTGGTTTTTGAATTTATTTTGTACTTCGTGCGCTTGATTTGAAACTACCGGCTTCTCTTTTTTTGATGTCGTTTCTTCAAAAGCTTCATTCAAAAAATCCATTATATTTATTTTTTGATTACTAGGTATTTGAGGACTATCTACTTTCTGCTTCACGGGAGATTGTTGTGGCTTGATTGCCTGGGCTTTTTTTTGGTTGCTCTTGTATGCCGACCAAAGGTAAAAGCCTAAAATTGCCCCCCAATACAGTAACTCTTCCAACTTTAATCCTCTGAGTCGTCTTTTGTTTCTTCGCTTGTACCAGCAATTGACTGTCTCATGCTTGTATCAGATGCTATATTATCAAGCTTATAATAATCTAGTACGCCTAAATTCCCCTGCTTAAATGCATGTGCCATTGCCTTAGGTACTTCAGACTCAGCTTCTACAACCTTAGCTTTCATTTCTTGCTCAAGCGCTACGGCCATTGCTCTTCTTGTCTCCGCTTTAGCCTGCGCAACTCTCAAGTCTGCTTCAGCTTGATCTGCTTGTAGCTGAGCACCAATATTTTTACCGACATCTATATCTGCAATATCAATTGAAAGTATTTCAAATGCAGTGCCTTGATTTAATCCTTTATCTAGTACATTTCTAGAAATAGAATCTGGATTTTCAAGTACTGCCTCGTAAGATTCTTTAGAGCCAATAGCGCTAACAATACCCTCACCAACTCTTGCTATAATAGTATCTTCAGTGGCTCCACCAACCAAATTAGGAATATCTGTTCGAACGGTAACTCTTGCTCGCGCTCTTACTTCAATACCATCTTTTGATACGGCAGATAGCTTACCATCTACAGGAGCATCTATAACTTTAGGATATACACTAGTTTGTACAGCAGATAAAACATCACGACCAGCTAAATCGATAGCAGTAGCTATTTCAAATGTTAGTTCAATACCTGCTTTTGATGCCGCAATTAATGCATCGACAACTTTGTCTACGTCTCCACCTGCCATGTAATGCACCTCTAATGCGTCACTTTCTAAGTCAATACCAGCTTTACGTGAAGCAATTAATCCATTTACAATAATTCCAGGTGGAACCCTTCTAAATCTCATTCCAATCAAATTGAAAATGGTAACATGGCCACCACCAATACTGAATATAGCTTGTAGCCATAGACCAATTGGTACTACCCACAATAATAATAAAATAAATACTAATAACGGTAAGGCAACATAAAGTCCCATTACTCCTCCTTTTGTTATAAAATTCTTACAATAATTTATTCAAAAATCTTAATAGTATACTATATCTTCCCTCTTTTTTTATAATTTTTTTTAAGGGTCGATTTATTCGAATCTGTTGTAATAAATCTATCCAAAAATTTTGACTTTAGTAGGAGGTTGATAACCATAATTAAAGCTATAATCCCTCCAACAATTCCCCATGAAAATCCATCTAGGGCCTGTGAATATATTTCATTGCTTACTGGTATATCTGGGATTAATAATAAATATAATCCATAAAATAATACACCAATACCAGCAATACCAAAAATTCCAAATCCAGGAATAGCTACAAACTCAACTAATAATAGAAGCAAGCCAACCATAATAATTACAAGATCTAAGAAGGATGCTAACTGTGTTAAGTAGCTAGCCCCTAACGCTAGAGTTAAACAAACTACACCAATCGTTCCACCAATTCCCCAGCCAACACTATACAACTCTGATATAATTCCTATTGTACCAAACGTTGTTAATAAAGATGAAATAGTTGGATCTGTTAAAACACGAACTAAATCTTCAGACCAATTTTCGCTAAGAGTAGTCAAATTGTAATCCTTTATTTCAAGACCAGAAATTAAGCTTTCAATTGATTCACTTTTACCGTCTGCTATGCCATACTTTAATGCAAGTTCTGTAGTTAATGTAATTAACTTTCCCTCTTTTCTTCCTTCAATATCTTCTACTTTCAGAGAGTCTCCATTAATAACTAAAAATTCAAAGCTTAGCTCTTCATCGACCATTCCTCTAGCAATATCAGGGCTTTTTCCTGATTTTTCAGCAGTAGCAGCCATCTCTTCTCTCATATAGCTCTGTGATTTTTCAGATTGTTTTGACCCTGACATATCTACTACGCTAGTAGCTCCGATTGTTGCACCCTCTGTCATAAAAATCTGATCACATGAAAGCGAAATTAAAGACCCAGCAGAAATAGCTCTTCTATTGATAAAAGCTAACGTAGGAATATCTGTAGCTGAAATTGCATCTTTAATTTGAGTAGCAGCATCAACACGTCCTCCGAATGTATCGATATCAAAAATAATTAAATCACCATTATTGGATTCTGCTAAATCAATACCTCGCTTTACAAAACTTGGAATTCCTAAATCAATAGTGTCTTGTATTGGTATAACGTAAATATTCTTCTTTACATCTTGGGCTGCAAAATTCCAAAACGTAGTAAATAAAAGAAATAGATATATGTGTTTAAATTTTGTTTTCATTGCTAATACAAAGATTTACATTTACTGAATGTATATTTTTTTGAAAATACTCTCATTTAATCTAAGAAATGTTCCGACATTCTTAAACAAATTTACTTATAAATGTTTTTATAGTCTACTATTCCATGTGCTTAAAATGAGAAAAAAAGTAGTTTTACAAAATCTAGAAAAAGCTTTTCCTGATAAGAATAATGATTGGTATCTTAGTACAGCTAGTAAATGTTATAAATTCTTTTCTCAAGACTTTTTAGAATTCTTATCCTTTCCACGATATTTTGATGTGGGCAAAATACGTTTTAATAACATTAAAATATTAGACGATGCAATTGAACAAAAAAAGGGTGTAATTTTTGTAGGTGGACATTTCGGCTCTTTTGACAAATTATTTCATGCATTAGGAATTAATGGATATCCTCTTTGTGGTGTAGCATATAAACAAAAAGACTCTAAGGCTGATGTTTTTTTTAAAAATATTAGAGAAAGGTTTATGAGCAGACAAATCTATAAAGGAGGTTCAGCTTCAGAATTAAAATTGGCACTTAATAATAATGAACTTCTCGTTCTTTTGAGTGATCAAGATTCAAGAGCAAAAGGCAAAATGGTTAATTTCTTTGATATTCGCTCTTCAACACCATCAGGCGCAGCGGTACTCCATAAACGAATTGGCTCTCCTATCATATTTTTTTCAATAACAAAAATAGGTAAAATACATCAAGTTGACTTCAAAAGAGTCAATGCTAACAATGAATTAAATATTGAACAAATCGTTCAAGAATATACAACGTATTTAGAGCATGCAATTAAAATGAGACCAGAGCAGTATTTTTGGTTTCATAAAAGATGGAAGACAACATTTAATTAATGATGAAAAAGATTTCTATAAATCATCCTGATGCAATAAAGGAAACATTACTAGCTTTAAAGCTAAATAAAATTATTGTATATCCAACTGATACGATCTATGGCATCGGCACTGATATAAATAATAATGAAGGCATATATAGAATAAATCATTTAAAAGGGCGTACTTCACCCATGAGTATTATTGCCCCCAATTTCCATAGTATAGTCGATAAGCTAATTCTAAATGAAGACCAAAAAGATAAACTATTACCTATAATTGATAGTGGTAATACTGCTATTATTGAATTCAAAAAAGGTGCTTTTAATTCATTAATTACAAAAGATCATAAAATTGGATTTCGTGTACCAAATGACCAATTTCTTAAAAAAGTGCTTTACGAGCATGGAAGCTTTGTAACCACTACCAGCATTAATTTAACAGGAGAAAAACCTTTGAATGATCCAGAAGAAATAGAAAAAAAATTTGGTCGTGAAATTGATCTTCTCATAGATGGTGGGAAAATTCACGGTAAATCAGCTTCAGCAATCTATATTTTTGAAAAAAATAAAATTAGTCAAATTAGATAATAATGAAAAAAATCTTATTTATACTTCTTATTGGTGCGTTATTTGGACAGGTAGAACCAAATAAGCAACCATCTCTTATGCCTGGCGAAAAATATAAATATGATTTGTATGTTGACTTTATATCGCTAGGCCCAGATTTAATTAAGCTAGGAACAGCAACACTTAGCACTGAAAAGATTGAGGTTGTCAACAATAAAAATGCTTACCATTTAAAATTTTCGGTAAAAACATCTAAAGTGGGTGATATTATATATAAAATAAGAGATGTTATAAACATCTGGATTGATACGAAGAACTTAACGGTCCTAAAGCAAACAAAAAAACTAAGAGAAGGTAATTTACGTCGAGAATATGTTACCATAGTTAATGAAAATAAAGCAATTACGAACGGTAAGGAATATATGATACCTGATAATATATATGACCCTTATGCTTTAATATTAATGCTAAAAGATGAAAAGATTCCAGTGGGTGAATCAAAAAAATTTAAAACGATAGATAGTGGAAAATTTAGAGAAATTGAAGTTATGAATATTGGGTCAAAAACTATCAGAACGCCAGCAGGAAAATTTGAAGCTATAACATACAAACCTATGAATAATGGGAGGTCTTCTTTAAAAAATAAAGGAGATATTCAGGTTTCATATGGGGAAATAAATGATAAAGTAATTCCAATAAAAATATCTTTAAAATTGAGTAGGGGTGTGATAGTGCTAAAATTAAAAAAATCTAGCGATATCGTTAATTAATAAAAAGGCCATAAGGGACAATAAAATAAACATTCCTACTGATTGAATTCTCATTCTTGCTTTTACTGAAAGTTTTCTGCGCATTAATACTTCAATAAGAATTACTGCTATATGCCCTCCATCTAATCCTGGAATTGGTAACATATTTATAAATGCTAAATTTACACTTATCAACGCCATCAATAATAAAAATTGACTTACCCCTGCTTGCGCTGCCTCGCCTGCCATTTGTCCAATCATAATTACGCTGCCCACTTCATCTTTTGATACATTCCCCTGGAATATCATTTTTAAAGACGAGCTCATTAAAACCATTGACCACACTGTACGATTATATCCATATTGAAATGCTTCAATGATATTTAAATCTTTTGATTGCATTTCTTTTGCAATACCGATTAAACCTATAGTTTGATCTACTCTTCCTTCTTTAAAATTAGGACCTGACGATAGTTTAATACTCTTTTTTAGCATTTCACCACTTCTAGAAATTGTGATTGGTATTTCTAAATTAGGATTACCCTCAACAATATTAACAGCCTCTTTCCAAGTAGATACTGCAATATTATTAATTGATATGATTTGATCACCAACCAATAAATTGGCATTTTCAGCTGGACCGGCAGGTGAAATAAAGTCTATTATGGCATCCTGGTCAGCCGGCACTATATCACCCTCAAGTGAACCAATTGCAGTAAATACAAAAAAAGATAAAATAATATTCATGATTACACCGGCACTTAAAACCCAAATTTTTTCTATTGGACTTTTTGATTCAAGTTCATCATCAGCGCCCTTAATTTCAGTATCCATATTTTCATCAAGCATACCTTTTATTTTTACATAGCCACCAAGCGGTAACGCACCAATTACAAAGTCTGTATTTATATTTTTTGGCTTGTACTTATAGATGGTTGGAGGCATCCCAATAGAAAATTGTTCTACTGTCACGCCAATGCTTCTTGCAGCTAAGTAGTGACCTAGCTCATGCACAAAAACAATTACGCTGATTAAAATAATGAATGCAATTATATATATCATAAAATTAGAGTAAATATAGTTTTATTTTTTCATTTAGTATAATCAAATCTTCTGCTGATGGCGTAGAATTGTCACCAAATTTTTCAACAGTTTTATCAATCAATTTTACAATATCAGTAAATGATATTTTTTTACTCAAGAATTTTTCAACTACATAATCATTAGCTATAGACATTACGGGTATTCGATTTCCTTTTTCATTTAATAGCCTTTCCAACAACTCAAGTGCTGGATATCTTTGATAGTCAGGTTTTAAAAAAGTGAAACTTCCAATCTCTGAAAAATCTAAGGAGCCAAAATTGTTTCTTATTCTTCCAGGATACGATAGTGCATATTGTATTGGAATTTTCATATCTGGAACACCTAAGTGCGCTTTGTACGAATCATCAATAAATTGAACCATAGAATGAATGATAGATTCGGGATGAATGACTATGTCAATATCGTCGGCTTCTACATTAAACAACCACATCGCCTCAATGAACTCTAGACTTTTATTCATCATAGTAGATGAATCAATTGAAATTTTTCTTCCCATTTCCCAGTTAGGATGTTTTAATGCTTCTTTAGCCTGAATTGAACTAAAAGTGTTCAGGGGGCGCTTTAAAAAGGGGCCGCCACTTCCAGTTAAAATAATCTTCTTAAGCGTATTAGTTTTTTCTCCATATAAACACTGAAATATAGCAGAATGTTCGCTATCAACCGGAATTAAGTTTGCAGTATTTTTTTTAACTTTGGGCATAATAAGGTGCCCGCCAAGCACTAATGATTCTTTGTTACTAAGCGCTAAATCAATGTTATTATTTACAATATTCAAAGTTGGTATTAATCCGCTCGTTCCTACAATTGAATTGATGGCAAGATCAATTTCTGTAAACTGCGATAAAATATCAGAGGAATTTTTTCCTACTATCAACTCAATATTATTGTTTGAGCAAAAATCATTAATTGGATGCAGGGAAGCTAAATGATTTATAGCAACTTTTTTGGGCATGAATTCTTTGGTTTGTTCTAACAGTAGGTCGGCATTGCTATTACAAGACAAGCAATCAACTTGAAATTTGCTTTTATTCTGACTTACAACTGATAGAGATTGGATGCCTACAGACCCTGTAGAACCAAGTATTGAAATCTTCTTCATTTAACTCGCTAAATAATTCCTCTATCACTTTTTTCAATAAAATCAACAATGTCATTAACGTGCGTATTATTTTTGAATTCTTCTTTTATTTTTTTAAGTGAAATAGTAGGATTTAAATCAGATCTGAAGTAATAACGATAGGCCTTTTTTATAGCTGCTGTATCTTCTTTGCTAAAACCTCTTCTTGCAAGACCTAAACTATTTATGCTTGAATATCGAAGAGGATGTTTGCCTGCAAGTATAAACGGAGGGACGTCTTGGACTATTTTTGAATTTGCAGCCAACATTGCATGTTTTCCTATTTTACAAAATTGATGTGCATTACTCGCTCCACCTAAAATGGCCCAATCACCAACTTCAACATGTCCTCCCAAAGCAACTAGATTAACTAAAATTGCATTGTCACCAATAATACAGTCATGTGCTACGTGAACACCTGTCATTATTAAAACATCGTCTCCAATAATAGTGGCGCCAGTAGCTTCTGTTCCCCTGTTTAGCGTTACGAATTCTCTAATTACAGTCCGCTTTCCAATTGCTAGTTTTGTTTTTTCACCACCAAATTTTTTATCTTGTGGGGTGGCTCCAATACTACTATTATGAAATATATTACAATCGTCGTCAATTTCTGTATATTGTGCAATAGTATTAAAATTACCTATAGTAACATTATCTCCAATGGTTACATTATCTTCTATTACGTTGTATGCCCCAATTGAAACATTTTTTCCAATTTTGGCTGACTCTGCGACAATGCTTGATGAATGAATATTGGTCATAGTTTATCTTTCAACTACCGTTGCAAAAAATTCTGCTGAAGCTACTTTTTTATCTTTAACAAAACATGTTCCTTCAAATTTAAATGACCCCATTTTCTGATGAAGTAATTTTGCATTTATATTTAACTGGTCTCCAGGAATTACATTTTGATGCATTTTATAATTTACTACTTTTGACATATATACTAATTTTGTAGAAGGATCTTCCATGAAATCTACCATCAATAAGCAAGCTGATTGTGCAATAGCCTCAAGAATTAACACTCCTGGCATTATTGGCTTAGTAGGGAAATGTCCTTGAAAAAATTCCTCATTTATTGAAACATTTTTTAGCGTTTCAATGCTGGTTTTTTTTTCATGACTTAAAATGCGATCTACCATTAAGAATGGGTATCGATGTGGCATTACGTCTAATATGTAATTAATCTCTTTCATCTAAAACTGATCTTTAAATTCTTTTCTAAGTAGTTTTGCAAACTCTACATTACCCTTATGCCCGCTTTTAATTGCTGTAATATGCCCTTTAATAGGCTTGCCTAACAAAGCTAAATCTCCAACTAAATCAAGGGTCTTATGCCTAACTGGTTCATTTTTAAATCTTAAGATTTGAGATTTATATAACCCCCTATCTCCTTCATAGAATTTAATACCAAATCGTTTTTTAAAAAACTTAACTTCTTTATTATCCATTTCTGTATCTACAATAATTACTGCGTTTCCCAAATTTCCGCCCTTAATAAGTCCTTGCTTTTCCAAGCTTGCGACCTCACTCAATAAGCAAAATGTGCGTGCCGGTGCTATTTGCTTTTCGTAGTTGGTGTACATATTTTGTACAGAACTGTACTGAACATCAAGCCCTTCTAAATCATAGTGAATAGTAAATGTGGTTTTAAACCCATCATAGGGTACTGCAACAACTTCTACATCTTTTTCTTCATCTGTATATACAACTGGGTGTGTTATTTTTAAAAAATCTACCTCAGCATTTTGTTCAATAATTTCTCCTTCATTTAGAGCCGCTACAAAATCTTTTGAACTACCATCCATCACGGGTGGTTCTTTGCTGTTTAATTCTATTAATAAATTATTTATACCCATTCCTGCGCAAGCGGACATCACGTGCTCTGTTGTGTGTACTCGTATACCACCTTCTTCAATTGTTGTTCCCCTAGTTAGGTCTACAACATTATCAATATCTGGTGTAATAATCTTGTCGTCTTGGTCATTGCGCATGAACTTAATACCAAAGTTCTCTTCAGCCGGATGAAAAGTAATTGTACTCTCGACGCCGGTATGTAGCCCAACGCCCGTGCATGAGACTGGATTTTTAATTGTTTTTTGTTTTTTTTGCATCAGCTTGTTTTAATTTTTTTTCTATTATTTTTAATTTTGTATATACTGCATCACGTTCTTGTTTTTCTTTAATAGGTCTAGCTGGATTTCCAGCATACATTTCTCCACCGCTTAACGACTTAAGAACGCAAGATCTAGCTGCAAACATAGATCTTTTACCAATGGTAATATGAGGGCCAATATCAGTTTTTCCTGCTACCATACAATATTCTTCAACGGTACTACTTCCTCCTATAAATACTCCAGCTGCTAATAAACATCCCTGTGCTACTTGCACGTTGTGTGCAATATGAACCTGATTATCAAGCTTGCAGTTATCGCCAATGACCGTATTCTTAACTGAGCCCCTGTCAATCGTACAACTTGCTCCCATTTCTATAAAATCTCCAATAATAACAGCTTTTATGTGTGGAATTTTATGGTGTTCATTGCCGATTGTAGTAAATCCAAACCCATCACTTCCAATGATAGTTCCGCTATGTATCAATGCATGTTTTCCTATATGTACATCTTCGTATATAATAACATTATCTTTAATACATGAATTTTTACCAATTATTGCACCTTCGTTTATTTTCACACCAGATCCAATAGTAACGTCGTCTTCAATCACTACATTGTTTTTGATAACGCTAAAAGAAGATATACTTACATTTTTTCCTATTTTAGCTGATTTAGAAATCTCTGCATTTGCGCTAATCTTATGTTCTATTATTTTCTTTTTCGAAAATAATTCCAGAATTTTAATCATAGCAAGATATGGGTTTTCTACTACAATACCAGGAGAGCCTTGTAAGTCTTCTTTATTTGTTACAACAAATGCTGACGCATCAGAAGAGGTTAATACCTTTTTATATTTTGGTAAAAAGGCAAATGTGATAGCTCCGGAGCTAGCTTCTTCAATATCGTCGACAGCACTAATCATAATTGAGTCGTCTCCAACCACCATCCCACTTACCTCTAAGGCAATATGTTTAAGTGTAAACACAATAAATTACTGAGTTACTCTTTAGATTTTCTTAATTCGTAAAGTACGTCATCTGTAAGGTCGTGCGTTGGTTTAGTATACAGAGATGCTTGTGATCCATCCATTATTATATCATATCCTTTAGATATTGCCACTGCATTAACCGCCGCTTTAAACTTTTGAACTAATTCATATTCCAACTGAGCTTGCTTTTTTGTTAATTCGCCGTTCGGGCCAACTTTTGCTTGTTGATAGCTTTGCATTGAATTATTCATATCAACAATATCTTGCTCTTTTGCTTTCTTTAACTCTTCAGACATCATTAAACTTTGTTGTTCATATTCTTTTACCATGCTATCAAGCTCTGTTGCCATAGTTTGATATTCTTTCTGTATTACTTGAAGATCAAGCTGTAATTGCTGCTCTACTTCACTGAACTCTTCAAAATCAAGTCTAATTTTTTCTGAAAAAACTACACCAATTTTTTCTTGAGCAAATGACATTCCAATTAGTAATAATAAAATCGTTATTTTCTTATACACTTTATTCTCTCCTTTAGTACGTTTGTCCAAATGTGATAGTATATTCCCAACCTTGAGGGTCACCGTCACCATTAATATCATCAAATCCATATCCCATATCGAAACCTAATTTACCTATACCAGGCATAAAAAACCTAATACCAACGCCTGCAGACTTTTTCATTGATAAGGGGCCATTTCTATCTACATAGAACGGTTCAGCCATCTTTGAGCTATTCCACACATTACCCATTTCCCCAAATGCCATAACGTATATTACAGGACTTTCAGATAAGGGAAATCGCAACTCTGTCGTTAATTTCCCCATTGAATTTCCACCTACCGCTTGCCCTGAAGCTGTTTGCGGACCAATAGAATTATCTGGGTATCCTCTTAATGCATTACCATATGGAATACCATTTCCTCCCATAATAAATCTTTCATCAAATGGTACAAAGCTTTGTACATCCTCATCTACTTCAATTGTTTTAATTACTCCAAGTTTTAAAGAATTATATAATACAACTTTTGAAAAAGTGGGTGTAAACCAATTTAAATCTAAAATATGTTTCTGAAAGTTCTCATTGCCTCCTAAAAACCCTCCAGAGTAAGTGTTTTCAATTGAGAATCTTGATCCCGCAGTTGGGAACTCTGCTCTATTTCTGCTATCTCTAGATAACATTTGGGAAAAACTAATTCCTCGAGTAGTATCTAGCCCACCAATATATTGATCTATATCTGCCTGAGTACCTTGATATTGTTTTTCCATAATCTTTGCGGACCACATAACTCTGAAAAAATCATCAGGCCATTCTAGGCGTCTTCCAAAGCTAGCAACTGCTCCAGCAACTGTGAAATCTAAAGGAAAATAATAATTGGTAGATGAGCCTCTGTATGAATAAAAAACTGATGCTCCTACAAGATATGGGCTATCATTTATCATAGGATCTTGAAAGCTAATATTTAATGATCTGTATTTTGATGGCTCTTGGTTTGAGTATAATGAAAAATTAGTACCTGTACTTAGACCCACATTAAATTTTTGCCCTCTACCAAGAAAATTATCAAATTCTACTCCTGCACCTCCGGTGACTCCATATTCGCCTGTAAAACCGAGATTGGCGTTAATTCGTTGAGTAGATTTTTTTTCTTCAACTACAAAATCTAAATTTACTCTATCGTCAGATATAGGATTAACATCAGGTACAACATTGTCGAAATAATTTAAAATCCAAATATCGCGTTGACTACGCATTAGTTTTGATTTATTAAATACATCACCGGGAAATAATTTTAATTCTCTTCTAATTACATTTTCTCTTGTCTTATCGTTCCCTGAAACAAAAATATTTTCAATGAATACCTTACTGCCTTCATTAAATACAAAATTTATATCGATAGAATCTGGTCCAGATGGTATGATTTCAGGTGTTACGCTACTAAAAATATATCCCTTATCTTGATATACGCTCATCATATCTTCGTAAACAGACTTATTAAAATCTTCCTGTGAATAGGTATCACCTTTTTCAATTCTTAATAATTGTTTAAGCACTGATTCTTCTGCAATTTCATTTCCTTCAAAAGAAATATTTCTGTAATGATATTGTTTACCTTCTTCAAGTGTTAGTGCCAAAGTAAGTGTATAGTTGTCTCTGTTAACTATTAGAGAATCTTTTACTACCTGGAAGTCTCTGTAGCCTTCGTTTTGATAAAATAGCGCTAATGCTTTTTTGTCCTCTTCAAAGGATTTATTGTCAAAACTTTTTACCCAAAAGGACCACCATTTTCTTTCTTTGGTATCTTTTAATTCCTTTTTCAGCTTACGTGATGAAAAATTACTGTTTCCAGAAAATGTAATATTTTTCAATCTAAATTTTTCGTTTTCTTCTATTGTAAAAATAACGTCTCTAGAGAATGCTGTTCTTACCAAAGTATCCTTTGGTGCTTCAATTCTCGCATCGACTTCTACATCAAAATATCCGTCTTCTTGGTAAATTTCTTTGATTTTTTTTGATGCAGCATCTAAAGAGTTAGGACGAATTCTTTGTCCTATACTCAAATCAATCTTTTCTGTGAATCTTGACTCTCTAACAGAAATACCTTCAAAAAGAATATTGTTTAATGTTGGACTTTCTACTACCTCAATTGTTATTTCTACCCCGTACTCAGAATCATTGTTTAAAACAATATTTACATCATCAAATAAACCTAAATCCCATAGTCGTGTCAGGGCTGTAGATATATCAGATCTTTGAATTTGAGTCCCGTCTCTTAGTCCTGCAGAATATTTTATCATTTTGTCGGAAGTTGTCATATTGCCTTCAATGTTAACACGATACAACGTTACTTCTTGCGCGTACACAGTGGTTATAAAAAAAACTGCTATAATTGTTAAGTATATTTTTCTCATATTTTAATTCGTTAATTTACCAAAAGTTCTTGTTCTGTTTTCAAAATCTTTTAAAGCTAACATAATGTCTTTTGTCTTAAAATCTGGCCAGTTTTTATTGCTTACATATAATTCTGCATATGCAGATTGCCATAATAAAAAATTACTCAACCTATGCTCTCCCGCTGTTCTAATAATTAAATCAGGACTTGGGATTTCAGGGCAATATAAGTGATTTTTTACAATGTCTTCATCAATTATTTCAATTTTTTTATTTGCTTTGATTTTATTTATAGCGTCTACAATCTCTTGTCTTCCCCCATAACTCAAAGCTAAAGACAATACCATACCTGTATTATTTTTTGTTCTATGCATAGCGTGAGCAATAATATCTTGTAACCCTGATGATAAATCTTCTACCCTTCCTACAACATTGAAAACTATATTGTTCCTGTCTAATTCATCTATTTCAGAAGAAAGCATAGATTTCAAAAGGTTCATTAGGCCGCTTATTTCTATTTTAGGGCGCGTCCAATTTTCAGTTGAAAATGTATAGAGTGTGAGATAGGCAATATTAGCTTTAGAGCAGTATTGAATAATTTCTTTCGCTGATTTAGATCCTTCTTTATGACCAGATAGACGATCTAATTTTTTTTCAGTAGCCCACCTTCCATTACCATCCATAATGATTGCAAGATGATTAATGTTACATTTGGGAGAAGTCATAAAGATGATATTTGCTTAGCAAGTCTTAAAAAAATTTGTGCTATGGTCGATTCTTTATCATAAAAAACAATTGGTTCTCCACTGTCAATTGATTCCATTAATGGTTGTGAATATGGTATCTCAGCTAGTAGCGGTACGTCCAATCTAGTGCTTTCGGTTTTACCCCCACCATTTTTAAATAAATCTACCTTTAAATTAAATTGTCCATTCTCATTAGTAGAAACTTTTTGACCGTTAATTAAAATATGGGAATTTTTGGAATCTGGCGCTTCACCTGAAATTTGCATGTATGACATATTTTCTACAACCCCCAATAGTTCTGTTTCGACTTTTTTAAACATATCTGCGCCTTTTCTCACATCTGTTAAGGCAATATCGTTTGGTGTAGTTACAATAATTGCACCATCTAAAGGAATTTTTTGAGATAGAGTTAATTGTACGTCTCCTGTTCCCGGCGGTAAATCTAATATTAAGTAATCTAGGTTGCCCCATTTAACATCCTTGAAAAATTGCTCGGTCATTTTAGCAACCAATGGACCCCTCCAAACAACTGGCGCCTTATTGCCACTAATAAAACCAAAACTCATTAATTTTAAATTGTGTTTTTCAAGGGGTATAATTTTTTGGTTTTCATCTACCTCTGGGTTTGCTTGAATCCCCATTGTTAAAGGTAAAGATGGACCGTAAATATCTAAATCTAATAAACCAGTCTTATGCCCCTCACTGGTAAGTGCTGCAGCTAGATTTAGCGCTACTGTTGACTTACCCACTCCACCTTTTCCGCTTGCAACTGCTATAATTTTAGTAATGTTACCATCTACGTTTTGATGTTTGTTTGATGTATCAACTTTTATACTCTTGGGCTGACTCTCTAAAACCTTAATTTTGACTTCAAAACCATCAGCCACAATTGTTTTCTTTATATCTTTAACTAATTGTGATTTTTTTTCTTCATTTTGTGAAGAAATAGATAACATGATAGTAATTATATTGTGGTCAATTAGAATTTCTTTTACCATCCCAAATGAAACAATATCTCTATTGAAGCCAGGATAATTAACCGACTTTAGCTGATGCAATATTTCGTTTTTATTTATCATAGAATAAGGGCAGTTAAAAATAGAAAAGACTGTTATAAGATGTTATAAAAATCTATTAAGGTGCTTCTTGACCAAAAAATTTATAATTACGCTCTATTGAAGATTCATACTCTTCCGGAATTTCATCTTCATCATAAATTGCATCCACCGGACATTCTGGCTCACATGCTCCGCAGTCAATACATTCTTCTGGGTTAATATAAAGCTGTTTTGATGTTGGATCAAAACCTGGAGCTTTTGCTTCTTCTCCCGACCCTTCAGGGTCTGTTGGACCGTGAATACAGTCTACGGGACAAACTTCAATACATGCTGTATCACAAGTTCCTTCACATGGGTCTGTAATTATATATGGCATAAATATTCTTTATTTTGTTTATTGTTAGAAAGCTTATTATACGTAGTTTCATATTTAAAATCAACCTATGCGAAAACAAAATAAATTAAATATATTTTTATGGACTGTTCCTTTAGTTAATTCTATTGGGCGCTCCATTTATGATGTTGCTTTTATATGGCTTATTTTAGACATCACCAACTCTGAGAAAATTACTGGGTTTGTAGCTATGACAACCTATCTACCTGCAATTCTTTGCGGGTTATTTGTTGGGTCTGTAGTGGATTTATTCCCCAAGACGAAAATAATTTCATTTTCCACCATCATGCAGGGCATAGTATTATTGTGCATACCCATCCTTTTTTATTATAATATTCAAACGGTATGGCTAATTATGTTACTAGCTTTCTTTCATAACGGGTTTGCACTGCCTATGGTTCCAGCATTTAATGCTTATCTTCCAACGCAGATTAGAAAAGAAAAACTACTTAAAGCTAACTCAATAGTAAATATATCATGGCAAACAGCAGTTCTTGTAGGCCCAATTATAGCCGCGCAATTGTTAACAATTTATCCTGTAGAAAATCTTTTTCTTTTTTGTGTATTGTTTTACTTCCTTGCCGCTGGATTAACTGCGATTGCTCCCAAAGATGTTATTGAAAAAGAGCCAATTAATTTTCGTAAAATTTTACACAAAACAAAAGAAGGATTACAATACCTCAAAGAAAAAGCCACTTTTCGCTCAATTATTATTCTAACTTTGCTTTCTAATTTATTTGTAATGGGTCCTGCAATTGTTGGTATTCCAATTTTTATTAAACTTTATTTAAATGGATCTGCTGCAAACTTTGCTATGGCAGAAGCTTTTGTAGGGCTTGGAATGCTCTTAGGCACTTCCATTATGTACAAAATTGGGAGTAGATTTAATTATGGATTTTTATTTATTTTAGGCCTGTTTATTGATGGTGCAAGCTTTTGCTTATACTACTTTGCAGAAAATTTATCTCAGTTTTATATTTTCTCTTTCATGCATGGTATTGGAATACCGTTCTTAATTATAGCAAGAGTGACTATAATGCAAAAACATATTCCAGAAAAATTACTAGGAAGAATCTTTTCAATTATATCTATTTCAATTTTAAGCATGACTGCCGTTTCGAGTGGTATGATTGGTATTATGGCAGAGTTTTTTGAAATTACATCCATTTTTTTAATATTCGGAATACTTGCTGGCTTATGTGGGGTTGCTGGATTAATGCATCCAAAGATTAGATACTTAAATTAAAGATTAGTTGCGTGAAAGTAGGTTAATTTTTAACTAAAGAAACAATTTTTTCTTTCGTTAAATCTCGTAACTGTTCAACAGATAAATTTGAATATTCTTCTGAAGTAATTGGCGTACCAAACACAAATATCAACCTGCCCGGAT
>Ga0222716_10001895_pt1 | contig 17218 bp, 22 predicted proteins | sample C33_13DmetaG_FD_165044 | JGI IMG/M metagenome (GOLD analysis project Ga0222716, IMG submission 165044) | Estuarine water microbial communities from San Francisco Bay, California, United States - C33_13D | ecosystem: Environmental > Aquatic > Marine > Unclassified | place: USA: California... | reverse complement strand
CTGGTCAGCAGTCTACCAAAAGCCAGCCCGAGTCGACTACGAACTCTCCGTCGATTACCAAGCTGAGCGAGAAGGATTCATAGACGTTAACTATGAAAGCAAGTATGGAAGTAAATGCTATGCGATTTATGTTATGGAAGAGGTTAGAGACGATACAGAAAAATGGGCTAACGTGGAAACAGGTGGCTACGCTGCTTACTCTCTCGCGTATGACCTTGGAAAGTTATCACACCTTGAAAAGTACGGAGTCGATTTATCACGTATCTAAAAATATTTCTTGACATAGATCCTCGATCCGTGTATAATATATGCTTCTGGTGAGAAATTATCAGAAGCATTTTTTTTAATTACCCTTAATAGGAGGAAAGCCAATGGCATCTCAGGGAGCAAACGCTAATTATTCTGGTAAGCAGTTAGAAGACGCTGTAGAAAGCATTCTGCAAAAATATGAACTGTCTTATCATTCACAAGCAAAATTTACAGACATCTATGGAAACTCTCGGTCAAAAATGGACTTCTACGTGGAAGACTTTGATTTGGGTATTGAATGCAAACGTCAAATGGGTAGTGGAACTGCTGACCAAAAGATGCCGTTTGTAGTTAAGAATCTAGAAAAGTTTCCTGCAAAGTATGGATTGATTGTACTTGACGGAGACCATTACAAAGCACGAGTAGGTATTCACGACTATTTGAACTCCGAAAAGTGTGACACTTTCGACTGGATTTTCTTAGATGCTCTTGAGGACTGGTTACTTGAGCAGACAAATCGCAGGACAACGACTAAATAAAACAGACTTCTATGCAACACCTCCTTGGTGTTACGAGAACTTAGATATTGATTGGAGCTTATTCTCCTCGGCACATGAACCGTGTCGGGGAGATGGGCGCATACAGTTCTTTTTAGAATCGGACTTGAGTATTCCGACAACTTACTCTGAAATCATGGAAGATAAAGATTTCTTTGAGTGGAGTGACGGAACTGACTTAATTCTTACAAATCCACCTTTTAGCATTGCACGAGAGTTTATAGATCATAGTCTCAACCATTGTAATACTTGTATTATGCTACTACGCATAAACTATCTTGGTAGCATTTCAAGGCATGAATGGTGGAAGCAAAATAAACCTACAGCTCTTCATGTACTAAGTAAAAGACCTAGCTTTACTGGTAAAGGTACAGATGCTACTGACTATGCTTGGTTTGTGTGGGACAAAACTGAAAGACTAGAAAAAGGTATTTTCTTTGTTTCTCCTCCCAACAAGGAGCAAGTACGCGAAGCTAGTGACTTAGCTGAAGTTTTATATGGTGATTCGTAAAAATATTTCTTGACTTCTTTTGCTATATCAATTATAATAGTATCTTAAATGACGAATAGAATCAAAAAAGAAACTGCAGAGCTTATTGCTTTTCCTCCAACTACTTGGTATACAAAATCAGTAGGTTGGTTGATTAAGCAACAAACCTTTGCAGAAAATTTTCAAAATATTCCTATTCAAGATGAATTAGTGAGAGATTTAGTGCAAAATGGCATACAAGCTCCTATGCTTGTAATGCCAAACTGGTATCCTATATGCGGCAGTCAAAGACTGCGTGCTTCCGTAGAGATAGCAGCAACTACAAATGGAACTCACCCAATTTTAAACCAACAGGTACGCGTTTGTAGATTTGATAAAGAGTACTGGAATTGTTTTCACTTATGGAGCGACAAAGAGTTTCGAGACAAAGCAATACAAGTATATTTTCAAATGCTAGAAATTGCATTTAAAAGTATTCATTTTATTGAGGATGACCCAATGAGAATGATTAAGTTTGAAACCGACGGCGACAAACTAAAATGGGACGCTCGAGATGGGCGATAGATTTTATCAAGCACAAATACAAGCTACTGGCACTTGTCCAGGAGCACCCTTAACAACTAACAGAAGGAAACGTAAAATGGCGTGGACAGACGAGAAAAAAGCAGAGGTTATTGCTGCATATGAAGCGCAAAACCCAACTCCAGAAAACAGCATGGAGATCGTCGCAGAGATTGCAGACGAGTTCGAAGAATCACCAAACGGTGTTCGAATGGTTCTGACAAAAGCAGGTGTATATGTTAAGAAAGCACCAGCAGCCAAGGCAGCTTCAAGCGGTAGCACAGGCGGTGGCCGTGTATCTAAAGCAGCCGCTATCGAAGCACTTACAGCAGCACTGACAGATGCTGGTCAAGACGTTGACGAAGAAATCGTTAGCAAGTTGACTGGTAAAGCAGCAATGTACTTTGCAGGTGTCATCGCAGCAGTAAACGGCTAATTCTTGGGGCGAGAGCCCCTTTCACATCCTAAGCAAGTCGGCACGACAGAAGATTCTGCCAACCCGCTTCATTAGGAGCACCTGTGAAAAAAGAAGAACTAGCACGGCTCGTCGATGAGTACGGTGATGCTGTAATCACTTATCGTAGTGAAAACAGTAATAAGTTGAAATACAACGTGTGTACGTTGGATTTTAGCACGCCTTACATTCAACAAAAGAAAAACAGGGCAAAGGAATCTGACCAGACTCTTTTGCTTTTTTGTTGGGACACCGACTCCTTTCGTCTACTCAAACCTCAGAACGTAACAAGTGTAGTACCTCTTGCCTCTGTTCTTAAGAACGGAGATTAAGATGGAACTATACCAAGCGCCTGAGTTATATGAGAAGATTATTCATTACGATGAGGTAAAGGAGACACAAGTCCGGCTTACCATCTCAACCTTTAGAGGTATCGAGTATTTGAGTGTGCGTAAGTATTACTTAGATTTCGAAGAAGAGTGGAAGCCAACTAAGGATGGTATATCAATGCCTTTGGACTTTGATAACTCACGAAATCTTTTCGTCGGGCTAGTAGAAATCTTATCACTTGCAGAAAGTAAGGAAATCATTGAAGAGCATTTCAGTGATCTTATTAAGGACTTATACAATAAATAGTTCTTGACTTTTGTTCCTTCTTTCTGTATAATATACTTTATTCAGTGAGGGAACTATATGCATCATTTTTTGGAAAAGGCTTCGGCAATGTATTACAACGGTAATCCGATTCTTTCGGATGAAGAGTTTGATGCACTGGCACGAAAGTACAGATACGAAGAGGTCGGTTATCAGGTAACTGATGGCATTCCTCATATGTATCGTATGTACTCTCTACAGAAGGTTTTTAATCTAAATGACATAGAGTCCGGTACGTCACCTATGGTGCGTACACCTAAACTGGATGGGGCGGCAGTGTCGTTGCAATATGTCAACGGCCATCTAGCACAGGCTTTAACTAGGGGAGACGGCCAGATTGGTCGTGATATCACGTTGAAGATGGAAGAGCTAGTGCCAAATGTCATCGGTATCAAAGGAGAAATCCAAATTACCGGTGAGGTCGTAGCGCCCGATATGATCCCAAATGCTCGCAACTTTGCAGCGGGGTCGCTCAATCTGAAAGACCATAACGAGTTTCGTTCTCGCGCACAGACTCTCAAGTTTGTCGCATACGATATTCAAGGAGCTAAGTATGAGCGTCTCTCCGATGCAATGAACCATTTGGCCAGAAACGGCTTTGAGGTTATCACTCACTTCGATGCATCCGCTTTCCCAACAGATGGCGAGGTGTTTAGAGTAGATAACTATGAAGCCTTTTACAAACTGGGATATACAGCTCATCACCCCCGAGGGGCTTTCGCTCTTAAAGAGCAGAAGGATGGGGTTATTACAGAATTACTCGATGTTGTGTGGCAGGTAGGCAAATCAGGGGTTGTGAGCCCGGTTGCTATCTTACGCCCAGTCGAAGTGGGGGATGCGCTAGTGAGCCGCGCAACTCTACACAACATTGAGTACATTCGCTCTCTTGGCCTAGAAATAGGTTGCCAAGTTGAAGTTATACGTAGCGGTGAGATCATTCCACGAATCGTGAGACGAGTGGACATCGAGAAAAATAGTTCTTGACATTCAGGTCAAATCTGTCGTATAATATCTTTTCACTTTTTCGGAGTAGTCCATGTTTCAAGAAATCTTACCTCCTACCAATTGTCCTTCTTGTGACAGTACCTTGGTATGGGAGAACGATTTACTTTACTGCCGCTCTGCCACTTGTGGTGAGCAACAGTATAAAGTCGTGGAACACTTCGCCAAAACTATGAAGATTAAGGGTCTCGGCCCCGCGTCTATTCGTAAACTTGGCTGGACGTGCCCGTCCGAAATTTACACCTCTACGGAGGAGAGTATCTTAGCATCGTTGGGCTCTGAGAAAGTGACATCCAAGCTCATGTCGGAGATATTGAATTCATTCGATGCTCCGCTTGAGCGCCTTTTGCCTGCCTTTGGCATACCCTTGATTGGAAACACGGCAACACGGAAGTTGTCTGAGACTGTATCACATATTACTGGAATTAACGCAGACACTTGTGAGCGTGCCGGTTTAGGCCCAAAGGCTTCAGCTAACTTGCTTGAATGGATAGAAAATGAGTTGCCGTATTTTCAAGAGCACCTTCCTTCGTGTTGGTACTTTTCTGATACGCCTTCTCTGCCAATTGCGAGTAAAGGGATTGTATGTATTAGTGGTAGACTGAAGAGTTTCAAGTCTAAAGCCGAAGCTACTACAGCCTTGAACGCAGCTGGATATGATGTAAAATCCAGTTTAACCAAGCAAGTCACACACCTCATTAACGAGGGCGGAAATGAATCCGCAAAAACTAGACAAGCCAGAGATACTGGCGTAACTATAGTTACCGATCTCAAATCTTTTTTGGAGAATTAATATGGCACTTCCTAAGTGGACAGATGAGCGCACTGAAGCGCTTACTAACTTTGTCGGTGGCGAAAGCCCCGTCTCTCAAGCGACTGTTGCAGAAGCAGCAGACCAGCTTGAAACCTCTACTCGTTCTATCTCTAGCAAACTGCGAAAGATGGGTTACGACGTAGAACTCGCTTCTGCAGCCGGTGGACGTTCGTTCAGCGAGACTCAAGAAGCTACTCTCCGCGCTTTCGTTACTGACAACTCTGGTCAGTACACATATGCTCAAATTGCTGAGCACTTCGAAGGCGGTGAGTTCTCACCTAAGTCTATCCAAGGCAAAATCTTGTCTATGGAATTGACTGGTCACGTTGCTCCTGCTCCTAAGGTAGAGAGTGTACGTACTTACACAGAAGCTGAAGAAGCTACTTTCATCTCTATGGTGAACGACGGTGCTTTTGTTGAAGCAATCGCCGAAGCTCTTGACCGTTCTGTAAACAGTGTTCGTGGTAAGGCTCTTAGCCTTCTTCGTTCAGGCGACATTCAGGCGATTCCTCGCCAGGAAAACACTAAGGGTTCTTCTAACGTAGATCCTCTCGACGGTGTTGATGTTGCTTCTATGACTGTTGAAGCTATCGCAGAAGCGATTGGCAAGACAGCTCGCGGCGTAAAGACTATGTTGACTCGCCGTGGTCTAACTGCTGCTGACTATGATGGTGCCGCCAAGGCAGCTAAGTCTCAGTAATTACACTTTTGTGTAAGCGGCTGGGTTTCGCGCCCAGCTTTTTCGTGTTCGGGGGAACTTAATTGAATATTTCTAGTGCTTTAATAAAGCAGTGCATTGCTACGGCTGACTTTGAAACGTGGAGTTATCTGCGTAAAGAGTATCTGCCCGTAGAATATCACACGCTTTATGGTCAAATTGACAAGCACTGTGAAACCTTTCATGAGTTCCCTTCGTTCGACGACCTCAAGTTAAGCATTCGTCATGCGCCTACTCGGGATAAAGTCTTCGCTATCGAAGCGGTCGATGTAGATGTTGATGCCGGTGCTTTGCTTGAGTACCTAAAGAATGAATACACTCAGAAAGAAATCCTCAACTCCCTTGATAACTATATTGATAATTCAGTAGTCTTTTCGTCTGCCGAAGAATCAGTGCAGGAGTTGCATCAGATTGTTCTGGATATTGAGGACAAGGTTGACCTTGAAGTTCCTCAAGAAAGTATGCAGCGTATTGAATTGTTCGAGCCAGAAGAAGAGATCAGTAAGTATATTGGTCTTGGTCTCAACGCAGAGTACGATCATGAAATCAAGTTCTCCCCCCGAGATTTGGTGTTGGTCGGCGGTCGTCGAGGTTCTGGTAAGTCGCTCACTTGCGCAAATATTGCAAACAACGTATTTCAATCTGGCCGTTCAGCTATCTATTTCACGATAGAGATGGATAGTAGATCAATACTGCAACGGTGTTGTTCTATCGCTACTGGAGTGCCCTATTCTCGACTTCGGACACAAAATCTAAGTGTGACCGAGTGGGAGAAAGTGGCTGGCTGGTGGGCGAGCCGCTTCCAGCAAGGCCAAGATCGGTTGAAAGAATACAGAGAAAAGCGAGACTTTCAAGAGTTTCACAGGGTTCTTACTACCCAGCATGAGCTTCTCCCGACTCAACAGCTGGATGTAGTATATGATCCGGGACTCACTCTCGCAAAGATACGGGCTGAGCTGGATAAAAAAGTCAGCAAAATGGACGCCGGTGTCATCATTGTAGACTATATCAACCAAGTCAAAAGATCGAACCTACCCTCACGAGGAGGGCAGTACGATTGGACGGAACAGATTGAAGTATCTAAAGCGTTGAAGGCTATGGCACAGGAGTATGAATGCACTGTATTCTCTCCTTACCAAACCGATGCAACTGGCGAAGCACGCTTCGCAAAAGGCATTCTTGATGCGGCTGATGCGGCCTATGCTCTTGAGACTTGGGATCAAGAGGATGAATGCATTACCTTCAACTGTGTGAAGATGAGAGCCGCCAGTATGAAGTCTTTCAGTTCAGTAATGGATTGGGAGTCTTTAAAGATGGGGCCCGAAACTGCTCTTACTCCTAAGGAGCGAGAAGCTAGTTCACACAAAACTGATGAAGATATTGACGACCTCTGATAAAAAAAGTTCTTGACTATCCCCGCTGTTTGCTGTATAATATGTACTTCAATCATCGGGGATTTTTATTTTATGGGAATGTTTTATGGTTCTATCAGACACACAACTTCAGGACGTAGAAAGAAAAAAAGCAGTACTAAGAGCGCTCGACCAGCTATCAGAGCAGTTCAATCAAACGCTCCAAAACCTTATCGACGAGAAACACCTGAATACAGAAGTAATACCTCAACAACTGCAGCTACCGCTAGGCCAGAACCAAAGCGATATACAGGATCCTTGGTTAAAGGCATCGGAGTAATGCACAAGTCAAATGCAGTACCAATCATTGATGAACAACATATGAAAGACATCGCAAGGATGAGAAGATGAAAAAAGTTTTATTGACAACACTACTTGCAATTGCTCCAGTAGCAATTGCACAAGATACTCTGCAGGAGTGGACAGTCTTTCCTACTTTTGCATCTAACAATGATCGTTTCCAAGATATTCGACAGCCTTGGGCTATGTGTAGCACTTGTCATGGTGCTATGGGTCAGGGCGGGGTCGGCCCAGCTTTAGCAGGTCAATCTGCTGATGATATTATTAGCAAGTTACTTCACTACAGGATGGGACATAAAGACGGCCCTCAAGCTGCTATGATGATTCCTTGGGCACAAAGTCTTGAAGACGGCCAAATTGGACTCATTGGAGTATTTGTTCAAGAAGGATTTCCAGCACAATGAACAGTAGACTTACACCAAAAATCAGAGACTTGTTTGATATGCTCGAAAAAGACATGGACATTGGCGACTATGAACACGCCGATGTAGTTCTTGCTCGACTATCAAAATACTTTCATCTATTTGACGATGAGCACGCTGACTACTATCAGTACGCGCAAGATGTGTGCGATGAGATGCTCAACGGAGAAGTAGAGGATGATTACTACGACGGCGAAAACTATCTCGATGACTGGGATGGTGATGCTCTTGCGTCCGCTGGCTTTGGTGTGGATGAAGACTATTGAACGTAGAAGACCTACTTAAAAACAAAGGTATTGATTACATACCTAAGGGCAAAGACTTTGTGGTCAGTTGTCTCAATCCTGAGCACCCTGACCGCAATCCCAGTATGCGTATAGATCAAGTAACTGGCATATTTAATTGTTTCTCGTGTGAGTACAAGGGCAATCTTTTTACTCATTTCGGAGAAAAAGCAAACAAGATGGAAATCAAGCGTCAGCTCCTAAAGAAGAAGATTGACGAGGTAAGGGCTGAAAGCGTGGGATTACAAATGCCAGAGGGATATGCTCCCTACATTGGAAATTGGAGAGGCATTCGTGCCGAAACATACAAAGAATTTGAAGCGTTCATACACTCCGGCAAGGACTTTGTAGGACGTATCTGTTTTCCTATCCGTGACCGTTCCGGTCGGATAGTATCATTTCAATCAAGAACTACAGGCGACCAACAGCCAAAGTATCTAAACACTCCACCTGGAGCAAAGATGCCGCTGTTCCCTGTCGTAGAGCCAATACAAGGACGTATTGTTCTTGTAGAAGGTATTTTTGATGTAATGAATCTACATGACAAAGGGCTCACTAACGCAGTGTGTTGCTTTGGAGTAAAAAATGTAACTGAAGAAAAGTTACAAGTTCTTGCCGTCTCAGGAGTAGAGGGTATAGATGTATTTTTAGATAATGATGAAGCTGGCCAAGGACAGGCCACAAAAGTACGCGAGCTATGTGAGTCAGTGGGACTCGATACACGTAACATTGCTTTTGGAGACAAAAACATGGATGCGGGTGCATTAGCTGAAACTCAAGTTACAAAACTAAGAGATAAATTATATGCCTAAAGTTGCATTAGTAGAAACTAAACCTAGTAAAACTAATTTTATGCGTGAGTTCGACGGACTGGAATTTGACCAGTTTCAGTTGTGCTCCGATTCAACTATTAAAAAAGTACTCAAGCGAGACTGCGACATTGATATGAACCCAGATGATTATGATTGGGTAATTCTTGTCGGTAGTGATGCAATGAAGTACTACACAAAACTCAGTTCTGTTACTGAGTACTCTGGCAAGAGAGTAGAAGAAAAATTCTTGCCTATTATTAACCCTGCTATGCTCGCATTCAAACCAGAAGCAAAGAAAGTCTGGGAGTCTGGCAAGCAGAGCATTCTCGAGTATATCAACGATGAAAAAGAAGACGTAGTAATTGATAGCAATATTGCGTTTGGTATACAAGATACGGAGGAAGCAAATGAGTTTATTCGGGCTGCCATCGCAGAAGAATGTGGATACGTTGCACTCGATTCTGAGACAACTGGGTTATATCCTCGTGACGGCTATATGCTTGGTATTAGTCTTGCTTATAATAACAAGTTCGGTGCTTATATTGACACCGATTGTTTTGATGATGAGACTGAGCGACTACTGCAAGAGCTTTTTGACAAGAAAGCCGTAGTCTTTCACAATGCAAAGTTTGATATGGCGTTTTTCGAGTATCACTTTCACTTCAAGTTTCCACAGTTCGAAGACACAATGCTTCTTCACTACTTGATTGATGAAAACCCAGGAACTCATGGCCTTAAACAGCTAACAATGAAGTTCACTCCCTACGGTGATTACGAGAAGCCTATGTATGATTGGATTGACCGATACCGAAAAGAAAACGGTATTCTCAAAGATCAATTCAACTGGGGAGATATTCCTTTTGATGTAATGAAAACTTACGCAGGCATGGACGCTTTGTGTACATTTCTTATTTATGAAAAGTTTGTAAAAATTAAACAGAACCCAAAGCTGTTATGGGTATACGATAACATTCTTATTCCAGGCACTCGATTCCTTATCGACACTCAAGACAATGGTGTTCCTTTTGACCGTAAAAGACTATATGTAGGTCAAAATGCAATGCAAGATGATATTGATGCTGCAATTTCTGCCTTGTATGAGAACGACAAAATACGGAGGTTTGAGGAAATAAATGGTAAGCCCTTTAATCCTAATTCTACTATGCAACTTAGGAGTCTTTTGTTTGACTATCTGGGCCTCAATCCGACTGGAAAAAAGACTGGCACGGGCGCAGACTCTACTGATGCGGAAGTGCTTAAAGAACTCTCGCTTCAGAGCGATGTACCTAAACGGATCTTGGATATACGACAAAAATCCAAAATTAAAAATACTTATCTTGATAAAATCATACCACAGCTCGATAGAGACAGTAGGCTACGTACGGGTTTTAACTTACATGGTACTACTTCTGGTCGTCTATCTAGCAGCGGCAAGTTAAATATGCAGCAGCTGCCTCGAGACAACCCCACTGTAAAAGGTTGTATCAAAGCGGCCCCAGGACATAAAATTGTTGCTATGGACTTAACGACAGCAGAAGTATATGTTGCCGCAGTTCTTGCAAAAGATACGGCACTTATAGATGTGTTCCGTAGTGGAGGTAACTTTCACAGCACGATTGCTCACAAAGTATTTCGACTGCCTTGCGAAGTAGAGGAAGTAGCAGAGCTATATCCTGATAAGCGCCAGGCTGCAAAAGCCGTAACCTTTGGTATTATGTACGGCGCAGGCCCAGCAAAGATCAGTGAGCAAGTAACAAAAGATAGTGGTAAGTATTTTTCCAAATCGGAAGCCCAAGAAGTTATTAGTGACTACTTTAAAGCCTTCCATAAACTAAAGGCGTGGATTGATGACAATCAAAAATTTATTGAGCAAAATGGGTTCGTTTATTCTTTCTTTGGTCGGAAGCGAAGGCTCCCCAACGTTGAATCCACCGACGCCGCTATCCGCTCGCATAGCGTTCGCTCTGGTCTTAATTTTTTGGTTCAGTCTGCTGCTAGTGATGTTAACCTCCTTGGCGCGATAGACATGGGAGAATATATCAAAGCAAAAGGAATGAAGGCGCGTATATTCGCATTAGTACACGACTCCATTCTCGCCGAAGTTCCAGAGGACGAAATTGAACATTATAAAGAAAAGTTATTACACTTTGTACAGTTGGATAGAGGACTTTCTATTCCAGGCGCTCCCATCGGATGTGACTTTGAGATCATCCACGAAGACTACTCCAACGGTAAATTTTCAAAATTGTATGGTGATTCAGTATAAAAATATCAACAAAGTACGGTTTCCTGTATACATTTTACCTACAGGAAACTGGGATCGTAGAGACGGATTACTCTTTCTCGACGACAAGATAGTTGATGATAAAAATATGAGCGGCGATACTTTAGGTATGCGCCGCTTACAAACACCACATAAAAATCTCTACCCTCTAAAGCATCAAATAGATAACTTTAGAGGAATGGTAAAGTCAAAAGAAAAGCATTTTATAGATACAAACGGTATACCATTTATCTATGAAAAGACAGAGTTTTGTAAGTTAAAATACTACAGAATCAAGTCTATAGTACAAAAGGAAACGGCATCTCTTCTGAAACTAGACGGGGTAAAGAGTTCTTTTGTCATTCCACGGCCACCAGCAAGTGAGATGCGGTATGCTGGGGTTTTACACTACGGAACCCTTCCTTGGGTTTTATACGAGTACTCTGAAGACCGTCGTGAAGACACTCGAAGAAAAGTATAAATTATGGGTAAACGATCTAAAACTTTACAAGGTGCAAACTTAGAGTTGCAGGAAATTGAACCACTCACACAGAACCAGCTTCGAGCTTTTGAAAGCGACAAGAATATGGTTTTGCATGGAGTAGCAGGAACAGGTAAAACTTTTATTGCGTGCTACTTTGCCTTTGATGATATGATTAAAGGTGAATACGAAAAGCTCGTACTTATTCGTAGTGCTGTTCCTACTCGGGACATAGGATTCCTACCAGGAACCGAGAAAGAAAAAGCCTCAGTGTATGAAGAGCCTTACAAAGATATTTGTATAGAACTCTTTCAGCGCGGAGATGCGTATCAAATATTAAAGACAAAAGCATTAGTACATTTTATGACAACTTCATTTATTCGTGGCGTAACTCTAAGAAACGCTACAATTATTGTAGATGAGTGTCAGAATATGTCATTTCATGAGTTAGACTCAATTATTACTCGTGTTGGGGAAGGCTGTAGAGTTATTTTTTGTGGAGACTTTCGTCAGGCAGACTTACACAAAAATGGGCTACGGGACTTCATTCGCGTACTAAAAGCAACCGAAATGTTCGATGTAGTGGACTTTGAAATTCACGATATTGTTCGGAGTAGTTTTGTTAAAAAGTATATCATAGCAAAAGATCAACTAGGGCTATAATGAAAGCTGTCTTATCTAATCGTATTTTTATGGAGTGTAGTCCGGAGTATCGAAAGGTACTCTCGGACGAGCTTACCTACAAAATACCCTCTCAGAATCCAAACGATCCTCCACAGATCATTAAGAATCTGCAGCGGGTGCGCGAAAATCTGGTATCTATACCAATCGGACGAACGGACTTGATACCAAGCGATTACGAAGTTGTTGATAAGCGTTTAAATATTCCTGCCGACTTCCCTGAATTTAAGTTCGAATTGCGGCAAAGCCAACAAGACGTCTACGACTCCCTCGATGATAACTGTATTATCAATGCGTGGGTAAGTTGGGGTAAAACATTTACAGGTCTTGCTATCGCGGGAAAACTAGGACAAAAAACATTAGTGGTAACCCACACGGTTCCTTTGCGTAATCAATGGGCAAAGGAAGTAGAAAAAGTTTATGGAATTAGACCAGGTATTATTGGTAGCGGCAGTTTTGACACCGATGCTCCTATTTGTATTGGCAATACCCAAACTCTTTATAGAAATATTGAAAAAATTCGTAAAGAGTTTGGCACGATTATTTTAGATGAGATGCACCATGTCTCGTCTCCCACTTTCGCTAAAATTATTGATACTAGCCACGCTCGCTATAAAATCGGGCTTTCTGGTACTATCGAACGCAAAGATGGAAAACACGTCGTCTTCCGTGACTACTTCAGCCCGAATATTTTCAAACCACCGAAGGAAAACTTCCTCACGCCAAGTATTCACATATACAGAAGCGAAGTTCGCTTTCCCGACGGGGCCAGCATTCCTTGGGCTAAACGTGTCAATGCTATCGCAAATAACGATGAATACCGCCACTCGGTAGCAATGTTAGCATCAGCATACGCGGCACGAGGCCATAAGGTACTTGTGGTGTCAGATCGAGTTCATTTCTTGAAGAGCTGCGCCGAACTGACTGGCGAAAATTCTATATGTGTTACGGGCGAGGTACCACATGAGCAAAGAGAAGAGTTAATAAATGAAATATTACATGGCAGTAAGAATATTCTATACGGGACTCAAGCAATTTTTAGTGAAGGTATTTCAGTTAATACTCTATCTTGCCTTATTCTTGCCACACCTATTAATAATGAACCACTACTCACCCAGCTTATCGGACGAGTTGTTAGAAAGCACGAAGATAAAAGAGATCCGGTAATTATTGATATTCATCTCAGAGGTAAAACTGCGCAAAGACAGGCGTCCAACAGAATGGGCTACTATATGAAGCAGGGTTATCAAATCAAACAGCTTTGAACATAGAAAAATACTTCTTGACAAATGCCTCAAATGAGAGTATAATATGTTATTCTACGATTGGAAAAAGATGTTCGAAGCGTCAGAAGGTAATCCTCTTACGCTTTTTGTCATCTTTAAAATGCTTGTAACTGGAGCGATACCGAAGAACAAATATGATATTATTTATAAACATACTGGAAAGCATTTTAATGGCGAATCCTTTATTGTTCATCCAGATGTATTGCTACACAACGCTTACAAGTACAGCTATCGTGAGATCGCCCAGTATCTCGCAATAGCTTCCATGCGTCCGTACGCGGACTATGCAATCACTGGGGACACCACACTGGATCTACTTCAATGCGAAATAGAAACAGAATTTTTTGAAGATAACAGTCTACTACGCATAGAAGATGGTAAAGTTCATTTTCTATACGAAGAAGTCAAACAGGAGAATATACACTAATGGCACTATCATTTAACAAAGCCGCTGGCGGCGCTAAAAAATCATCAATCACTTCATACGCATACCGAGACGGAGACAACGAAGTTCGCTTAGTTGGAGACGTACTAGCACGTTACGTTTACTGGCTAGAAGGCAAGAACGGTAAGAACATTCCTTTTGAGTGTCTATCTTTTGACCGTAATGAAGAGCGATTCAACAATCTTGAGAAAGATTGGGTTCGTGAGTACTATCCCGATCTCAAGTGTGGCTGGAGCTACGCAATGCAGTGCATTGACAATGGTGAAGTCAAAATCATCAATCTCAAGAAGAAGCTATTCGAAGCTATCTTGACTGCAGCAGAAGACCTTGGCGATCCTACTGATCCTGAGACTGGCTGGGACGTCAAGTTCAAGCGAGTAAAAACTGGCCCTCTCCCCTACAATGTGGAGTACCAGTTACAAGTACTTAAGTGCAAGCAGCGTGCTCTCAGCGAAAGCGAAATGTCCGCTATTGCAGACTTAAAGTCTATGGATGATGTTATGCCTCGTCCTACACCGGACGCCCAGAAGACCCTTCTCGATGAGATTCGTGAAGATGCAGCGGGTGATATTGATGAATCTTTGGAAGATGAGTTCAACATCGGATGATTTTATTTACGGCAGACTGGCACATCAAGCTAGGACAAAAGAATGTACCTCGTGAGTGGGCCATAAATCGCTATCATATGTTCTTCAAGCAAATACATGAGCTTGAGATGCAGTGCAATATGCACATTATTGGAGGTGATTTATTTGACCGTCTGCCGAACATGGAAGAGTTGGAACTTTACTTTGACTTTATATCAAATGTAAAGATTCCGACTCTTATCTATGACGGTAATCACGAAGCTACGAAGAAAAACAAAACCTTCTTTACACAACTGAAGAAAGTAACAAAAGACATAAATCCATTAGTTAAAGTAGTTGATATGTCATACTACGACAATGACTTTGGGTTTGGAGTACTGCCGTATGCAGACCTTCATCGTAAAAACTCAATTGAACTGTTTGATCCAAAGAAACCTTTGTTCACTCATGTTCGCGGAGAAATTCCTCCACACGTCAAGCCAGAGGTGGACTTAGACAGATTCGAGGACTTTCCAATAGTTTTTGCAGGCGATCTTCACGCACATAGCAATACTCAACGCAACATTGTATACCCAGGCAGCCCTATGACAACTTCATTTCATAGAAATGAGGTACAGACCGGCTACCTTCTCATAAACCCAAATGATTGGTCTTGGATGTGGGATAAATTTGACTTACCTCAACTTATTCGCAAGACGGTAACAGATCCAAGTGAGATGGTACCTACAGACTTTCATCATACAATTTATGAGATAGAAGGAGATATACAAGAGCTTGCAAATGTCAAGAACACTGAGCTTCTTGACAAGAAAGTAGTCAAACGAAGTAGCGAAGCTACTCTTGTCATGGACAAAGAGATGACTATACAAGATGAATTAGTAGAGTATCTATCCTATATTCTGGAAATACCAGAGGATAGAATACCACAGATAGTAGGTATATTTAATGATTACGCTACAAAAGTTGAAATGGAGTAATTGTTTTAGTTACGGAGCTGACAATGAACTAGATTTGAGCAACAATACTGTAACTCAAGTTCTTGGTACTAACGGTATGGGCAAGTCGTCCATACCGTTAATCATTGAAGAAGCACTATACAACAAAAACTCAAAGGGTATAAAGAAAGCAGATATACCAAACCGTTATGTAAACGCAGGATACAATATACATCTTGAGTTTACAAAGGATGAGAAGCACTATGATGTTATTATTGATCGGAAGTCTAGTATTAAGCTTAAGTTGCTGGAAAATGGAGAAGATATTAGTTCTCATACAGCGACCAATACATACAAGACACTCCAAGATATTATTGGCATCGACTTTAAAACCTTCTCTCAGTTGGTATACCAGAACACAAATAGTAGTCTACAGTTTCTTACTGCGACAGATACGAACCGCAAGAAGTTTCTCATTGATCTTCTACACTTAGAGCATTATGTTCGCCTTTTTGATTTATTCAAAGAAGAGGCTCGAAAGAGCACGTTAAATCTCAATAGTATTGAATCGAAAATAGCGACCGTCGAAAAGTGGTTAAATGATAACAAATTGAGTGATACATCCATACTGCCCGTGTCTGAAATTTCTATTGAGACAATAGAAGACGAACAAGAGCTCGCCACTCTTATGATTGAAATTCAAAATATTTCTGAAAAAAATAGAAAAATTTCTCAGAATAATACTTATAAAGATATGCTCTCTAAGATAAATATCGAGGATGCACAAGCCTGTAAAGTATCTAGTATACAATCATATGATGACTTACAATCCGAGATTGGTAAGTTGCAACAAGCAGCAGCGGGGTCAAAGCGACTTTTAGACAAGATGAGCAAACTTGGGGATCATTGCCCAACTTGTGAGCAAACTGTAGACAGTTCTTTTAAACAATCATTAATTGATGCAGAAGCACGAAAAGTTGCCGAAGCGAGAGAAAGACAAGATGAAATTGACGGAAGAATATCGCAAATTAAACGAGACAATGCAGAGTACCAACACGCAAGAAAAATTGAAAGCGATTGGCACGAACTCTTTAGAAGCATTGATAACAACCTCCCGGCATCTACGCTGGATCCTAATGAGCTCAAAGACAGGGCTAGTAGAGTTCAAGAAAGAATATCAGATGCTAAGGAACGGATGGTTCGAATCTCACGAGAAAATGAGCGAATCACTAAACGAAACACAAGAATCCAAGTAATACTGGAGCAAACTGAAGAGTTTGAGTCTGAGTTGTTTGAATTGAATGAGCTTCTTGACCTTGAAGGCGCAACCGCAGGGCATCTCGAAGTATTGAAAAAAGCATTCAGTACAAATGGATTGTTGGCGTACAAGATAGAGAACCTTGTAAAAGAGTTGGAAGAGCTCACAAATCACTATCTAGCAGAATTGTCCGATGGTCGTTTTACACTGGAGTTTGTAGTATCAAATGATAAACTTAATGTTCAAATCACTGACAATGGTAACATTGTGGATATTCTTGCTCTCTCTAGTGGAGAATTGGCAAGGGTGAACACAGCTACTCTGATTGCTATACGCAAATTAATGAGTAGTATATCGAAGTCTCAAATTAACATACTGTTTCTTGATGAAGTAATCAATGTGTTAGATGAGACAGGAAGAGAAAAATTAGTAGAGGTACTTTTGGGAGAAGACTTAAATACTTATGTCGTGAGTCACGGCTGGACTCATCCTCTGCTCGACAAAGTAGAAGTAGTTAAGTCAGGTAATGTTAGCAAACTGGAGCACTAATGGG
>Ga0222716_10001892_pt1 | contig 17238 bp, 18 predicted proteins | sample C33_13DmetaG_FD_165044 | JGI IMG/M metagenome (GOLD analysis project Ga0222716, IMG submission 165044) | Estuarine water microbial communities from San Francisco Bay, California, United States - C33_13D | ecosystem: Environmental > Aquatic > Marine > Unclassified | place: USA: California... | reverse complement strand
TTGCAGAAACTCCAGGAGCAGAATTACCATTTGCTAAACCAAATGAAGAATCTCCTAAATTAGTAGAACTTCCACCAATCGTTCTATAAATTGTAGTTGAAAAACCATCATCTCCATCTGGAGCGTGCATATTTCCAGAAGCAACTACAAAAATTTTTGATGAAGTTGCTGATGGTGTAATATTTAATGTTGCAGTATTTGAACCAGTAACAAAAGAAGATGAAGTTGTTGTTCTTACCGAAGTATCAACTGCTGTAATAACTTGACCAATTTTACCACCAGCACCACTTGCTAATTTACCAGAAGTAATAGCACCATCTACTATCTTAGCAGTAGAAACAGTATTATCTGATGGAACTCCTACATCTAAGGAATTACCCAATACAATTATAAAATCAATTACATCTCCTGTAACTAGGTTACTAGCAAAAGTTATTGTTGAACCAGATACTGTAAATGAATCTGTTGGGGATTGTAAGATACCATTTAATGAAACTAGGAACTGATTGACATTAGAATATTCTGTAAAGTTAGCACCACCATTTTGCATAGTGTAACTAGCTTGACCATTAACTACACTTATTGCGTCTAGCTTAACGAAGTTTCCTATTACTGGTTGTTTTCCTATGTATGCCATAATTATTTTCCTCTAAATGCTTCTATTTCTTCGTCAGTTAATCCAAGTGCTTTTAGTTTATCAATAGCTGATTGGTTAGCTGTTTCTTTGTTTAATTTTTCTTGTTCTATTTCAGCTTCAACAGTTGGTATTTGTGCTTTAATATCTTCTTTTGAAATAGGTGTAGTATTTTCTAACCATTCAATTTCACAAGTATCAATATCATTACCTTTTACAGTAAATACTGCATTAGGATTTATTTTTAAAATTGCGTTTCCTATATTCATTATGCACCTACCTCCATAGCTACTATTGTTCCTTGAACACTATCTGAATTAAATCTAATAGTTTCTCCACCATACGATCTTATATATACAGTATAAGTAAGTGTTGATGTAGTGCTTGGAGAATCTAATGTTATCATTGATGTATTAAGTCTAACTCTACCTGAACCATAACCACTAAATAAACCACCTGTGCTATGACCTAAATTTGTTGAATCTCTATAAATAGTAGCACCCATTTGAACACCACTTCCTTCATTATCCATAGAACCACCAGTACAAACTAAAATTTTACTTGATGTTGCAGATGGGGTTATATTAACTGATAAATTACCAGTTACAAATGATGTTGAATTAGTTGTAGTACTTGTAGTAGTTGTTGCTGTAACAACTTGTAATAATTTTCCACCACCACCAGCTTCAGCGAATGTGTTATCGCCTCTTAAAAATGTAGTTGCGTCTTTTGTACCTGTAGCAGATAAGTCAGCTAACCCAATAGTACCATCTTCAATATCTGCACCACTTAAAGGTACTGCTGTTGGAACTTTACCTATATAAGCCATTTAAACTCCTTACGATACATCAGTTAATAATTGCAAGTGAACATCACAATTACCAGAGGCATCATCAGTTTGTGCTTGTACTTTATCAGAACTTGCTAAAACTATTTTTGGTAGTTCTAGTGATGAACCACTTGGTAATGGTACATCTTTGAATATGAATTTTCCAGCAGTTGCAGAATTATCATATTTCTTGATTGATACATTCATTGATGTTGTTGTGGTATTAGAGATTGTTCCAGCAATAACTAATGATTTGTTTGATGCAGTAAAAACATCTGTCAAAGTAGCATCTGTTAAACTTACTTGTGCATCATTAAAATTATTTGCCATATTTTCTCCTTAACTTCCTAAAGCTACTGCAAATGGAATTGAGTTAGGATCAGTTTCTGAAACTGTAACTCCACTTGGTAGGGTTATTGCATTTGTTGATGTATTGATACTAAATAATTCTAAATCATCTGTTCCATCAAATACTTTAATTGAATAAGTATCTGTTACAGAACTGTCTATCCAAATTGTTCCAGCTACTGCTGATGCTGGTCTTGATGAACCAATGTGATTTGAATTAAGTGCATTAATAGTAGCATTCAAGTTTGATCTAAAACTTGGAAAGCCCTGGTTATCTAATGTTACTTGTGAAACTTGTGACATAATTATTTGTTTATTTTAAAAGCCTCTTTGGTCAAGTTTAAAATCCTTTACATATTGCATCAAATGTCCTTGACACTCCAGTATTGGAGCTATTCTTAAAGGCTATATCAAATGATCCAGATTGCTTGTTAGTAATTTCATAAAAATCACCAGTGGCTAAGCCTTGAGCTGATACACCAATTGCATAATTAGAGCTCTTGAATGGATCTGTAAATGTAACTGTATAAGTTCCAGTTCCTGATACCTGGTCATTAAAGGATATGACTCTATCAGGCATATCTATTGTAACTGATAGTTGAGAAATAACTGGAGTTGCTGATCCATTTCTTGAAGTTAATATAATTCTAAATTTGTAGTATCTGGCTGAAAAATCTCCAACACTAAAATTTTTAAATGGAGTGAAAGTTATATTGTCATCTGATAAAGCTATTTCTAAATGAGCATCTGATTGAACTGATGCATCACCATCAAAGTTACTTGGCTGTGCATCAAAATTTCCAGAAATATTATCAAATAATCTATCTCTATCTGTTGCAGATTGTGTGATGCTTGCTGTAACTCTTGAAGTAAATACTCCTCCAATATCTATTGTATCTGAAAAAACATAATTTCCTGAAGTGTATAAATTTCCTGATTGAGTTCCTCCATCAAAATTCTTTAAAACAATATCATCAAAATTATCTGTTGTGTTATCATCAAATAATTCTGTTGTATCTAAAACTAAACCATCTTCTGTTTTTACAACATTTGTTTTAGCACCAATAAAATCTGGATGCTCTGATTGTGTAGCAACTGCATTAAAGTTTCCAATAGCAGTTATATTTGTGGATATAACTGCCTCATTGGAGCTAAAGTTTCCTGATTTATCTACAGCTTTAATTAAGTAAGATCCAACTCTTGCTGGAACTGTAATACTTGTTGCTGGTCTTGAAACCTTTTGAACTAAAGGAACTGAGTTTTGCCATTCAGCTCCAGATGTTAATGTTGAATAATTAATTGAGTAGTATGCAAGATCAAGATCACTTACAGCAGTCCAACTTAGATGAGCATCTTGTCCAACTATATTAACAGCAAAATCTTCTACATCACTTGGTGGATCTAGCTCTCCAACTACTGTGTGCTGACCAGATAAGAATGCAGATTTAACTCCAATACTAGAAATTGCTCTAATTCTTACATCATACAAAGTTCCATCAATTACACCATGAATATCAAAAACTGGAGATGTGTTTGTTCCAACACTTGTATAAACACTATCTGTTGATTTTTTAAATTGGCATTCATATCTGCCTACAAAAGCATCAGAGCTTTGAGTAGCAGATGCTGTCATTACTGAGGTAACAATACCCTCGTTTGAAATTCTAAGTTCATCATCTAATATTAAAGATGTTGGAGCCTGGACACTAAATGCTGATGGTAAATTTAAGTTAGCTGGAGCTGTAATATTTGTTTGATCTGTTGCACTATTATAATCATAAACTGTTGAGCTGTATTCTTGCATTGTTAAATTAACAGTTAAATTTTCATTTAATGTGTGAGTAGTTACAATAAAAGTTTTTGAGCTAAATCCTAATTTGTCCATTGTTAAACTAACCACATCTCCAACAGATAAATTTAATAATGTTGGTTTAGCAATCATATTAACAGTCATCATTTGTCTAGATTGTTTTAAAAGCACCAATGCAATTCTTTCAGCCATTGCAATATTAGTTGTGTAATTTAATTGTATTTCTCTTGAGATAGTTTCACCATCTGCTGTTTGATAAGTGGTGTCCTCCTGGACAGGAAAATCTGTTGCTACATAGTTATTATCTTCATCTGCAAAAACACCTTTTACCTGGTTATAAAGATCTTGTCTTTTAGGTTTAGCTCTTACAGATATTTCTCCAGCTAAATCATCTTCTGTAATTGTTTTAACTGATGATTTACCTTTACCAACTTTTAAAACAAATTTACCTTGTTCATAAGTTAAAGTTCCAATACAGCTTGATAAAATATCTTCAATTATTTCAATTGGTTTTCTATCCAGGCTAACTACTCCATGGCAATCATATCTATTTTGAGTTGATGCATCTGATAAAGTAATTGAGTCCTCACAATCATTAGCAGATGTTGTAAATGAAGTTGTGTCTATTTCTGATGCTGATGCATTCATTCCATCAGATGATGTTAGATAATCATAAACAATTAAAGCTGGATTTGATGAATAAGCTGTTGTTGAAGTTCTATAATCTAAAATTTTTTTACCTTTTACTATTGCAGAAATATTTGGAATACCATTTGGATAAACATCTACATCATATTCTAATCTAACATATAAATATGCAATTCCTCTAAATCTGTGATTAGAAGTAATATTGTCATCTTCTGAAACCAAATCGGAATCTGCTGTTTGATCAGCAGTTCCGAGTTTGGTCTTTATTCTAGCTTTGCCATTATAAGTTCCAGTATTTACATTGCCTGAACCATCTATATCGGAGCTAAGATCAATAGCTACATCATTGAAAAATACTTTATCAATTGATTGAACTTCATGGCTGGCTAAAGCTATAACTAAATGTAAAAATTTATTATCATCACCAGTTGTGGATGCATATAATAAAGATCCTGATTTTTTAACAGTTCCATAAACTTTTTGTCTAGCTGAGATTGGAGATTTAATTAATGTGGATCTATTAACCACTTCGCTATCAAAACCACCAACAGAAGGTTCTTTTGGTTTACCAGCTAATTTTTTATAAGCAAATGAGAATACAGCAGTTGCAATAAATGAAACTGCAAATTGCTTTAATCCCATTGAGAACAAACCTTTTATTCCACCTTTTTTTGCAACAGATGATGCAACAGATCCAGCTACAGATTTAACTGCACTTTTAACAACTGATGCTACACCTGAAAAAAAAGATCCAAATCCCATTAGTTTTTAACTCCCCAAAATAATTCTTTTTCTACTAATTGTTGAACAAATTCTAAACCAACATCTCCACTAAATTTTTGTAATTGATCATTGTTTGTATATCTGCTTATTCTTTGTCTTTCCCAATCAATTAATCTATTTTCTATTTCAATTAATATAGTTGCTGTTTCTCCATCTACCTGGACATCTTGAGTATCTACTTTGCCTTTAAAAATAATAAATGGATCATCATGGAGTTGATAAGTATTAATATTTAAAAAACCTAAATATAAAGTTGCATCAACATTTTTAAAATTTTCTGTTAATGCAATTGATACATTAGATGTTGAAACTCCAGAGACTGTTAATTGAATCCCACTCGCCTGGAGCTCCTGGGATTCCTCAATTGATGATATAGTAGCTATTCCAGATCCACCAATATATTCATCACCACTAAAAGTAATGTCTCTATCAGATGTGTTTAAATATAAAGTTCCTGATGTGTATTCTATTTTTAAAAAATGAACTGGAACGATAACACTATCATCCAACACATTTGCATTGGCTGTTGTTAAAGTCTTACTCATTTTAGAATACCTCTATTCCAGAAAATGAAATGTTGTAAGTGCCATCAGTATTTTGTGACCAGGTTACATTATCCTCAGTCAATTTCATTTCACATTTAGGATTGGTTGTTACAATACTTGCATTATCTGATGGTGATGATCTTAAACTTGGTGAAAAATTGATTGTTACATTTCCTGAACCATCTGATGTAGCATCATCAGTTACCATTTTTAATTCTGAGTTTACTTCTATATAATCACCAGCTTTTAAAACTAATGTTGATGCCTCAGCTCCATCACAAACTAAACTGGTTCCAGTTTGATCTGCTCCATTAACAACTAATGTTGATGCAGATACATCACCTAATGGAGATGTTGCTATTGGATCAAAACCATGAAATGAATTTACTCTACCTCTTAATTTACTTAAAAATCCTAAAACAACTTGAGCATCAGCTCTTTTTAATGGAACATAATTAATTGTTAAATACCATCTAGCTCCAGTTCTTGCTAAAGTTTGAATAGTATTAGAAATTGGAGATTGGAAAGTTTCTGTATTTTCCTCTAATCCAAATGTTGAATTTCTAAATTCAGTTTGTTTTGGTATTGTTAAAGTTGCCATTATTTTAATCCCATTGCTTTAGTTAAAACACCACCTCTAGATCTTGCCTCTATCACTGCCTGGACAGATTGTTCTCTAATTAATGGTAATGCATTTAAAATTTCACCTCTAATACTATCAGTAACTGATGGCATTAAATTGATTGTTTGATTAACAGTTACAGCTCCACCACCTATTGCATTATTTGGAACAATTGTTCCAGATCTTCCTGGTACAAATAACTCTGCACCTTGCTCTCCAACAATATATGGAGTTCCAGATCTTACAGATCCTCCAGTAGCTTTACCAGTTATTCCTCCAATAATAGATCCAATTCCTGTTTTGATAGCTCCACCTAAAGCCTCTCCTAATGGATCTGTGATAGCTTTCCTATAAGCTAATCTAATTATATCTTGTCCTATTTGTCTAATAGCCTCTGATAAATTTTTTGCCTCAAATACTGCATCCTCAAATCCTCTTGCAATTGTATCTCCAAAATCTTTTGATGCATTTTGTAAAAGTTTTAATCTTGTTTTTAATTCTGTAAATTTTTCAACATTCTTTTGTAAATATCCATCATGCATTCTTTTGCCAAAATGTTTTTCAAATTTAGTTCCAGTTACTTCTGCATCAAATCCAATGCCTTGAATAAAATCTCTAATATTTGATAAATCAGTTTTTAAAATTTTAAATTGTGGTAAATCATCTCCAAATACAACTGCATTTCTTATATCAATAAATGCATTTGCAATAGACTCTAAACCTTCTTTAAATCCATTGATAAAACTCTCAGCTCCTCTAGTTGCCTCAATTAAAAATTCTTTAAGTTTTTGAATACCAGTTTTTCTAAATGAAATTATTGCATCATTAATTTTATTAAATATATTTCCTAAAACTCTCCCTATAGATCTAGCTAATCCATCACTATCTGTAACAGCATCTGTTAAAGTATTTGTTATATTTTTAAGAGCTTGTCCAAAACCAGATTCTCCAACTATGTCCTGGAAATTTCTTAATGCAATTCCAAAGTTTGAAAATGCAACATTTAAGTTACTTAATCTTTTTTGTGTAGCTCCACCAAATCTTTGATCTAATCCTGTTATTAATGCATCAATAATTCTTTTTGATCCTTCTGCTGTTTTACCTAATTCAGAAATTTCCAATCTGGTAATTCCAAGTTGTTCATTAATAATTGTGTAAACTGGAATACCTCTATCAAAAATTTGGTTTAATTCTTCTAATCCTAAACCACCACCAACAGATCTGGCTAATACTCTTGTTAAAGCCTCAAATACACCTAAGCCATCAACTGCTGATGCAGATGTATCTGTAAATGTAGTTAATAATTTTTCAGTAGGTTCAATTCCAGCTCCTTTTAATGTGATGAATGATTTAGTTAGATCTTCAACACTGAACTGAGTCCTGGTCGCAAAATCAGATATTTCTCTAAATCTTTTATTACCTTCCTCAATAGATCCAAATACAGATGCAAGACCAGATCTTAGATCTTCAAATTGAGCATTGGTCTTAGCAATGGATCTTAAAACAACAGCTCCTCCAAGTCCTACTAGAGCTCCTTTTAAACTGAATACAGCACTGGATAATGATTTAACAGATTTGCCAACACCTTTAAAAACAGATTTAGTTCTGTCTATTGCTGATATTGTAAATTTTAAATTATTATTTGCCATGTTTTCTTAACCTGTCTTTTTCATCTTTTATCTGAAAATAAGCGATCCATCCATTATATTCTTTAACTGACATTAATTTTATTTCTGCAAGAGTTTTATGCAGAACTTCAGCTAATTGATATTGGTTATAAAGATTTTGGTCTTTTTTTAAGTTTTTTTTTCCTCAGGAATAGATGTATCGCCAGTTATCTGTTTGGATAACCTGGCTAAAACATTTGGATCACATTGAGTTAATAACTTTTGTTTATCTTCTAATTTGAATGCTTTTTTATTACCATCTTCAGTTAAGCACTTCATTATGATTAAATCTACAATAGCATCTATTTCACTAACTTTAGATTTTTCCCATAACCTTCTTTGCTCATCAAGATTTAAAGGTTTGACAAGAAATGTTACATTCCATTCTGGAACATTAATTGTTTTTGAATCTTGAGAACTAAAATGCTGAATAGCCTGATCAATTACTGACATAAAAAATTATTATGCAACAGTTCCATGAGTAACAGCACCTGTTACAGTAAAACTAAAAGATCTTTCTACAATGTCATTAATAGTTTCAGATACTCCAACATTAGTTATAAGAGCTGTTGCTGAAATTTCTCTGTTACCAGATGAATCACCTTCTGGATATAGATTTAAAGTTACTGAGGCTCCGACTGTCATTGCCTCTTGTCCATTAGTATCTGATTTATCAAAGTGACAAGTAATTGATCCTGATGCCTCGTTTAATCCTGAGACATAAGTTTTAGCAGTATCTCCCATAGCTGTATCTTCAATGATATTATCTGTTTCAGTAATATCAAAAGATTTTACTTCAGCCACTAGATCTGTGCCGATTTTTACTTCACCATTATTTCCACTTACTGTTGCCATAACTACTCCTTTAAAGTTTTTGATGCCTTGGTCAAGTTTAAATTAATGCCTCAACATCAGATTGTGTGGTTCTATAAATTACAGTAAATACCAGCCTAACCACTCCGATTGGTAAACTGCCTTCATTAGCTAAAGTGACTTCAGTTGAGCTAATAAAATGATTTTTACATGTACCATTTAAAGTAATATCTGAACCTAAAGCCTCCTCAACTTCTTTAGCTATGGTGTCCAGGGTATTTTCTATATTTGAATTGGCACTTGCGAATCCTTCTACTACTAAATCAACAGATCTTAATAAGCTACCTACAGCATCAAGTTCTGAGTTTTCTGAAATAGTATAAACATTTAATAATGGTAATTTTGATTGTTCATTTGGATATATTCTGGAATTAAATACATTAGATCCAGTTGTAGTTAATCCAGTTAAAGATGTAATTACTTGATCTCTGATTGTTTTTCTTTGATGTGCCATTATGAAATATCCTCTAAATAAATTTGAGCTATACCAGTTCCATCTCTTAAAATTTCTGCAATTGTATAATTAGTTGAATTTACAACTACTGAATCTCCATGAGCTAATGATGATATATCAGAAGTTCTACAGGTAATGCTTGGTCTATGAGATGTGATACCAGCCTCTCCAAGTCCTAATGTTTCATCTGGTCTATCAAAAATAACATTTATTGTTGATGCACTACCACCAGTTGGAGTTACTGTCGCCTGGACTCCAAATTCATCCACATTAAAATAAACTGCTCTTACATCTGCATCTTCTACTGCCATTATAATAAGTCCTTTACCAAATTATTTAATTTTTTATTTTTTTTATTCTGAAGTATTTTTATCAGATCTTTTGAAAAAATATCTACATATTTTTCTTCAGTTCTGTGTTTTAATCTTAATTTATGATTATGAAATATCACATGAAAGAGCTCATGTATTAGTGTGATTAGTAATTCGTCATGATCTAAATCTGCATTAACTTTAATAGTTCTTTTATTTAGATCTGCCTCTCCATCTATTTTTTTAGCCTCTGGAGATTTATTGTTTAAAGGTATGAGCTCCCATTTTTTACCTTTTATGTATATCTTGTTTGGGAGATCCATTTTTTTGAGTTTTCTTTTTTCTTTTAATTAATTTTAAAAAACTTTTTTTTAATCCTACTGCTCTATTCAATACTGAGCTTGTATTACCTAAATCTAATTGTTTCATGATTTATCTGCCAGGAGCCGAAAGAGGGATCGGCTCCTAGCTATCGAGTTGATGATTATGCTGTTTCGTCAATATCTAATATTGCTGAGAAACTTTCTGCATGTCTTACAGCTACATCCATTCCAGTAAAGAAGTTTAATCTTACTGTACCAGCAGATGAACCTGTGTATGGATCAACTAATACATCAAGACCTGAGTAGTAACCTACTAATAGATCTTGCCAGTTTCCAAAGATCATAGCATGTGCAGTACCACTTAAAGTACCTTTAGTTAGATCTTTTGGTAGTTGAGATGATTGATACACATTGTATCCATTCAACATATTAGCATTGTCCATGATCATTACAGAATCAGTTGATGCAACTTTTGAAGTTTTTCTCATTTGGTAAACCACTTCTGGAGTTACCACATAGCCTAAACTTCCTTTTAATGCATTGTCTTGAGCTATTTCTTTAATTAGATCAATTGTTGCATCATAAGTTATTGCACCACCATTAGTTCCGATTGCAACATCACCGATACCACTTGTGTCAATGATACCTGAAGGCTCATTAGATCCACCACCTTCTAAGGCAACTTCATCTATTTTAAGAGCTATTTGTTGAGTCATATCGTTTCTAACGATTTGCTCGATTGATGGATCAGAGTTGTTAATTAATACTCTAGATAAATCAACAAAGCCACCTAAAGTTCTTTCAGTCATAGTTACTTGATCGAAAGCCTGGTTAGTTTCTGATACTGCATTATTTTCAGCAACGAAACCTACAGTTCCTTTAGTTGTTAGTCTTGGGATTTTGATGTCACCTTTAAGACCTCTGAATACAGTAGCACCAGCTTGCTGTACGATTGAGTTGTCTCTTAATGCATCAATAAAAAGATCACCTCTATGAACATCTGGAGTTACATGTCCACCAGCAGTTGCTGTTCCTTGAGTAAGATCTCTTTTGAATACATCACCAGGTACGAAAAATCCTCTAGCAGTTCTGCCAGATCTTTTCTCAATCTCTTGAGAAACTTCTCTTTCAAAACCAGCTTTAGACCAGTCGTTAGTTAATGATGCTCTAATTCCATTTAGGATTGAGTATCTTTTTTGTTCTTTAGAATTTAATCCAACTTCATTTGGATCTGTTTCTAAAGGTTTTGAGTTACCGATTTTGTCTAAAACAAGACCTTTAAATTCAGCAACTGAATGACCTTGTCTAACAGATACATCAGCTAAATCTTGCAAATTATGTTTTTTTGCGATTGCACTGATTTCTCTGATTCTTGCCATCTCAGTTTTTTGAACTTGATCCTTGTTTACAACATTATTCTCAGTAACTTTATCAGTGTTAGCTTTTTCCATAGCTTTCTCCTTTATAGTTATTGTTGATTGTTGATTTAAAGATCTACCAATTCCCACAGTTGTATCTGCTGGAACTGATACCATTGAAATTTCTAAAGGTTTAACTCCGACTCTATAAAAATCTCTGCCAGGAGATTTTTCTTCATCTTCATTATCCACTTTATCCATTTCTTTTATTAAATATCCAACAGAAATATTCTGCCTGATACCTGATTTGACATCTTCAAAGACTTCATTTGCAAGTTGAGATTTTCCGAATCTCGCAATGGCTCTACCTTTACCATTGACAACTTCAGCCTTTTCAATGACACCTATTTGAGCTTTTGTATCATGATCTAATAATAATGGAGCTCTACCACTACTGATAAAACTCATATCACTTTTAGATACATCTATACTCTCAATTCCAAAATCTCTTTCTACTGGTTCATCTGACATAAAAGAAAATTCTGCTGTTCTTTTTTCATCATCAACTTTTCTTTTGTTTAAGAATGCAGATCTGAATAATCTTTCAAAATTTTCTGAACGATCTTTTTCTTTATCTTTTTTATCATCATGCATAGACTTTTTATTTTCTTCTTCTTCATCCTCATGCATAGATTTTTCTTTTTCTTTATCCATGTTGTAATCTTTTTTTTCTTTATCATCATGAGCTCCTTTTTCTTCTTTATCATCCTCATGCATGTCTTTAGTTTCTTTATCATCTTGTTTTCTCTCCATGTCTTCTTCTTCACCATGTTTTGAAAATTTGATTGTTACTGAATTGTTATCTTCTTCAATTTTTTCTATGTGTCTTTTTTCTACTTTGTCATTCATATTTTTTTCCTCAACTTTTTTCTCTGGATGTCCTTCAGGCAGTATATCAGTGTCATGTTTACCACCCTGGAATCTTCCAGTTTTTAAGGCAAATAAAAAAGAATTTAATCTTGCATAAGCCCATTGTTCTGGAGAGCTAACATTTGGTCTAACTGATCCTGGATTGGTTTTGTATGCTCCAATCCCTCTCTCAAAAACAGTAGTTGCTTTTGCAACTGTTATTCTTGTATTCCAAGCCTTGTTTAAATCTTTAACTTCCTCATTGTGTTGGTCAACTTTATTTTTAATTCCTTTAGCTACAGATCCTGAAACTTCTCTATCTTTTTTGCCTTCTAATTTCTTAGTGAGCTCCAGGATAACATCTTTCATTCCTTGAACTCCAAGATCTGGATTAACAGATAACCATTTCATCAATGCAACTACACCAGCTACATTTGATAAATTAGGTGATAGTTTACCACCAACAAATTGAGATCCATCTTTTTCATGTCTAGCTGTCCAGGACTCTCTTTCCTTAATTTTGTCTATAACTGTTTCACTGTAAGTTCCATTTTCAATATGATCCTCTAAAATTCTAAAAGATCTATTACCTTCAATATTTCCTCCAGCTTTCCATATCTCTGGAGTTTGTTCTTTTACATTTTGAGCAAATTCTAATGGAAATCTCTCATACTGAGAATTTCTTAATGAAACTTTTTTATCATCACCTTTTTTTGGAAAATCAGTCGCCATTATCTCCCTCAGGTGTTTCTATGTTGTCCTGGCTTTTTTCTCCATAAGGTTCATAAGCTGTAGTAATTTCAAAATTATCTCTAAGATTTTTCTCAGCTTGTAATTGAGAATATAGATCTTCTGTATCTCTACCATAGTTCTGTTGAACATCCTGGACACTGATAAGACCATTTTTTAATAACAATACATTTGCTTGAGCCTCTCTTTGTGGATCTATCCAACTAAATCCTTTGCCTACAAATCTAACTCTTGTAAACTTATCAAATTTAGTCATTGGTAAATTTAATTTATTTTTCATGATAGCCATTTCTAACCATTTTAAATAAACTGGTTCTAATAAATGTTGAGACATAAATTTTTGCATATACTTATAATATTCTCTAGCCTCTAAAACTGATTGTCTTAATGATGAATAACTAACTCCTTCTAAGTCGTTAGCAAGTTCATTATAAGGAACATTTAATCCACTAGCTATTTGTCTTAATATTGTTTTTACAAAAGCCTCAAATTGTTGTGTTGGATGGCTAGGATCAAAAGTTTTGAAATCAACTCCATTTGGCAATTGTTCAAAAGTTCCTGGTTCAACATTCATTAATCTGTCATTTTTACCAGTAGCCTCTCCATCACCAGTATATCCTTCTCCATCTGGAGAAGTAAAAAATCCCATCTTACTAGCTGACACTCTTGATGCTACTAATTCAGATTCTAAATAACCAGCTAATTGTTTTAATTGAGTAATCACTGGAGCTAAGAATGGAACTCCTCTAGATTGGTATGGTCTTTCCTGTAAATAAATATGAATAATATTATCTGCTGGTATTCTTCTTGTTTCTCGTCTTAATGAATTTGAAAAATTATAATCATAAGGATGTTTAGTAAAGACATGATATGCAACTGGTTTTCTATTTGCATCCATTTCAACACCCATTCTAATTTCATTTCCATTTCCTAATGTTTCGTTTTTTTCCTCATCTAAATAATCAATATCAATTACATTTAATGAAAATCCAAAATCATTTTTAGCATTAGGTAACATTTGAATTAACACCTCACCATCTATTGCTAAATTTTCTATAACTAATTTTTGAATATCTAAAAATGATGATCTGCCATCTGCACTACAAATTCCTTTTTTACTCCAATCAGTAAAGTTTCTTTCTATTTGTGCATTGGCTACAAAATCTGGAGATTTGTCCTGGTCAATAACTTGAGCCTGGAGCTTGATACCCATAGATCCAATAATATTTGTTTTTAATAAATTAACATATCTTTTTACATAAGCATTATTTCTATGGAGATCTCTACATCTGTCTCTTAATTTTCTAATTGAAAATCTTATTTCTGAATCTGCACTTTGTGTTGAACCAACAAAATCATTTCTTAATCTGTCAATTAATGCACCTTCGTATCTTCTTTTATTAATTTTATCTTTTTTAAAAAATCTATCGTACCAAGCCATAATTAAAATCTCACTAATACTTTGTTTCCTGAGCCTTGTCCTGATTTAGCTCTTTCAATTCTTTTTTCTCTAAGAACTTCTGATTTATAATAATCTCTCCATTTTAATAATTCTTCAATTGATAATTTAGTTAAAGATCTATTATTAATAGAATAATTTGCAACATCACTATCTGCTTTGCCTTGTAATAATGTTTCAATTTTATCTAACATTAATTGAGCATGAGATCTTGGATCTGAATTATCTGCTGGAATATTTTGTAAAACTGTTATTGTTCCTTCATCAACTGTAACTCTATCAGTTCCAGATGTTACTGTTAAAATAAATGCAAATTCATTTGTGTGATAATTTGCTGTTGCTGATGCTGGAAATGTAAATAAATAATCATTACCATCATTAGTTGCAGTTATTGAAATTACATCTGCATGATGTTCTAAACATCTTGCCTCAAATTTTGCTGTGTAAGTTGTGTTTGGATAATCTGTACCAATGTCAGATCTTTTTACTTTTATTGTATCACCAGCTCTAATTGTTTCTGGAAAATCTGATAGTGGTTCTGTTAATATGTTAGCCATTTTTTTTATTTATCCCATGAATTTATAAAATTATTCCTTACAATTGTTTTTTGCTTTGGTCTAGTTTCATTTTGATTTTCTTGTTCTTTTTGTTGCTTATTAATATTCATCTCAATTACTTTAAAATTAGGATTTAATCCCATAAAGCTAGCAAAAGCATAAACAAAACAGTCTAGAGCCTCATTGTGTCTTTTAGTTCTCTCATAGACTCTAATTGGAGATCCTTGTCTAAATCGAGTTACTACCCTTTCAGAGATTAACTCTGAGAAATATTCTTGATCAAGTGTATTAGAAAATTTGATCAAGCCCTCCCTCCGAACTCTATTAAATATAAGATCTTTAGCAGAATCTACTCCAATCATAAATAATGGAATCCTAGCTGTATTATTCATGCTTGGTCTTTTTGGAAAAATAGCTCTATCTCCACTCATCCCTTTAATGGCAAAAAATCTTCTTGTAAATCTATTTTTGCAATAAGCATAAACTGATTGAGTAAAGTGTCCTCCACTATCAATACAAGCTGAGGCAACTTTAATTCTTTTACCATCTTTTCTGGTGAATACCTGGTTGAGCTGTTTATCTAAACTTAACCAAAGCATATTAGTTGATGGATCTCCATTTAAAACTTCATGATGGATAACATGAATTATTTCATTCTTAGTAAATCCTAAATAACTAATATGGAGTGATGTGTCCTGGACATCCACTCCAGCAGTAATAATTAAAACATCCTCAGGAACTGTATCTTTATCAAAATCTTCTCTTTTGGATAATAGCTCGTTTTCATCTAAGCTATCTCCCTTATCCTCCCAGGTTTCACCTAAAGATAAATTGATAAATGTTTTTAATTGATCAGGAAATTTCTTAGCCTCCAGGAAAGCAGTTGTCATTGTGGACAACTTGCTCCAGGAGGAATAGAGCTCAGATATATGAAATCCAGCTACTCCATTAAATTCTGCTGTAGGTTCATAAATACCTTTACGAACTGCTCTCCATCTTTTTGGATCATTCCATAAAGTTCCACAATGCTCACAACAATATTCTGCTGTCTCAGGTTTATCTTTATCCCATCTAACATTTTTCCATTTTAAGACCTGGTACTCTCCACAATCTGGACATGGTACTTTGAAAAATCTTTTATCAGATGTTTCAAAAGCATTATCTATTCTGCATGCACCTTTAATAGTTGGAGTTGAAACCATAATGATTTTTGAGTTCCAGAATGTTTGAGATCTTTTAATAGCCAGGTTTACTGGATCACCTTCAGATCCAGCAGAGTGTGGGTATCTTGAAACCTCATCTAGTAATATAATTCTAACTGGTCTTGAGGATAAGGAACTGGAGCTGTTGGCTCCACAGATAGTTAAATGACCACCATTAAATCTTTTATGTAAAATAGAATTATCTCCATCTTTTGATTTTGGATCTCCGAATAAATTTGCAAGGATTGGATTATCTCTAATCATTGGAGCTATTCTGTCTTTTGATAATGCTTGAGCCATTTGAAGGGTTGGCATTACATATAAGATTGGAGCTGGCTCATGAGCTATAAAGTATAATAAGATGTTTAGTAAGATCTCAGTCTTACCAACTTGGGATGAGCATTTTAAAACAACTTGTTTAACAGTTGGATCATTGATGGCATCCATCATCTCTTTTTGATACCAAGCTCTTTCAACATAATACTTACCTGGCTCTGAGCTCGCCTCAGCAGATAGGTATCTATATTTATTTGCGTACTGGCTTATACTCAATGGCTCTGATGGTTGGAACTCCTTCATTGCCTTCAGGCTGAGCATTTGCAGTTGGTTTGTTATCTTCAACTGGTTCAATGTCTTCTCCTTTACTTAGTTCAGTTAATGCCTCATTGATGCTGTTATCCAGGATATTCTTACACACATTTATATCTGTCTCAGTTGCCATAATTGGAGCAAGTTTGGTTGGAATGGATAGTAGCTTTGTTTTGCATGAAAGCACTAAATTAGTCCATTGTCTCTGAATGTCTTTTACTGGAACCACACTGCCTTTTTCTTTTTCTAGCTCTAGTTCCACTAGCTCTGCCTCAGCCTGGAGTTTCTTTTTCTTAATCTCATCAATTGGAATAACCTTGCCTGGTTTTTTATAGATCTGCTCAATTACATCCTGGAGTAGATAATATTGAAACTTACCTCTTTCCTTTACTGGCTTAATTCTTGCCAAATATTGACCTAGTTTTCGCCCATCTATTCCAAGCTCAGTTTGGATCTGAGATGCTGTCATTTCTGAAGGTTTATATGCCATGTTTAAAAAGCCTTATTAAATCAGGGTTTCTGAGTTGAATTTTTTGTGTCTAAAAACGACTCGTGGTCGCGCGAAACC
>Ga0222716_10001887_pt1 | contig 17258 bp, 25 predicted proteins | sample C33_13DmetaG_FD_165044 | JGI IMG/M metagenome (GOLD analysis project Ga0222716, IMG submission 165044) | Estuarine water microbial communities from San Francisco Bay, California, United States - C33_13D | ecosystem: Environmental > Aquatic > Marine > Unclassified | place: USA: California... | reverse complement strand
ATAACATGGCAAACGAAAGCACAAGTTCTACACTATCGGAACTATACACAGAGATAGTAGCAGAAGCACAATTCGTAGCTTCTGAAAAATCCATCATGAGAAACTTAGTTAAAAACTATGCTATCACAGGTGGTGGAAAAGCAGTTGAAGTTCCTGTTTATGCAAATGTATCAGCATCAGCAGTAGCAGAAGCAACTGACTTATCTAACACAGCAATCAACCCTAGTTCAGTAACTATTACTGCATCAGAGGTTGGTGTTATGACTACTCTAACAGACTTAGCAAGAAATTCAGCACCAAGAAATGTTGCTGGAGATATTGGTAAATTGTTTGGAGAAGCACTAGCAAGAAAACAAGACGCAGATTTAACTGCATTGTTTGATGGCTTTAGTGTTGCAATTGGAGATGGTTCAGGTGCTATTTCATCTGCTGTAATCTTCCAAGCACTTTCAACTTTAAGAGAAAATGCTCTTAACATTGACGATTGTGCAGTTGTTCTACACCCTAAAATCGCTTATGACTTAAAAGCTGGTTTGACTAATACTTTTGCAAACGCAAATGCAAATGACTTATCAAACGAAGCATTAAGATCAGGTTTTGTTGGTAGATTAGCTGGTATGCCTGTCTTTGAAACTTCAAACATTGCTAATACAGGTAATGCTGGAGATTACAAAGGTGGTGCGTTCCACAGAGATGCACTTGCAATCGCTATGATGGAAGATGTTAAAATCGAAACTCAAAGAGATGCTTCTCTTAGAGCAGACGAGATTGTTGCTACATCAGTATATGGTGTTGGAGAAATCCATGATTCATATGGTGTTGAGTTACATCACGATTCATCAATCCAATAATAATTGGATACTTTGTGAGGGTGGGAAACTGCCCTCGCAACTAACATAGGAGAATAAAATGGTAAAATTAGTATTATCAAATGAGAAGATGGTTACTTTAAAAAGAGGTAACAAAACAATCACAAGAAGTGAATTAGATTATCAAACTAATAAAGTTATGTATGATTTTAGAGGTTTCAAACCTGAACAAGATGTTGTAAAAGAAGTTAAAGAGGTTGTTGCAGAAAATGTAGTACCTTTAAAAAAGAAAAGAAAAACAAGGAAGAAAAAAGATGAACAAGTGGATTTATAAAAAAGCAAGAAAATGGTCAAAATGGGTCTGGATTAAATCAAAAAATAATCCAATGTATTCTATTCCATTAGCTTTATTAATTGTTTATTTAATTTGGAAGTAGATCATGGCTAATTATACAGGTGCAGATGTTATAACAACATCAGATGTTCAGAAGTATCAACCAGATGCGTTTGATTTTGGTATTTCAACAACTGCTACAGAAACAACTAATTTTCTAGCACAAACTACTAATGATATTTTTAGAGCATTAAGAGTTGAGTGGTGGCCTGTATATAAAACAAATATATTCACAGATATTACAGTTCTAAATACTGCTGAAATGGTTAATACAAAAGTTAATTTAGATCAGTTTGAAAGAGCTGGTGTTTATTTATTTCTTGGAAGATTCTATTTACCAGCATTAACTAAATTTAGACCAGAAACAGAAAAAGATAGATTTGAAAGAATGCAAGAATATTACATGAGTCAATACAATATCGAATGGAGAATGATATTAGAAGATGGTGTAGAATATGATGTAGATGCAGATGGAACTATTGTATCTAACGAGAGAGAGCCTTTACATGGATTTAGAAGATTGACTAGATAATGGCTTTAGATTTAAAAATTAAAACTAATGCTGATTTTGTCCAAAAAAGATATTCAAGAATACAAAGGAAATTTAAAAGTATTTTTGAAAAAGGAATATTACAAGCTGGTTTCCAATTACTAGATATTATTAGAACTAAAACTGCTAAAGGAATAGATTTTAGAGATAGACCTTTTCTTCCATATTCAGAGGGATATTTAAAAACATTAAACAAAGAGGGAAAATCTACAAAAATAGATTTATTTTATTCTGGTCGTATGTTAGGTGCATTAACTCCATCTGGTAGAACTATTAAAAAAACAGGAATAAATAAAGTTAGTGTTGGTTTTAGCAATTCTCAAATGCAACAAAGAGCATTATTTAATCAAGTATTAGGTAAAAATAAAAGGGAATTTTTTGGATTTAATGATAGAACAGCAAATATAATAAGAAAACAATTTAACAGATTTGTTGCAAAGGAATTTAGGAGAGCAAGAATATGAGTGTAAGAGAAAACATAGCAAGTAATTTATTGTCAGTTATATCTGCTATATCTAGCCCAGATATAAGAAAAGCGACTAGACAACCTTTTTTATTAGATGAATTATCAGAGCAACAATATCCAGCAGTAATAGTACAAACATCAGAAGAAAATAGAGATGATTCTGAATTAGGTTCTGGTGCTAAAACAAGGCATGGTACGATTGATTTTGTAGTATTAGGATTTGTAAAAGGTGCTGAGGCCAATATAGATACTAAAAGAAATGAATTAATTACAGCTATTGAAACTGCATTAGAAACTGATATTACTCGAAATGGTAATGCACTTGATTCGGAAGTTATACAAGTAGAAACTGATGAGGGTTCTTTATTTCCTGTTGGTGGAATAAGAATGACAATTAGGTGTATGTACGAATATCAAGCTGGAACACCATAGGAGAATAAATGACAACTAAAATTATAAATAGAATAGAAAAGAAAATAGATCAGATAGAAAAATTACACGATAAAGAGTCTTTGCTGTGTGAAGAAGTAAAAGACTTATTAGCTGAATTAAAAGAAAACCAAGAAGATGATAGTCAAGAGTGGGAAGAAGATTTAGATGACGAAGATTTTGAAGAAGATGAAGAAGATATTGACGAAGAAGATGATAAACTGTAAAAGGACTTATGGCTAAAGATATTAAATTATATAAAGGTAATTCAGAGATAGTTATTAATGAATCTAATCTTGAACATTTTTTAAGTTTAGGCTATAAGCAAGAAAAAGAAACTAAACAAACTAAATCAAACAAGGATAAGAAATGGCAACACATCACGGAAAAGAAGGAGTTGTAACAGCTGGTGGAACAGCAGTTGGGGAACTAACTAGCTTCACACTTGAAACAACAGGAGATGTCGTAGAAGATACATCTTTAACAGATTCTACTAAATCATTTTTAGCTGGTAGAACTTCATTCTCTGGTTCATTAGAAATGCACTTTGACGAAACAGATACACCTCAAACAACTTTAGTTGCTGGTGCTTCAATCTCATTTATATTACTCCCAGAGGGTAATGCAAGTGGCGACAGAAGTTTTTCAGGAACAGGAATTGTTACAGGAATGTCAGTTAATAACTCAATGGACGCAGTAGTATCAAGAACTGTTACTTTTCAAGGAACAGGTGCTTTAACAATAGGTACTGTCTAATATTAATTTATGTCAGTTATTGATAGAGTTAAATCTCATTTTGAAACTCTTAAAACTATCACTATTGAAGTTAATGAGTGGAAAGACGAGCATGGTAATCCGAGTGTATTTTATTCAGAGCCATTAACCCTTGAAGAAAAAAACATTATCTTTAAGAAGTCTAGTAACTTTCAAGACTTAACTGTTCTTGTAGATTTACTTATAATGAAGTTGTTAGTTAAGAATGATAAAGGCGATATGATTAAAGCCTTTAGCCCAGAAGATAAATTTGCACTAAGAAAAAAAGCTGATTCAAATGTAATATCTGAAATATCAAATAAAATCCTTTTAGATACTAATTACGAGGAAGCAGAAAAAAAGTAGATAGCGACCCTGATGTTAGGTCGCTTTTAATAATAGCAGATAGATTACACATCACAATCCAACAAGTTCTTGATATGCCTGTTAGCCATTATAATCTTTGGTTAGCTTACTTGAAAAAAGAACAAGAACAGTATAAAACAAATCAATCATTATCAGAAGCAAGGAAATTTAAGTAATGGCACAAAGACTCAATATAGATATAGTAGCAAAAGATAAATCTAAACAAGCATTAAATAATGTTCAAAAAGGTTTGGGAAGATTAAAACAATCTGTATTTAATTTAAGAAATGCTTTTATAGGCTTAGGTGCTGGTGTTGTTATTAAAGGATTTATAGATGCTGGTATGCAAATTGAAAATCTTGAAGTTCAATTAAAGGCTTTATTTGGCTCTGCTAAGGCGGGTCAAAAAGCATTAAAAGAAGTTACTGACTTTGCATCTAATACTCCTTTTGAGTTAAAAAATATACAACAAGGTATTACTGCACTTGCTACAATTAGAAAAAAAGCAGAAGAAAATGGTGTATCATTTAAAGAACTTTTAAAAATTACAGGTAATACTGCAACTCTTTTAGGTAATGATTTTGCTTTAGCTTCATTACAGGTTCAAAGATCATTTAGTGCTGGAATATCATCTGCTGAACTCTTTAGAGAAAGAGGTGTTAAAAGTATGGCTGGTTTTAAAGAGGGTGTAAGAGTAAGCGTTGAGGATTCTATAAAATTATTAGCTAAAGCATTTGGAACAGGTGGAGAGTTTGGAAATTTAACAGATGATTTAGCAAAAACATTATTTGGAACTATATCTAACATAAAAGATGCTTTTTTTATTTTTCAAGTAGAAGTTTCTAAAGGATTTTTTCATGCCTTAAAAAATAATTTAGGAGATTTAAAAAAGACAGTAGAAGAAAACAGAAAAGAAATTGCAGAATTTGGTGCTATGATTGGTGCTGGATTAAGTAAAGCAATAGAGGGTACAGCAAGTGCATTGAAATTTATGAAAGATAATATTGGTATATTAATAGAAACATTTAAAATATTTTTAGCAATAAAGATTGTAGGATTTTTTCACAATATTGCTGTTGCCATAGGAGTTGCAAATACTGCTATGTTAGGATTTAACGCAACAGTTAGAAAAAATTTATTAATAGGAAGTGCTGTTTTAATAATTACACAAATAGATGACATAATTGCTAAGGTAAAAGAATTAGCAAATATTGGACAAAAAGAACCTTTGGATGCAGAAAGCTTTTTAGAAGATGGACAAAAAATGATTGAAGTCATAGATCGTTTAGGAAATAAAGTAAAAATAGCAGTAACTGATTTTTCTAAAATAAATGATATAGTTATAAATACATTACCAAGTATTCAAGAAGCTGAAACAACATTTGAAAGAATGTTTAGAAAAATAAAAGAGGGAGTAGGAGGTTTTGGGGAAGATGCTTTAGGTGGTTTTGGAAAAGGAATGCAAAGTGCATTAGATGTTTCTGTTTTTGATAGATTTGAAGATGCTGGTAAAAAATCAATGGAAGCATTAAAAACTAGTCTAACAGATTTTGTAATGACAGGTAAATTAAATTTTGACACTTTAAAACAAGTTATTGTAAGATCATTAGTTGAGGCTTTAGTAGGTTCGGCAGTTCAATCAGCTATGAATAAAGCAAAAAAAATATTTAAAATGGATTCTATTAAAAAGGCTTTAATGTCAACTTATGAGGCTGGTGCAAAAGCATTAGCATCAGTACCACCACCATTTAACTTTGCATTGGCGGGAATTGCAATTGCTGGTGGATTAAAACTTGTAAATAAAATAAAAGGTTTTGAAAAAGGTGGTGCAGTATCAAAAGGTAATCCAATTTTAGTTGGAGAAAGAGGCCCTGAAATGTTTGTTCCTAACTCAACAGGACAAATTACACAATCAGCTAGAGGCACAGGTGGTGGTGCAACAACAGTTAATTTTAATATTAACACACTAGATGCTTCTGGATTTGAAGAATTACTTGTAAGATCAAGAGGAACTATAACTCAATTAATAAATAGTGCAGTTAATGAAAGAGGCAGAGAGGCTATAATTTAATGTCAGGTGCTTTTCCAATATCTTCTGCCAAGTTTCAATCTTTAGGAATACAATCTATTCAAAATACTATTATATCAAAAAGTGTATCTGGTAAGAAACTTGCTAGACAAATAGACAATCAAAGATGGGCTTTTACTATTAGAATAGTTACAGCAACTAGATCAGATGTATATGGAGAGTTAATAGCTTTTATAGTTAAACAAAGATCAGGCAAAGAAAACTTTACAATAATCCCACCAGAAGTAGAAGACGCAAGAGGTAATGAAACAGGAACAGTATTAGTAAATGGTGCTCACGCAGTAGGAGATACAACGATTGCTATGGACGGACATAATAATGATGGAACACACAAATTTAGGGCTGGGGATTTTTTAAAGTTTGCTTCACATAATAAAGTATATATGGTTGTAGCAGATGTAACTTCTTCTAGTAACGCTTCAACAGTAACTATAGAGCCACCTTTATTACAAGCAGTAGCAAATGATTCAGTAGTAACTTATGATAATGTTCCTTTTACAGTACATCTAACTAATGATATTCAAGAGTTTGGTGTAGTTGGCACAGCTAATGATGGTGCTTTGTTGTATCAATTTGAATTTGATGTAGAAGAAACTCTATAGTGAAAAAATATAAAATAACACATAAAATAACTGCTGACTTTATTGCTGAAATTATTGTTAATGAAGATCAAATAGATACTAATATTAATGATCTTAAAGAATACAAGAAACCTAATAGCAAATTTGAATATACTATGTTAAAAGGTACAGAAAGTGTAACTCAAACAACTTACGAACAATATGACGAGAAGCCTAACAACAGCGATAAAGAACGAACTAGCGACTAATGATATTAGGCCTGTTCATCTTATTACTATTGGGTTTAGCACTCCTGTTAATATAACAGATTGCTCTTTTTCATTAACATCATCAGTTTCGGGAAGTTCAGTAACTTATATTGCAAGTGATTTTATTATGGATATATCTGACTTTTCTGAACAAACAGAATTAAGTAAATCAAGTCTTAACTTATCTCTTTCTGGTGCAGATCAAACTTTTATATCAACTGTATTAAATGAAAATATTACGAATGATACTGTAGATATTTATAGAGGATTTTTAGATAGTTCTAATGCTTTAATTTCTGATCCTTTTTTATTTTATAAAGGGCAAATTGATGGATTCACTATTGGAGAAACAGATACTGCAAGTACAGTAACTTTAGGTGTAGTTTCACATTGGGCTGACTTTGAAAAAAGGAATGGTCGTAAAACTAATAATACATCACAACAAAGATTTTTTAGTACAGATGTAGGAATGGATTTTAGTTCTGAAAATGTATTAGATATTAAATGGGGTAGAGAATAATGCCATTAAAAAAAATAATTAGAGCTGGTAAAAAAGTTGTAAAAGGCGTTATTAAAGTAGTTAATAAAGTAATATCTTGGATAGCCCCACCACCTGATAATCCAGATTTTGGAGAGGGAGATTTAGATAATTTTGAAACAGGAGTTCTTTTAAATAAGCAAACTAATGACGCAAATATTCCTGTAATTTATGGAGAAAGATTAGTAGGTGGTACTCGTGTCTTTTTAGATTCTGGTGGGGGTAATTCAAATCAATATCTTTATATGTGTATTGTAATGGCAGAGGGAGAAGTAAATTCAATAGAAGAAATATTAGTAGATGATAAAACTGTAACATGGGCAAGTGGGTTATCAGATGGAACAGAAGTAGAGGTAGCAAGTTCGGATAGTAATTTTTATAAAGCTAACCCAAGTGTAGAGAATTCAAGTGCAGAAAGTTTGATTAGAGTTGAACCTCACTTTGGAACAGATGGTCAATCTGCGTCAGGGATATTATCAGCACTATCTAATTGGGGTAGCAATCATAAGCTATCTGGTCTTTGTTATTTAGCATTAAGGTTTAAATGGAATCAAGACGCATTCAGTTCAATTCCAAAAGTACAAGCAATAATAAAAGGTAGAAAGGTTAAAACTTATAATTCAAGTTTAGTAGAACAATCTCCATCTTTTCAAACTAATCCAGCTTGGTGTTTATTAGATTATTTAACAAACGAAAGATATGGAAAAGCATTAACAATATCAAATATTGATTTACAAAGTTTTTATGATGCTTCAGTTATTTGTGCTACTCAAGTAACACCATATTCTGGTGGAAGTAATATAAGCATATTTGACACTAATGCAGTATTAGATACATCAAAAAAAATCATAGAAAATGTTAGAGAATTAGTAAAAGGTTGTAGAGGTTATCTGCCTTATTCATCTGGTAAATATAAATTAGTTATTGAAACAACAGGAACATCTTCCATTACTTTAACCGAAGATGATATTATTGGTGGGTATAGTTTATCTTCTCCTAATAAAAATGATAGATATAATCGTTGTATAGTAAGTTTTATTAACCCAGATCGTAACTATCAAGTTGATGAAGTGCAGTTTCCACCGATAGATGATTCAGGATTACCAAGTGCAGATCAACACACAACTATGAAAAATGCTGATGGGGGAATATTATTAGAGGGAAGATTTGATTTTAAAAGTATTACATCTCCATATCAAGCAGAAGAAATGGCAGAAATTATTTTAAGAAGATCAAGAGAGGCTTTATCATTAGGTATAAATGTTTCATTTGATGCTTATGATTTAGCAGTTGGAGATATAGTAGGAATAACACATAGTTCCTTAGGATTCTCATCTAAAAATTTTAGAGTGCTTGAAGTTACATTTAATGAAGATTTTACAATAGGATTAGCATTAGTAGAGCATCAAGATAGTCATTATACTTGGGCAACTAAAACACAGGTAAGTTCTACACCAACAACTAATTTACCTAATCCATTTACTATCCAACCACCAGCAAGTGTAACTTTATCAGATCAGTTAGTTCAATATAATGATGGAACTGTAATTGTAGCTTTAGATGTATCTATAGGTGCTTCTGTTGATAGCTTTGTTGATTACTACCAAGTAGAATATAAATTAAGTACAGATTCAGATTTTATTATTTACGCACAAGGCTCAGGATTAAATCATAGAGTATTAAATGTAATTGACCAATCTACCTATGATGTAAGGGTTAAAGCTGTAAATAGCTTAGGGGTATCTTCTACCTATGTATCAGCACAAAGAACTATCGTAGGTGCTATTGCACCACCTAGTGATGTAGAAGATTTTGCTTGTAATATTGTTGGAACAAATGCTCATTTAACTTGGACAGCCATAACAGATTTAGACTTGGCATATTATCAAATAAGATATGCAAAAGAAACTGATGGAACTGCTGATTGGCAGAACTCAGTTAATTTAGTTACAAAAGTATCAAGACCAGCAACTTCAATATCTGTACCAGCTAGGGCTGGAACTTATCTTATTAAAGCAGTAGATAAACTTGGTAACTTTAGTTCTAATGCAACATCAATTATTTCTAATGTAACTGATGTTGTTAATCATAATTCAGTAGCAACACAATCAGAACACCCTAGTTTTAGTGGTACATTCACAGATACCTTATTAACTGATGGTGCTATAGAATTAGATTCTTCAGAACTATTTGATTCAGCTTCTGGAGATTTTGATGATGAAACTACTAGAGTATTTGATTCTGGTGTTAGTAATGCTGACTTTATAGCAAGTGGTAATTATTTATTTGCAGATGTTATTGATGTAGGTGCAAAACATACTTGTAGAATTACAGCCTCATTAACACAAACTTCTGATAATCCAGATGATTTGTTTGATAATAGAACAGGATTATTTGATAGTGCTAAATCAAACTTTGATGGAGATACACCAGCTAACTGTGATGCTCATTTAGAAATATCAACTAGTGATGACAACACAACCTACACATCATTTTCTAATTTTGTAATAGGTAATTATACTGCTAGATTTTTTAAATTTAGAGTTGTTTTAACTTCAACAGATGGTGCGTCAACACCTAGAGTTTCAGAGGTAACAGTTACAGTAGATATGCCTGATAGAATATTTAGTGGAAACGATATAACTTCTGGTGCTGGAACTAAAACTGTAACATTTACAAACCCATACAAATCTGTTAATTATGCTGTAGGAATTACAGGCGAAGATATGGCTACAGGCGATTTCTTTACAGTATCTAATAAGACAGTTAATGGCTTTAATGTTTTGTTTAAAAATTCAAGTGGAACAAATATATCAAGGACATTTGATTTTATTGCAAAGGGCTTTTAAAAGGAGTATAAGAAATTATGGCACAACACGATTATAATATAGCAAACCAATCATTTCCAGCAACTAGAACTGACATTAACAATGTTCTTTCTGCTATTAATTCATCTAACTCTGGTACATCAAGACCAAGTGGTGCAGTAGCTGGTACGATATGGTTAGACACATCTGGCGGTGCAACTGCTAACACTTTAAAATTTTATGATGGTGCTGATGATATTTCTTTAGCAACAATAAATACTACTGCTAATACTGTTAATTGGTTAGATAGTTCAGTTTCATTTGATATAGTTTCAGATACATCTCCTCAATTAGGTGGCGATTTAGATGTTAATGGAAATGCTTTTGTATCTACATCAAATGGTAATATTAACTTTACACCAAATGGAACAGGGAAGATCGTATTTAATGATCTAGCCTACATACCTCAACAAGCATTAACTTCATCATCAAATGCTGTGGCTTGGGATGTACAAGCTAAACCAAACGCATATCATCTAACAACAGAAAACACTACTTTCTCTGCACCTACTAACTCAGTAGAGGGTGCTTTTATTTGTGTAGAGATTAATTATAATGGTTCACACACAATAGCCTTTAATACTGTATTTGAATTTGCTGGAAGCACAGCACCAACATTTACTTCAGCAGATGGTAAAACGGATATTTTGGTGTTCAAGTATAATGGGGCTATATGGCAAGAAGTTGGTAGAACATTAAACATGAGTGAAAGTTAAAATATGTACGCATTAGTCGAAGATAATAATATTACACAATATATAAACAATCCTAAATCTATTGTAGTTGGAGAGGTAAGATACCCAGCTAAAATATTTGAAGTTTGGACACAAGACGAAAAACAAGCAATAGGATTATATGAAGTTATAACTGATTCAACAAATTATAAAGACCCAGCATATTACAATAACACAAACGAACAATATAACTTTGCAGATAATCAAGTTACTAAATCTTGGGGAACTGCAACTGCTAAAAGATTAAATGATGAAAACGCAGTAGATGAAGATGGCGAAAATGTTTTAGATGATGATGGCAACCAAGTTATTAATTATGGTTTAAAAACTGAAAAGAAAAGAATAGTTAAAGATCAGGCAAGTGGATTACTTGCACCTACTGATTGGTATATTACAAAATCAACAGAGGTAGCTGATTATGATGTACCAGCAAACATATTATCCTTTAGAGCAGATGTTCGATCTAAATCTAATGAAATGGAAACTGCTATTAATAACTGTTCTAATGTTGATGAACTAAAAGCATTATACGAATACACAGAGCAAGAAGATGGTTCTATCACAAGACCATTAGTAGAATTTCCAACATTGGAGATTTAATGATTATTATACCAGCTAACACTATTTCTGGTGGTTATGAAGTTGCTAACTCATTAAGATTTAATAGTGCAAGTTCAGATTATTTAACAAGAACATTTGGCTCAACAACTAACAGAAGAACATTTACTTATAGTTTTTGGATTAAAAATTCTGATACAACTACTGAGCAAAATATTTTGTCAGCAGGTAATTTTTCTGGAGAGCCTTATATGGATATTAGATTTAATACTAATCAAACTTTAGAATGGTATCATTATAATAGTGGTTATGATTGGAGATTAATTACAAACAGAGTTTTTAGAGACCCTAGTGCTTGGTATCATGTAGTTTTAGCAGTAGATACAACACAAGGAACTTCTTCAAATAGAGTTAAATTATATATAAATGGAGTTCAAGAAACTTCATTTTCAACATCTTCTTATCCATCACAAAATTTTGATACTGTTGTTAATAATAGTGGATACAAAAGTTCTTTTGGTAGCATTAAAAATATAACAATAACCTATAATGGATATATGTCAGAAATAATACAAATAGACGGACAACAACTTACCCCAACATCATTTGGAGAATTTGACGAAGATACAAACATTTGGAAACCAATAGATGTATCTGGTTTAACCTTTGGCACAAATGGATTCTATTTAGACTTTGAAAACTCTGGTAGTCTAGGTGCAGATGTATCTGGTAATGGAAATAACTTTACTGTAAATAATTTAACTAGCATAGATCAATCTACTGATACTTGCACAAATAATTTTGCAACTATGAATCCTTTAAATGTTCCAACTTCAAATGCTCCAACATTTGCAGAGGGAAATCTAGAAACTGAAAGTGCAACAACAAGTGGTCAAAGATTTATGGGTTCTTCAACTATTGGACTAACTGATGGTAAATGGTACGCAGAATGTAAAATAGTAGTTATTGATAGTGCAACAGTTGGTGTTTCTCCTGATGTACAAGCACACGCATTAGATAATACTTATATTGGCTCACACCAATACGATTATTCTATTTTACCTGATAGTGGAGCTAAATATAATAATGATAATGGAACAACTCATGGAGATGCTTTTTCTACCAATGATATTTTAATGATAGCTTTAGATTTAGATAATAATAATGTTTATTTTGGAAGAAATGGTAATTGGTTTGATGGTTCAGGTAATGCAAATCAATCCTCACCATCTAGTGCTTTATCATTAACTGATCCACCATCAACTCCTGATGGTGCTTATTTTTTCGCTTCTTCAGATGGTGGTGGTAGTGCTAAAGCAAAAGTACAATGGAATTTTGGCTCTCCACCATTCTCAATCTCATCTGGAAATAGTGATGGTAATGGCTATGGAAACTTTGAATATGCAGTACCTAGTGGCTACTATTCTCTTAATTCTAAAAACTTAGCGGAGTATGGATAATGGCTTACACAACAATAGATAAACCAATAGATTATTTTAACACTTTAATTTATACAGGAAATGGCTCATCTCCAAGAACAATTACAGGAGTTGGATTTAATCCAGATTGGGTCTGGGGAAAAAGACGAGATGATGGGGCTGGACACAATTTATTTGATACAGTTAGAGGTGCTGGAAGTGATAAAAATTTACAATCAAATGGTACAGGTGCAGAGGGGAGTGGATTACCAGCAACTTATGGATATATAAGTGCTTTTGCAACTGATGGATTTACTGTAACTGCTGGAAGTTCTGATAATGCTTATTGGAATAATAATACTGCAACTTATGTAGCATGGAACTGGTTAGCTGGTGGCACAGCATCATCAAACTCTAATGGAAGCATAACAAGTTCTGTATCTGCTAACACTACTGCTGGATTTAGTATTGTGTCCTATACAGGAACAGGCTCAAATGCTACTGTGGGTCATGGATTAGGTGCAGTACCAAGAATGATTATTGTAAAAAGGAGAGATGGCAGTGATAGTTGGGTAGTACAACATGGTTCTTTGGGTGCTGGTAAAGCATTAAACTTAGATTCAAATGGTGCAGTACAAACTTATGACCCTTATTGGAATAATACTGAGCCTACAAGTTCTGTTTTTAGTATTGGTAATGATGGAAGAACAAATGGTTCAAGTGAAACTTACATTGCTTACTGCTTCGCAGAAAAAAAAGGCTACTCAAAATTTGGAAGCTACACAGGGAATGGAAGTAGTAATGGTACTTTTGTATATTTAGGATTTAAACCAGCTTTTGTTATGGTTAAAGAAACAAATAATACAAAAAATTGGTCTATGTTTGATAATAAAAGAACAAATACATTTAATCCTGTAGATGGCACTTTATATCCAGACACTAGCGATAGTGAGGGAACAGATGTAAATGCTATGGATTTTGTTTCAAATGGTTTTAAAAATACATCATCAAATGCTGGAAATTACTCAAATGATAGTGGAGATACATACATCTACATGGCATTTGCTGAAAACCCATTTGTAACATCAACAGGCATACCAACAACTGCGAGGTAGTAATGCAATTATCAAAACATTTTACTTTAGAAGAATTTGAAAAATCACAAACTGCTACAAGAAAAGGTATTAAGAATAAAGCTGGTGCTGGAGAGATTAAAAACTTAGGCGATCTTTGTTATGAAATATTAGAGCCTGTAAGAATTAAATTTGATAAGCCTGTTACTATTACATCTGGTTATAGATCAGAAGAATTATGCGAAGCAATAGGCTCAAAAAAAACATCACAACATACTACAGGAAACGCAACAGATTTTGAGATAGCTGGTGTATCTAATCTTCAAGTAGCTTTATGGATAGAAAACAACTGCGACTTTGACCAACTGATCTTAGAGTATTATACAGGAGAAGCTAATAGTGGGTGGATTCATGTATCATACAAAGATGGCTCTAACAGAAAACAAGTATTAACATTTGATGGCAAATCATATACTAATGGATTACCAGATGCGAAATGGTCTGGTGGAAAACTACAAAACTAAAGGAGTCTATTATGCCAATGGGAACAGGAACTTATGGGTCTAAAAAAGGCAGACCACCAATGAAGAAAAAGAAAAAAGCAAAGAAAAAAAAGAAGAAGTAATGAAAAAAAGGAAAGTAGCAAAAGATAAAAAGACTAAAATACCTAAGAAGTACCTATCAGGACTTAAAGGTAAAAAGCGATCATCAAGATCAAAGCTACTAAAGAAAATGTCAGGTCTATATAAATCTGGTGCTACTATTCCTTTATCAATGTTCAAAGCGAGAGTAAAATAATGGCTGTAAGAAGAAAACCACTATCTGCACAAGTTATCTCAACACTTAGAGCAAAAGCAAAAAAAAGAAAAAATATTACATTAGGTCAATTAAAGAAAGTATATCGTAGAGGTCAAGGTGCATTTTTAAGTAGTGGAAGCAGACCAAAAACCTCAATGGCTAGTTGGTCAATGGGTAGAGTAAATAGTTTTTTAAGAGGTAGTAGAAAGCATGATCTTGATTTAAGAAGAAAGAAAAAGAAATGAGTAAGTCAGCTTTACAAAAAATAGAATCACACGAAAAACTATGTCGTATTATGCAGAAACTAACTCATCAAAAAATTTCAGTAATAGAAGAAAAAGTAAAAAGATTAGAAAAGATTTTACTAATTTGCACAGGCTCATTAATTAGTGCTATGGGTTATGTGATTTTAGTTTTAGTAGATAAGCTGTAGGCTTTACAAACACCTAAAAATAGGTACAAGTATTAATTGCATGAGTCATAAGAGAATATTAATTATATCTGATATGCACATTCCATATCATCACAAAGATGCAATCAAATTTTTAAAAGAAATAAAAAAAGAATTTAAACCTGACACAGTTGTTAATATTGGAGATAGCTTAGACTTTCATGCGATCTCAATGCACGATAGTAACCCTGATCTATATTCTGCTGGACATGAATTAAAAGAAGCTAGAAAATATATAAAAGAATTAGAGGGTGTATTTCCAGAAGTAACAGAAGTAGATAGTAACCATTCTAGCTTGGTTTATAGACGAGCATTAAAGTATGGAATGAGTAAAGAATTTTTAAGAGATTATGGAGATTTCTTAGGCACTAAAAAATGGAAGTGGATAGATGATTTAACTCTTACTATGTCTAATGGACAAAGATGTTTTTTCACACATGGTAGAAGTGCAGATGTATTAAAAACAAGTCAAGCTATGGGAATGAGTTGTGTACAAGGTCATTATCATACTAAATTTGTTGTTAGTTGGTGGGCGAACCCAGATAACCTATTTTTTGGAATGAATGTAGGTTGTTTAATTAATCAAAAGAGCATGGCTTTTGCTTATGCTAAGAATTTTAAAACTAGATTTATCATAGGTTGCGCAGTTATCTTAAATGGTATTCCAAGACTACTCCCAATGGTTTTAAACGAAAAGGGAGATTGGATAGGCAAAATTGTTTAAGTTAAAGCCACAGAGAGCCACAGAGAGGGCTACTGATAAGCAAATAGGTGGTACACACTACAAGTCATATTCCATACAGCCTATAGAGTTTATAGTGGCCAATAAGCTAGATTTCATACAAGGCAATATCATCAAATACTGCTTGAGAGAAAAGCAAGGCGAAAACCCTGATGAGAAGTGGAATAAGATCATTCATTACTGTGAATTAGCAAAAGAGTTGAAAAATAAAAAATAAGGAATATTAGGAGTGAATGAACTTCACTTATTTTATTTATTCTATTCTTGTGGTATATTGGACAACATTAATTTTTTTAACAAGTAATACTTATTTATAATATGTGGCTAGGATTAGTTAAGTTTGGATTAAAAACAGGTGCTGAAATTTGGAAGAATAAAAAAGAAGCTAAGATATTAGAATCTGTTGCAGAAAAAAAACAAATGCAAAGAGTTATTGATGGCGAGATCGAAATGGTCAAAACTATCAAAGAACATCAAGCTAATGATTGGAAAGACGAAATCGTATTGGTTTTAATTTCAATTCCTTTATTAGTATGTGCATATGGTATTTTTAGTGAAGACCCAAATGTTATTGCAAAGTTAGACGCATTTTTTGATCAAATAGATAGATTTCCTTTATGGCTACAAGGTTTAATTATTGGTGGCTACAGTTCTGTTCTTGGAATAAAAGGTGTATCAGCATTTAAGAAAAAGTAGTATCATGTCCAAATGGACAAATTAAAAGTAGATGCTGTAATCACAGATTTAGAACTACAATTAGAAACAAGTAACAATCCTTATGGTAGTTATGTTAGCTTTAGATTCATAGATACTTATCCATACTTTACTAAAGTTAATGAAATGGTCGAAGAAATAAAAAAAAGAAGTGATGTTGATCTAATTAATTACGAATACACTTTTAAACAAATTCACAAAAATACAGATTTAAAACATTTTGATTTTACTAAAAACTAGGGTGGTAAAGAGAGATCAAAACCACCCTAATTATTTTAGGTTCAAAGATAGTTATGGCCGTTTATATAAACCATAATTAAAAACACCTAAAATTCTTTTAACAAGCCACCAACTCTCGCTGATGGCTCTATCTACTAGACTCATATATCGGGAGCAAATCAATATATCGTTAATAGAATTCATTAAACCTTATTGTTCAAAGCTAAATCTCTTTTTAATTCAGATTGTTTAAGACTCACATACTTATCTAAATTATTATAATGGTATCTAGCTTTAATTAATTCTTCCTCTGCATTAGCATAATCTTTTACAATTTTTGTATATTCTTCATCTACTCGACTTTTATGCTCTGCCTCAGTAATACTTTTAGAATCTAATTTATGTTTTAAGAATACTTTACTGAATGTAGCTTTACGACCCTCATCAAGTATAATTACTTT
>Ga0222716_10001881_pt1 | contig 17289 bp, 13 predicted proteins | sample C33_13DmetaG_FD_165044 | JGI IMG/M metagenome (GOLD analysis project Ga0222716, IMG submission 165044) | Estuarine water microbial communities from San Francisco Bay, California, United States - C33_13D | ecosystem: Environmental > Aquatic > Marine > Unclassified | place: USA: California... | reverse complement strand
GCGTCCGCCGCCGCGATCGAATGAAGCTTCGATTGATTCATTCGTTCGACGCGTGCGTGCGTTCGTCCTCGCGTCTCGCGCGCGCGCGCGTCGCGCGTCGCGCGTCGTCGCGGCGCGCACCTCGCGAGCGCTCGCATCGCGCCCCTCGCGTGTCGTCGCATCGAGCCCGTTCGTCGTCGTCGTCGTCCTGTGCCGTCGGTCGCGCGCCGTCGTCGTTTTTTCTCGCCGCCCGCACGCCCGGGTGTTTTTTAGGGTTCAGCGGCCCGACCGACGCCCGGGTGTTTCGTCGCCGCGACGCGATCGATCGAATCGCGCGGCGTCGCGCGACACACGACGACGGCGCGCGGCGACGACGATGGCGACGCGCCGAAGGCTCGCGCGCGATGCGATGCGCGGCGCGACGCGCGCGACGCGATGCGCGACGGCGACGGCGACGCGCGCGGAGCTCGGGACGGCGACGCGCGGGCCGCTCGTTCAGGGTTCGCCGACGGCGACGCGCGCGTCCGCGACGGCGACGGCGCGCGCGGCGCTGGCGACGCGCGCGCGGACGTTCGCGTCGCGGGCGAGCGATGGACTGATCGCGCCGCACGGCGGCGCGCTGGTGAATCTGATGCTCGAGGACGACGGGGCGAAGGCGAGGGCGATCGCGTCGTGCACGCGGGCGCTCGAGCTGTCGGATCGAAACGCGTGCGACGCGGAGCTGCTCGCGACGGGGGGGTTCTCGCCGCTGCGAGGATTCATGAACGAGGACGAGTACGAACACTGCGTGGAGACGATGCGGTTGAGGGGGAGCGAGCTGTTGTTCGGGCTGCCGATCGTGTTGGACACGAATTGCGAGGACACCAAGGCGGGCGACAGAGTGTTGCTCAAGTATCAGGGCAAGGATGTCGGCGTGCTGACGGTGGAGTCGAAGTGGAAGCCGAATAAGCCGAAAGAGGCGAAGATGTGCTACGGGACGAGCTCCATCGAGCATCCCGGCGTGGCGATGATCTCCATGGAGCGTCGCAAGTATTACATCGGTGGAAAGATTGAGGGTTTGAACATTCCGCAGCGACCGTTTCCGTGCCCGACGCCCGCGGAGGTGCGCGCGGGGTTGCCCGCGGGTAAGGATGTCGTGGCGTTCCAGTGCCGCAACCCGGTGCACCGCGCGCACTACGAGCTCTTCACTCGCGCTTTGCACGCGGAAAACGTCGGTAAGGACGCCGTGTGCCTCGTTCACCCGACCATGGGTCCGACCCAAGACGACGACATCTCGGGCTTGGTGCGATACAAGACGTACGTCGTCCTCGCCGAGGAGGTGAAGAACCCGCAAATCCGCTGGGCCTACCTCCCGTACTCCATGCACATGGCGGGTCCGCGCGAAGCGATTCAGCACATGATCATTCGTAAGAACTACGGCTGCACGCACTTCATCATCGGTCGCGATATGGCTGGTTCCAAGTCTTCCCTCGACGGCGAAGACTTTTACGGCGCGTACGACGCCCAAGACATGGCCAAGGCGAACGCGGCTGAGCTCGGTATGAAAACCGTCCCGAGCTTGAACGTCGTGTACACCGAAGAAGAAGGCTACGTCACCGCCGATGTCGCCAAGGAGAAGGGTCTCAACATCAAGAAGCTCAGCGGCACCAAGTTCCGCCAAATGTTGAGAGGCGGCGAGGACATTCCGGAGTGGTTCGCGTTCAAGTCCGTCGTCAAGGTCCTTCGCGAGAACATCTAAATTCAATCATAGCACAAACACGAAAACGAGAATAGGAGGCCGAGGCGATAGAAGCTGGTGCTCGTTAGTATTGTCGCCGAACTGCAAGTTGAAATCTAATCTATGAATAATATTCTTCATCGCGACGTTCTCGCGTCGTTCTACTTTTTCAAAGCCGCCCCACCGCTCACCGCCTCCTCGGCTAACCTCTGCTTGTCCTCGTAGAACCCAGGAATCGCGGGCGTGTACATGGGCAGCGTACGCTTCAACGGAAACAAATCTTCATCCTCCACCATCGCCGCGTCTCGCGTCGCCCCCGCCGGCAACGCCGCAATCGCCGCCTTTTTAATCCTAATCTTTTCGTTAATATCTGCGGCAAACGCGCGCTCTGCCCGCATCTTCTCTCGAGAGTACGCCTTCGCTCGCGCTTCGTACTCCTCGAGCTCCTCGGGCGTCAAGTTTTCCTCGATTTCCGTCGCGTCCAGCTTCGTCAGCGCCTCGAGGTACGTGTTTTTATTGCCCTTGGTCGTGTGCTCAGCCTTGGCGCTGATCGGGAGCGCGCCCATGCCCTTGCCTTTCGTCCGTTTGCCCTGCGACGACTTAGACTTGGACGCTTTCTTTCCCTTGCTCGCGTACGCGCGCGAGAGCGAGAGAGACGCCGCGAACGACGTCGTCGTCGACGACGATTTCACGGCGGCGTCAAAGAAATCGTCGCGACGCGGCGCGGTGACGAACGCCCGGCGCGCGATCGAGATCGCGGGCGACGACGGCACGCGCGTCGTCGCGAGCGCCGACGACGCCGCGCGCGCGAGCGCGGCGGAGGCGCGACGGAGCGATGGCGTGGACATGTTGGACCGATCGACGCGAGCGCGGCGCAGAGTGCGGCGTCGCGCGCGACGCCGGAGACGTTTCGAGACGCGTCGCGGATCGCGCGCGCGCACAAAATATCAAAACCGAAATACGAGTGAGTTACATCACGGCGTCACATCGGTCGGCGGCTGGGATCCGGCGCGCCCGGCGCGGCGGCGTCGCCCGCGTCGTCGAGCGACGCGTTCGCGCCCAACGCCACGGCGTCCACGAATTTCCACCCTCCGGTCTCCGCGTCTCTTCGCAGGCGCGCGCGCTCAGCCAACGTTTTCATCTTCCCCCTTCCCTTACCTTGGGTGTAATCCGCCTCGTACGTCACGTACGCCTCGCCGTCTTTCTCGCTCGACCGCTTCGCTCGAAACGAGTGAAATCGTATTCGCTTGATCGTGTTCTCCGCGTCCCTCAGCAGGGACTCCCGCGCGCGATCCTTCGACTCTTCGTGCGTCGAGCTCACGATGTACGCCGCGTCGCCGACGACGTACGCCGTGAATCGCGCGCGCATCACCTCCTCCGCGGTGAGCGCCGCCGCCGCGCTCGCGTCCCCGTGCGCTCGCCCGCAGCACGCCTCGTACGCCGTCGCCGCGTCTTTCCCGCACGCGCACCCCGACGCGGCGCGTTGTTTCGCCGTCTCGCTCGCATCGCTCGCGTCGTCGCGCGCGCGCATCGCGTCGCCCAGCATCCCGCGTCGCGCGCGCGCCGTCGCGGCGTCCCCGCGGCGCGTCGGCGCCGTCGCGGCGCGCGCGCGCGGCGCCGTCGCGCCCGACGCGACGCGCATCGCGCGCGAGACGGCGTCGTCGACGGTCGCGCCGCGAGACGCGCCTCGAGCGCCGACGCGCGTCGGCGTGCGACGCCGCGCGTCGCGTCGACGGCGCGTCCCGGCGCCACCTCTCGCCGAACCCTAACCATCAACCCACAATACGAACGAATCCCCATGTGCGTAAGCGCTCGACCCGATCGACGACTCGCATTCCGCGACGTCTCGACCCCATGCGCGCGCCAGTCGCTGGAAACCATCCGCGGTCTCGCGCGCCCGTGCCCGTGCGGCACAGCGCGATGCGCGCGGACGGCGACGCGCTCGCGCGCGGGGGCGCGATACGCCTGGCCATCGAGGTGCGACGTCGATCGAGCGCGATCGGACCTCGATCGCGCGCGGCGCGCGACGGCGCGGCGCGACGACGACGCGACGCGACGCGCGATCGAACGATCGATGGATCCGACGCGACGCGCGCGACGCGGGGCGATGGATTATCGCGCGACGACGCGCGATCGAGGCGAAGGCGCGCGCGCGGCGCGCCGTGGACGACGCGGGGGGGCGCGAGGCGACGCGCGCGCGCGAGACGAGGGTCGGCGAGGCGGGGCGCGACGACGGCGAAGGGCGGGACGATGGTTCAAACGCCGAGGCGGTTGTGGATAGAAATATCTCGACGGCGAGCGGAGACGGAGGGAAGGAGGGAAGGAATCGATCGGGACGACGCGACTGACGACCGGGGGCGATTTTTTATCGCAGTGTACGCTGGATGCGCTGAGACACGCGCGAGCGCGAGAGGTGTTCGAGCGATCGAGCGAACCGACGTCGACGAGCGGGAAATCGAGCGAGGACCGGGAGGACTCGAGGGCGCTCGCGGTGCGATCGGTTCGAGCGGAGGAGATCGAAGGAGAGCACGGTGATGGACCGAGCGGACGATTGGAGTGGGTGATCAAGCGGGCGTACGATAGGAAGTACGACACGACGGATGATTACAAAGTGGACGTGGAGCGCACGTGGGCGTTTTTAGAAGACAAGTGGACGAGGGAGGGAGCGACGTCGAGGCTAGACGCCGTTCGGGTCGTTCGCGCGTATTTCGACAATAAATGGACCTCGAGAGGGATCGGCGAGCTCGGAGGGATAGTGTGCGTTCCGAGCGTGGGAATATCGCGGGAGTCGCTCCAGATTCCGAAATCTACGAGCGTGCTTTCGCTCGATTCCATGGCTGCGACGAGCGCGGGATCGGACGGCGCGAACACGACGCAGGTTCGGTTAGGACGGGAAGATAAGGATTTATTCCCTAGATCAGATGTCGCGCTCGCGAATGAGCGCGTTCAAAATCAATTGGCGCTGGAGAAATGCAAGTATTTACTCGAAAACTTCATAAATCAACCCGAGGCGGTGAACTTCCGGGACCCCATCGATCCCCACACGGAGCGCGAGAATTACGGGTCCGTGGTGGAAGAGCCCATGGGTCTGACGATCGTGCTCAACAAACTAAGAACGAACGCCTTCGCGTCGTCTCGAGAGGTCTGGAAAGCGTGCAGTTCGATTTGGTCCAACTGTCGGTCCTGTTACCCGTCGTCGAGCAGAATGAGAAAGCTGTGCGATTTAGCCGAGCTGATGTTCACCACGGCTTGGCGGGCGCAAGGATTGAATAAGTTTAGCGATGCCTCGGACGACGACTCGTGCGACGCACCACCTGGGATGAAAAGTCTCAACGACTTCAGAAACGCTGGCCCGAAAACCGCCACGCGTCCGCCGAGCGGCGCGGTGACGTCCGCCAAGGTCGGCCGCAGCCGTGTGGCATCGTTCAAATGCGACGTCTGCAAGCGCAGTAAGAAGGGCAAGTGCGGCACTGAAACGGCGCCAAAATCGTGTTTGTTGCGCCCGGAAAATCAATCGCGTGAGCGTCAAACGCAGATCCGAGAGCGAGTGAGCAAGTTGAAGCCCATGTCGGCGAAAGGTGCGGTGATGAAGAGGAAGCCCACCGAGTCGACGGAGCAGAAACGGACGTCGAAGGCGAGTGGTAGAAGAAAACTCACAGAAGCGGAACAACAAGAAAACTGCTTTAGACGTGTGTTCGATGAAACCGATCCGGACAACTTCATCTCGCAATTCATGCGGCACCAGAACGCGGCGAGAGCGAACAGTAGCGCGGACATGGCTTGGGGCAACTCGCTACACCTCGCCAACGAACAGTTGCGGTTGGAGATGCTGCAGAATCAGCGACTCGCCCGTTACGACGATCTGATGACGCAGCAGTCCGCGTGCTTACCGGATACCTCCAAGCTCGCGTCTTTGCGAAAAGCAATCTCGCACACCGCGGCGAATCTCTACGAAGCAAACGTCAAGCTACGTCAGTGCAACGTCGCCATGGTCAAGGCTCCGCGCGCAAGTCAGGGCGACTACCTCCGCGAGCAAGTCGCCCTCGAGGCCGAGATCCACGACCTCCAGAAAAAGCACCAAGAGCTATCCCGCGGTTTACAGCTTTACGTCAGTCAAAACCGGGCCGGCGTCGTCCGACGATCGCCCTCTCGCGACGCGTCCGCCGGTTTCGACCACCCCGTCTCCGTCGCCACCGCGCGCGTGTCGTTCGACGACGAGCCCGTCAAAGCGAGCGTCCACGCCGACGTCAACGACGAAGACATTCTCTTCGATTTCCACGCTATTTAACCTAATCACGCTTCCGCTCGCTTGTAACGCACGCGCCGCCGCGCTCGCAAACTCCCGACCTCGTCGCGCTCCGTTTCAAACATCCAGGACGCGCGGTGCCGTCCTCGGCACATCTCGGCGCTCGCGCCGCGCGGCGTCGAACGCCCGAGCCGCACGCGCGCGCGCGCGACGAACGACGATCGTCGCGACCGCCGCGCGCGTTCGCGAGCGACACCGCGCGCCGCACCGCCGCGCGCGCGCGCGACGACGCGACGACGATCGTGACAGCGTTGGCGCGAACGACGATCGATCGAACGACGCGCGCGCGCGGTTCGGCGCGCGGCGCGACGAGCGCTCGACGGACGCGCGAGCGTCGACGGACGCGCGAGCGCATCGCGCGCGATGGAGTCGATGCGGGCGAACGTCGCGGGAACGACGCGCGCGGCGAGGGACGCGCGGGGACGCGGCGGGACGAAGTCGAAGGCGAAGGCGAACGCGGAGAGAGATGGACGACGCGGCGCGCGATGCGCGGCGACGACGCCGGCGAGGTGTCGAACGTTTGCGCGCGCGCGATCGGTGACGGCCGGTGAACGGGACGGTGATGAGAGACTCGAGCTCGGGGAGTCGAAGAGGTCGAAGAGTTTACAGAAGCCGCGAGGGACCGCGACGACGACGCGAGCGCTGAGCGGAGGAGAAGCGGGAGGGGCGACGATTGAACTCGAAGCCGCCGCTGAATTCGCCAAGGATGAGTTTTACACGAAAAGTTTCGTCGTCAAGGCGCGCGAGCGCGCGGAAGCCTCTGTGAAAGTTCGGGTCGAGACGAATGGCGTCAAGTACAAGGTCACCGTGGAAACGGACATGGAGGCCGAAGGGCAAGATTTGCGCATGCATTGGGGCGTGGCGACGAGTAAGGAAACATGGGATAACATGGAAACACCTCCAGTGAAGATTCGACCGCCGTTTACGATTGAAACCACGGGGGTATGTCAAACGCGCATGACGCCGACGTCGTCACGCGTGAGCCCCACGCTCACGGCCACCATCGAAGGTGACGTCGCGGACGGCTTTTACGCAATCAACTTCTTGTTCAAAGAACCAAAGAAAGATCGCTGGATTCACAATGCGAGCGGAAGAGATTGGCACGTGCCGATACCGCAGCCGCCGGAACCCAAGATGGTGACGCGCACGATTACTACGCTGGAAGATTACGAGGAAGAGATTGAAGAGGACGAAGAATACGAATACGAAGAGGAACAAGAGTTGGACGAATCTCTCGCCTCACTTTCATCAGTGGTCGAAGTGAACATTGATTTGAACGCGCGCGCGAGCTCTCCCGTCAAGGAGGAAGTCGTCTCAGCGGCGTCGTCAGAAATCTCCGAGCCGGCGAACGCGTGGAAACGTCTTCTGACCCCGCCCGTGGACCCCAAGCCGTTCAACGCGAAAGATGAGAGTATTAACGCCTTAGTTGAGTCACTTTTTGGCAATGGTTCGAACGGTCTGACATCTGTCAAGCCGATCGCCGCGCAAGGTGAAAGACCGCCCGAGGATGAGGACTCTGAACCGGAACTCGAACTGGCCGAAGCGGCTCCCATCGAACAGCCGAAGGCGCTCAAAACTGGGATGCGAAAGGTGAAGAGGACGTTGACGAAGTCTCGCAGTGTCACTAGATCGATAGATGAACCGCTGCCGGTGAAGTTGGTGGAGGGTCCTTGGCTCACTACGAACACCATTGAAGAAAAGTTGACGCGCGAGAAAGAGGTGAGTTATAGAGTTGGCGCCGTAGTGGAAAAGAACGTCGAGGGTGGCGGAGTCTTGGTGCGTGTAGAAGCTGAGCTTCCGTGGAATATTGTTTTGCATTGGGGAATTGTTCCTCGCGGCGCGCGTGCGGATGTTTGGACGTTGCCTCCGGAACAGTGGCGCCCAGAAGGTTCAGTGGTCGGGGACACGGGCAAAGCGTGCGAAACTCCTATGAAGAAATGCGAGAACCCGCTGTCCGATCGGATTCAGATGAGTTATGCGGAGCTTCAGCTCGGTAACGCACCCACTGCGATGCGGTTTGTTCTCAAAGAAAATGGTGGAGAAGGACGGTGGCTTGATCGCAACGGCGACGATTTTGTCATTCCCATGCCCGAGCCGGCGTACGCAAGCACCACGCTCGATCTCACTGGTGAGCGGACTAAGGAAGCGATAGACGTCGCCACGGCCGCTGCGTTTCGTGCGGCGGAGTTGCATCTCGACTCCATGGATGAAGTCGAAGAGAAGGAGCTTGATATGAATATGCAGATTGAGTACACGGTGGCGACTCCACCACTGAGCGAAGAAGACTTTGCTCCGGCGGAGCGAATTCAAAAGCCTCAGAAATCAGCCGTCGGTAACGGTCGGGAAGTTTTGCTTCAAGGCTTCAACTGGGAGTCTTGGAAGGTTCCATGGTACCAAGCCGTCGAGCGACTTGCACCCACCATTGCGGAACTAGGATTCACGGTGGTTTGGCTGCCTCCGCCGACGTCGAGCGTCAGCGAGCAAGGTTACATGCCTCTGGATTATTATAACTTGGACTCTAGATACGGCACAAAGGAAGAATTAAAGGGTGCCATCAAGTCTTTGCACGATAACGGTGTGATGGCGCTCGGTGATGCCGTGCTTAACCATCGATGCGCCCATTTCATAGGCGACGTACCCGGCACGTACAACAAGTTTGGAGGCAAGTTGCCGTGGGACGCGACAGCCATCGTGGCAGACGATCCCAATTTTCATGGCCGAGGAAACAAAGCCGATGGTGAAATGTTCCATGCAGCTCCTAATATCGATCATAATCAAGCTTTCGTCAAGGCTGATCTCGAAGATTGGATGAGCTGGCTCATGCGAGAAGTTGGCTACGACGGTTGGCGACTCGATTACGTCAGAGGTTTCTGGGGTGGTCACGTGAAGGATTACATGGAGGCGACGAATCCGCAGTTCGCGGTCGGTGAATACTGGGACTCGTTGGCTTATAACATGGATGCTCTCGATTACAACCAAGATGGTCATCGACAACGGATCGTGAACTGGCTCAACGCCGCCGGCGGAAACGCCGGCGCATTCGACGTTACCACCAAGGGCATCTTGCACGCTGTATTTGAACGCCAAGAGTATTGGCGTTTATCGGATAAAGCAGGCAAGCCTCCGGGTGTGATGGGTTGGTGGCCTAGTCGAGCGGTGACTTTCATAGAAAATCACGACACCGGATCGACGCAAGGCCACTGGCGGTTCCCTCGCGACAGAGAGCTTCAAGGATACGCGTACATCCTGACCCACCCGGGCACTCCGACAATCTTCTGGGATCACATCTTTGACAACAACTGGGGACATTTGCACAAACCCATCGAAGACATGATTCGTATTCGCAAACAGTCCGGCATTCACTGCCGGAGCGAAGTGAAAATCGTCAAGTGCGAGCAGAGCGTGTACGCCGCCGTCATTGACGACCGACTTTTGATGAAAATTGGACCCGGTCATTTTCATGCAGACGACGCGTGGGATTGCGTGCTTTCTGGACAAGACTTTGCAATCTGGCGCAAGAAGAAAGATCGTTCGCAGCCGCGATGATTTTGATCTCTACTTAATATACTGTAATACTACAACTCGCGAGCGAGCAAGCCGCAACACAAAATTCTCACTTCTTCGTAGGTCGCTTCAGAGAACACGTCATGTGATTTGCACCCACCATTTTGGGTTTGAGAACGACTTCTACGTCCTCAAGCATCGATATGACGTTGTCCATGATCTCTGCGCCGCGCGTGGCGCGCTTGTCCTGCGCTATTCCGTCCGAATTCTTAAACATTATTCGAAACGTCACTCGATTTCCCGCGTCGAGAAACTTTTTTGCGCCATTTATCTTCACATTCAAATCGTGCACGTCGATTTTCGCCGTCAACCGCAACTCCTTCATCACGTCCCGCTTTTGCGCCGCGCTCACTGCCTTTTTCTGCTCTTTCGCCCGCTTCCTGATATCGTACCGCACTCGTTCGTAATCCAATATTCGACACACCGGCGGCGACGCGTTTCCGTTCACCTCCACTAAATCCATTTCCGCCGCTTTCGCCGCCGCCATCGCCTCTTCCAGCGCCACCACCGCGTGCGCTGACTCTCCTTCTTCCCCATCTCGCACCAATCGAACGACTTTCGCTTTTATCTATCGTTTGTTCGCGCGCGCCCGTCTCGTCGTCAGTCCCGCGCGTCTCGCGCGTTCGCCCAGTCGCCTCGCCTCGCCGTCTTCGTCCTCGACGCACCTCATCGTTCACGCGCGGTCGATTTTTCCCCCCCCCGCTCTCTCGCCCGCGCTCGCGCGCGTACGTCCTCCGCTCCAGCGTCGTCCACGCGGGCGCTCGAATCGTCTCGCGCGCCGTCGTCGTCGTCCACGCGCGCGCCGTCGTCGTCGTCGTCGCCGTCGCGCGCGCGTCCCACCGACGCATCGCCGCGCTCGACATCGCGCGCGCCGCGCGACGCGCCGCGCCGAGCGCGCGCGTCGCCATCGTCGTCGTCGTCGAGCGCGCGACGCCGAGTGCGGGACGCGCGTCGCCATCGCGCGACGCGCGCCGACGCTCGGCGTCGCCATGGCGCGATTGACCGAGATCGAGGACGGGGAGGCGGTGGGCATCGGACTCGCGGGGTCGGAGCTCCCGCGGCGGCGCCGCAAGCGACGGGAGACGCGCGAGGGCGCGAAAGATGGGGACGGCGTCGGCGATACCGCGACGACGACGACGACGACGACGACGACGACGACGCGCGGGACGGCGAAACGACGGACGATGGGAGACATCGCGCGCGCGTACGCGTACGCGAGCGTGGTGCTGGCGCTCGCGCTCGCGATCGCGCGTCGAGTTCGCCTGGCGTGGGGCTCGGCGTGAGCGCGGCGCGAGCGAGCGGATAGATTCGATTGCGTCAGAGGGACGAGCGTGTATTTGTAAGAGGAAAGAAGGAAGAGGTCTTGCCGATATAAACGCTAATCTTATTTTTGCCGCATTGATGCCGCCGCCGCCGGCGACGACGACGACGACGCGGCTTTTACTTTTGCTTGGCGTCGAGCTGTTCGACCAACGCGCGCTCGTCGTCGCCGAGCTTGGCGGGGATGGTGACTTTCACGGTGACGTAATGATCACCGCGAATGGAATCGTTGCCGAGTCTCGGGACGCCTCGCTTCGCCATGAGAAGCGTGCTTCCCGGTTGCACGCCGGGAGGGATCTTGAGATCCACCGGCCCGTCCACGGTGCGCACCTTGACGGTGCAACCGAGAATCGCCTTGGTGTACGGAATGGTCGCCGTGGAGCTAATGTTGACGTTTTCGAAACGCTTCAACTCCGGATCATCGCGCACGTTGATGAACACGTACAAATCACCCGGCGGTCCACCGCGCCGCCCGGCGTTACCCTCGCCTCGAACGCGCAAGCGCGAGCCCTTGTCCACGCCCGGCGGCACGCGAAGTTGAATCTTCTTGCTGCGTCGCACGCGGCCGTCTCCGGAGCACGCGGGGCACGGCGTCGACGACTGACCGGTCCCACCACACGCTTGGCATCCGGTGACTTGCTGGAAGTTACCGAGCGGCGTGCGCACGGTGGCGACGACTTGACCTTGCCCGCCGCACGTCCCGCACGTCACCGGCTTGGTGCCAGCCTTGACGCCGCTCCCAGAACACTTGTCGCAATTTTCAAGACGCATGGTGTCGAGCTCTTTCTCGACCCCGAAAACGGCCTCGAGGAAGTCGATTTCAAGATCGAATCTCTCGTCATCGCCCTGCGTCGGACGGTTACGCGCTTGGCGCTGTCCACCCATGCCGCCGCCCATGCCGCCGCCCATGCCGCCGCCGAAGAAGGACTCGAACAAATCAAACGGATTGCTGAACGGGTCGCCGCCCATGCCGCCCATGCCTCCCATGCCGCCCATGCCGCCCTTCAACCCATCTTCCCCGAATCGATCGTATATAGCCTTCTTCTGGTCGTCGCTCAGCACCTCGTACGCGTTGGAAATTTCCTTAAACTTTTGCTCCGCGTCCGGCTCCTTGTTCACGTCCGGGTGAAACTTTCGCGCCAGCTGCCTGTACGCTCGCTTCAACTCTTTACCATCCGCGGATCGCGACACGCCCAAGACGTCGTAGTAATCCCTCCCCGCCATCGTCACCACGCGCGTTCGTCGTCGAGTCGTCGCGAATCCGTCCCGAAGCGTCGCCGTCGTCCTCCGCGCGCTCAGCCTCGCGCTCGCGCTCGCGCTCGCGCTCGCGCTCGTCGTCTGGCACATCTGGCACATCGCAAACTGCGACATGTTCGCGCCTCGCTCGACTGCGCGCGCGTCGTCGGTCGTCGTCAGTCGTCGTCCGTCGCGTCGCCGTCGCTTTATCCAGCCGCGAAAGGCGGCGGTGCGTCGCGCGCGCGCGTCGCGCGCGCGCGTCGCCGTCGCGCGCGCGTCGCGGACCCGCGCGTCGAGGCGCGTCGACGCGCGCGCACCTCGAGCGTTCGAGCGCGTCGAATTCGCGGTCGAAGCGTCGTCGACGACGCGCGCGACTCGGAATGGCGACGCGACGGCGAGATTCCGCGCGCGCGGTGACGTCGCGACGTTCGCCTTCTCGAAGGACCGCCCGGGGGGGGTCGGGACGAGTCGAGAACCGAGAACCGAGGACGCGCGCGATTCGAGCGGAAACGCGGAGCGCGCGCGGCTCGACCTACGAGCTAGTTTGACGTCACAAACGTGCGTTCCGCGCGAAGGACCGCGGCGCGCGCTCAGACGAAATTGAACAGCGAGACCGAGCGATCGGCGGAGGCGGCGGCGAGCGCGGCGCCGTCGCGGGAAAATCGAACGCACCACACGGCGTCGGTGTGATCCGTCATGGTTTGCGCGCACGAGCGCGTTTTTAAATCCCAAAGCTTGATCGTGGCGTCGGAGGAACCGGTGACGAGGGCGGTGCCGTCGGGAGAGGCGGTGACGGACAGCACCCAGCTCTTGTGCCCGCTCAGGGATTCGATCAATGATTTATTTTGGGCGTCGTAGACGTGCGCGTACCCGTCGTCGCACGCCGTGTACAGCGTCTTCCCGTCCGGAGCGAACGCGACGTCGCGCACGGGCGCGACGTGTCCCGCGAGCGTGTGCACGCACTTACCCGTTTTCACGTCGAACACCCCCACCGTGCCGTCCGTCGCTCCGCACGCGATCCGTTTCCCATCCGGCGAGTACGCCACGCTCTGGACGAAGCGTCCGTTTCGCGGCTTCTCCGCCGTCGTCGCCGGCAGCTCCAGCGTCTGCTTCCGCGTCCCATCGCTCGCGTCGTGCACGCGCACGCTCTGCGACGTCCCCCCACCGATCGCGAGCAGCGTCGACGCGTCCGACGGGTCGAATTTCACCCCCCACGACTCCCCCGGCGCGCCCTCGATCGCCGCGAGCGTCTCCCCCGTCTCCGCGTCCCACGCGCGGACGACGCCGTCCAGCGCCGACGCCGCCACCATCCCGCGCGCGTTCGCGTCCAGCGCGCACACGCCCAGCGCGTGTCCCGTGTACGCGTGCGCGTCGCGCAAATCGTCCAACGCGTCGCCGTCGCCGTCGCCGCCCCATCTCTTGACGCTTTCGTCGAGCGATCCCGTGACGAGGCGCGCGCGCGCGTCCGACGCGCCGCGCGACCACGCGAGCGACCAGACCTCGTCGGCGTGCGCGTTCGCGCGGTGACACAGGACCGAGAGCTTCACCATCGCGATGCGGCGCGAAATGGCGCGACCGCGGCGATCATCAATCATCACGACGCGCGCGCGCGAGATTGGATTAGATTACATGAAACGCCACACCGCCTCGCGATGGGCGACGTCGGGCGCGGAGTGCAGGTGGGATGAATCGCGATAGACGATGATCTCGCGGTCGCGCGCGAACGCGGGACGCGCGACGAGACGGGCGTCGATCTCGACGTCGGCGTCGGAGGCGACGTCTTCCCACCGCAGGACGGCGCCGGCGCCGGGAGCGCTCGGATGACGCAACGCGTGCGACAGCCGCACGGCGTGCGAAAAGACGCCCACGCCGGTGGGTAAACCCACGGATTCGCTCGGCGTCGAGGCGGGGAAACCGAGCATGACGGTGAGGCGGTCGAGTCCGGAGTCTTGGTGCCAAGAGTGACGAATCCTTCGCGCGCCGACGGGGCTCGCGATGTCGATCAGCGTGCCGTGACACGGCTCGCCGCACAACCCGCCGAGGGTGCGAATGAAACGTTCACCGGTGACGCCTTCGATTCCGCGCGACTCGAACAGCGCGCTCAGCGCGGCGTACCCCGTCCTGGATTCGAACCAGTTCACGTGCACCGAGCTCGAGAGCGCCGACATCGCCGCGTTCGCCTCGGCGCTCAAATTTTCATCCGGCGCGAACAAATCTCTCCGCATCGCCCGTCGCACGTCCGTGCGAAACGACGCCGAGTCGTGAAACGCGTCGGCGAGCGCGCGCCCGAACAGTCCCTCGAGCGCGACGTGTTCGACGAAGCGTTCGTTTCGCGCCGCGCCGTCTCGCCGCAGCGTCGCCGGCACTTCAAACACCTCGACGTCGTCCCACGCGCCGTACGCCTCGCGCGCGTCCGCGACGTTTTCGGCCTCGCGCGCGCGCGTCGCCTCGCGCGTCCGCGGCGCCGACGACGCGAACGGATCGACGCGCGTCGCCGCGCCCGCGTCCCCGAACGGGTTCGCGCGCGACGCCCTCGCGCGCGCGCGCGACGCCCTCGCGCGGCGCGGCGCGCGCGCATCGCTCGCGCGCGCGCATCGCCGAACCGCGTCGCGCATCGACGCGGCGGGGACGCGCGGCGCGCGCGAGTGCGGACGCGATGGACGTCGGACGACGGGACGACGGCTTTATCCACAAAACGCGACGCGCGCGAGCGAAGACGGCGCGCGACGCGAGCGAGCGCGGACGCGGCGCGCGAGGACGGCGGCGCCGAAGCGCGGCGCGGACGCGAGCCGACGCGCGCGACGCGAGCGCGGACGCGGACGGCGGCGCGCGATGTTGGCGACGGTGACGATCGGGACGCGCGCGTCGGTGCGTCGGGGACGATGGACGCGACGAACGACGACGAGGACGACGACGACGACGACGACGACGACGACGACGACGATGAGGACGATGAGGACGACGACGACGACGACGCGAACGAGACGACGCGCGCGGGTCGTCGTCGAGGCGGAGAACGGTGAACCCGCGAGCGCGCCGGCGCTGACGGATGCGACGGAGACGAGGGCGAAGGCGAAACCGGCGCCGAGTCCGCCGCCCGGACCGCTCCCGCGTCCGCCTCTGCGCGTGATGGCTGGGTTAGCGGGATTTGGGGCGTTAGAATCGACGTATTTGGCGGTGCAAAAGCTCACCGGGGGGGAAGTGGCGTGTCCCGTGGGCGGGTGTCAGACGGCGTTGAATAGCGGATACGCCGAGTTATTTGGGATTCCGCTGTCCGCGTTCGGGGCGGTGGCGTACGGTTTGGTCGCCGCGCTGGCGTGGTGGGGGGCGGGCATGCAAGATGAGCTCGTGAAGCAAGGCGACGACGGGCGCGATAAGGATTTGGAGTCATCCTACGGCAAGGCGCGCGTGTTACTCTTCTTCGGCGCCACGGGATTAGCCGGCGTGTCGTCGTATTTACTCTTTGTTTTAGCCTTCAAACTCGGTGGTGTGGAGTGTTTGTACTGCTTGACGTCCGCCGCTCTGTCGCTCACGCTCTTTGGCGTCGGTTTCGCGGGTCTGAGTTCGCGAGAGAGCGCCAACGCGTTCCCACCGGCCATCGCCTTGTACGTCGTCACGGTTTTGACGATGAGCATCGTGCTCACGGAGAGCCCGGACGCGAAAAACACTCAAGGGTTGAAACTAGCCTACGCGCCCGCGCAGTTGGAGCAAACATCTACGGCGTACTCTCGAGCACTCGCGAAACATCTCGCAGAGACCGGAGCGAAGATGTACGGCGCGTTTTGGTGCTCGCACTGCATCGAACAAAAGGAGACGTTCGGCGCCGGGGCGCAGATTCCGTACGTGGAGTGCTTCCCAGATGGGTGGGAACGAGGCACGCCCGTGGCTGCGGCGTGTGATGCGGCAAAAGTGGAGGGATTCCCGACGTGGGTGATCAATGGGAAGAAACTAGAAGGCGAACAGACGCTCGAAAAGCTCGCCGAGCTCAGCGGATTCCAAGGCCAAAACGACGCGGCGAGCATGGTGGCGGAAATGTTTTAGGTATTTGATTGAGCGTACGTTGCGTGCAAGGTTGTAGTATTTTATTCATAATGTTACACGATCGTTTATTACAGAACGACCGCCGCACACTTGCGGTACAAAAGTTTGCGCTTAATACAGAAAAACAGCTCTTATCGCTGCGTCGTGTACAAAAATTCCACTCGTCTTGAGCGATGATGGCAACGAAAGCTCCTTACGGGTCCTCATTCGAATCGTCGAAACGCTGAGACTTGCTCACGACGACCTTCTTCGAAAGAGTTGCGGTCGCCGGAGCGCCTTCTATTGGATCTAGACGTAATTTCGGTAGTTCGAGAAGACTTCACCGCCGAATCGACGCGAGCTTGATGCTTGATCTTATCTTGAACCGCCGAACATAAAACCGCGGCATCGAAAGCGCTCTCGTTCAGCCCTTCCAACGTCATCGGCATTCCGTTGTTCGGATCCTTGCACCGATACGTGAGGTTGAGCGATTTCATCTTCTCCTCCGGTATCCCGCAACGATCTCTGATTTGCCGCATGAAATCCGCCAATCCATCCGGCCCGGTGCGAACTTGGCATCGGAACGAGATGTTATTAAACTTGACGATGATATCGCCCTTGATTTCTCCCGGGCCGTCGCCCTGGCCCGTCCCTTCGTCACCGAGCGTCCCCTCTTCTTGGTCGTCTCCGTCCGCGGAACTGCGTAGTAAACGTTCATCCATACTGTTTCTCTTCTTCGATCCACTCGTCGACGTCGGCACCACACCGTCGTCACTCGCGCGCACTACGTCTTTGAACAGCGTCGCTCGCCAATCCGGCAGTCTGGACGCGCAAAATTTGCACGTCACCTCCTCCGGCTTCCCCGAGCACTGCAACTGCCACCGCGCCACGCACTTGGCGTGCGCCCATCGCGGACACGCGCACGGATGATACAACTGCGAGAAGCGAACGCGCGATCGATCATCAGTCAGTCTCATCGCTCTTCGCGGCTCGCCCCGTCCCGCGCTCCGGGGCGTCCGACGCGATCCCGGCGGTTCCCGGTCCCGGTCCCGGTCCCGGTCCGCGACCGTTTGTTTACGCGCACGCCACCAAAAACGCGGGATCTCGCGCGAAAGATATTTTCCCCAAAAAGTCACATTCGCACGAG
>Ga0222716_10001879_pt1 | contig 17315 bp, 27 predicted proteins | sample C33_13DmetaG_FD_165044 | JGI IMG/M metagenome (GOLD analysis project Ga0222716, IMG submission 165044) | Estuarine water microbial communities from San Francisco Bay, California, United States - C33_13D | ecosystem: Environmental > Aquatic > Marine > Unclassified | place: USA: California... | reverse complement strand
CGCGTTTCGACTGGTTACTAACCAGTACTCATTCAGCTAGAATATGTTAGTGATTACAATATAAATCACGGTGACTGCCACCCACAAAAATATGCCAATGGCTAATAGATCGGGTTTAGCATTCATGCTCTAACCCCTCCCATGACCTGACATATCAAGTGCCACCCACTACCCATAGGAATATCATTCTCTGTGAGTGTGTCGATTCTCATAGTCCACTTGCGAGTGCATACACGTTGATCAATGCCTAGCAATGTGCATAAAGCGTTTAATCTACTTTGTGTAGTCCTAGTCTCCCACCCTGCGTTGCTAACCCATACTGAGCCATCTTGGTCGATCTTGGCTATCGCGTGGCCGTGTAGGTATAGAGTGTTTCCAGTGGATTGGGTGTTATCTTTCTTGGCTTTTTGACCTTTAATGAATGCGCCTATTACTTCCGATTCTATTTGTCTCATGATGATGTTCCTTGTATTGGTTTAAGTTAGTTGGTATTGATAAAGCCATCACGACTGGATGACCTTAGCGATACCCACTTAGGTATCCTGTCGCTCTACTCGCTACTCGCTAATGCTTTCGCTTTCGGTTGACTCGCTTGCCAGTGTTGCAGTCACGTATGTAGGTGACTCTCTGTCTCTCTTGGTGTTTCGCTTTACGCCTGCTACCTGAGTTTAAAGCTGTACGGTAGGTCAAAGGGTGCGCCCTTGGTGTTGATCAGGGTAGTCTCTCTAATGGTATCGGTGGGCTGATACGGTCGCTGACTAGCGTTTCAAAAAAAGCACAATCCGTTGCGCTTGATACTTCGGCAACACTATTCTTAATAAGTTCAATATTATTTGAAATTAATTTTAATCAGCAGTCATTCTAGGTGTTTTAAAAAGACCCTTACTTTAACTAAGTGCTGTAAGTCATTGTTATTGCTCATGTTTATTTTGAGATTTTTCTAGCTTTCGCTCGTAAGTCATTGATGTTAAAAAGTCTAAAACGCGATTAACAAGTTATGAGTAGTAAGGGTGCTGTTTTTCTAAAGTCCGTTAGATCGCATTCTATGGACACTGAGCACTATCCATTGTCTACTGAATAAGCACTATTTCAGCCGCCTCACTACAGGAATATACTAGCGTTTTTACCCTTGGAATTAGCAAACATGGCGAACAAATTGACGGCAAAACAAATGGCGTTTGCACGATGCATGGCAAGTGGGACGATGACCCAGAGCGCGGCCTATAGAGAGACTTATAGTGCTGAGAATATGAGCGGTGCAGTGATCAGGAATGAGGCTAGCAAGTTGATGGCGAACCATGATATCGCCATGACGGTTGAGAGGCTAATAGGGGAAAAGGATAGGGCATTACTAGCTCAGGGCCTCTCGGACAGAGACAAAGTGCTACAGAAGCTTAGAACATGGATAGATAGCGCGGAGCCGACAGACTCTAATAAGCTTAGGGCCGCTGAAATGTTAGGGAAATCAGTAGGATTATTTCGTGATGTTACAGAGACAGTGACCACAGATAGAGATGCTGACAGTGTAGCTAGTGAACTGGAGCGCAGGTTAGAGTCACTGCTAGTAACAAGCCAAGAGCAGGGGAATGAGCAGGAAGAAATCCCCAGTGACAGCGATTCAGTGCATTAATCTGAGGGTTAAAGTACTATCACCCACCCCCCCTTATAGCAGGTGCGTACCTGATATCCATATACATAGTGTTCCACTCAAATAATTACTAGATTTTCCATTGCCGATTACCCTTTTTTTTCCAGAATAAGCCCTTTGTTTATTCCTAAAAAAAATTTTTTGCAAAAAAATCGGGTTTTTTTCTATTAGATACTTGCATTATTCTGTCAAGAGCGTAAAGTCAGTAAAATCTAGAGATTCCTATCAGGAATATTCCTGTTTATATTCCTTACTTCTTAGCATGTCATCTTAGTTTTAAGTTTAATTCTATCTAGGTAGAGTCCTATATAAGTAGAGTCCTAAGCAGGAAGAGTCCTAAGACAGGAATATTCCTGTATACCTACACTGCGGAGAAAAGATTATGCCCAAGGAAGATCAAAAGGAAAAGCTTTCAAAAGTCCTTAAAGCGGGTGAAAAAGGTAAGGATAAAGCCATAACAAAGATTATGGAGTATATTCCCGGTTCCAGTGGGCCACCTAAAGGGCTTGTTGATTTTATGGAACCCGCCTTAAGAAAGGCAGGTAAATATTTTAGAGATAGAGAAGAGCCTTTAGAAGATAAGAAGGCTGAGAAAGCTCGTAAAGACATTAAAGGGTATAAAACAGGCGGCAAGATTCGTGGAGCGGGTATCGCTAAGAAAGGCATACGCGCTTGTAAAATTAGATAAGGAGCTTACATGTCTACATTAAAGATTCTACAAAATGGTACGTTCGCTGACGGAGAAGGTGTTTATCAGATAGGCTACGAGCTTGAGGATGGCTCTCTGCACATCGTTGAGCATAAAGTTATGCGTAAGGCTGAGGCTAAAGCTAAACTGTCTGAGATAGAAGAATCTAAGCAAGAGTTAAGCTCTACAGAGTTAGAGAGAGCGCGTAATGATAAGGGACATTATATTGCTGATGATCCTTCTACTCCAGAAATTAATGAAGCTTACGTTGCAAAGAAGAAAGCTCCTGCAAAAAAGAAAGCTCCTGCCAAGAAAAAAGCGGCTGTTAAGAAAAAGAAAGCATAAGGGGTTTTATGTCCGTCACGGATAAGGTTGATCCAAATCTTTTAAAGCAAATCCCCAATCTGCCCTTAAAAGAGCAGAAAGAGGTTCTAGGCCTACTAGAAGAGCTAGAGGAAGCAGAATCCAAAGAAAAAGCACGAAATTACTTTATGGGGTTCTGCAACAAGGTATGGCCCGCTTTTATAGAGGGCAGGCATCACAAAATTATGGCAAACGCCTTTGAGCGAGTTGCTAGTGGGGAGCTAAAGAGATTAATCGTTAATATGCCTCCTCGGCACACCAAATCAGAATTTGCATCTTATCTATTACCTTCTTGGTTCTTAGGTAAGTATCCACACAAAAAAGTTATTCAAACCGCTCACACTGCTGAATTATCAGTAGGTTTTGGTCGAAAGGTGCGTAACCTAGTAGACAGCGATGATTATAAATCCCTTTTTCCCTCGGTCGGGTTGAGGGCTGACTCTAAAGCCGCAGGGCGATGGAGTACCAGTGCAGGTGGCGAATACTTCGCTATCGGTGTTGGTGGTGCTGTAACAGGTAAAGGCGCAGACCTTCTGATCATTGATGATCCGCACTCCGAGCAAGAAGGTCAATCGGGTGACCCCTCCGTTTTTGACAAAGCCTATGAATGGTACACATCTGGCCCTCGACAGCGACTTCAGCCGGGAGGCGCTATTATTATTGTTATGACTCGTTGGCATAAACGAGACCTAACAGGACAGATTATAAAGTCATCTGTACAGCGTACAGGGACTGATGAATGGGAAGTAATTGAGTTTCCTGCAATCATGCCATCAGAAAAACCTTTGTGGCCTGAGTTCTGGCCTATGGAGGAGCTAGTTGCGCTAAGGGAAGAGCTTCCATCCTCTAAATGGAACGCACAGTATCAACAAAATCCTACCTCTGAAGAGGGTGCGCTAGTTAAACGAAACTGGTGGAAGATATGGGAGCAAGATTATCCACCCCCCTGTGAGTTTATAATACAGTCTTGGGATACGGCATTTCTTAAGACACAAAGGGCTGACTACTCAGCGTGTACTACGTGGGGCGTATTTTACGCACCTGATGATGAGGGCAAGACTGTAGCCAATATAATTCTTTTAGATGCGTTTAAAGAGCGTCTAGAGTTTCCAGATCTTAAAAAGAAAGCTCAAGAGTTCTATACTGAATGGCAACCTGATGCTTGCATTATTGAAGCAAAAGCCGCAGGAACCCCTCTTATATTTGAATTAAGAGCAATGGGTATTCCAGTATCAGACTACACCCCCTCTAGAGGAAATGATAAAATATCTAGAGTAAATGCTATATCTGACATGTTTGCATCTGGCATTATATGGCGGCCAGAAAGACGATTTGCTGAGGAAGTGGTTGAAGAATTTGCCGCGTTTCCCGCAGGAGAGCATGATGACCTTGTGGATTCATCGACTCAGGCATTATTGCGCTTTAGGCAAGGCGGGTTTTTAAGGCTTAACTCTGATGAAGAAGACATCCCTTTAGAGACAACCAGAAGAGCGGCTTATTACTAATGAACCCTTATACCTACAAATGCACCTTAGTGAGAGTTATAGATGGTGATACCATTGATGTTGATATTGATTTGGGTTTCGATGTTTGGCTCAAAAAACAAAGAGTAAGGCTTGCAGGCATTGATACGCCAGAAAGTAGAACAAGGAACTTGGCCGAGAAGGCCCTTGGTTTAGCCGCTAAGGCACGTTTAATTGAGATGTGTGGGGGTACTATAACAGTATTATCTCACGGCAAAGGGAAGTATGGGCGCATATTAGGCACTCCTTACGATGAAAACGGCCAAGATATGTGCAAAATGTTAATTTCTGAAGGACATGCCGTTGAATATCATGGCGGCACAAAAATAAAGGTTTGGGCTTAGATGGCAAACAAGCACCAAGAAAGAATAGCATCTGCGTTTATAGACAAAGGATTTAGACGTAACGATGAGTTATCAACTCCTAGCTATGTTACACTAGAAAACGATGATTACAGCGTTTATGTCTCAAGACTAGGGGAGCTAGCTTGGGAGTCTGTGGATGCTGACAATGTTGGTGCAGAAAAAATATTTCAACCAGTTTGGCGAGTAGCCGGAGCTTAATATGAAAGAAATGAAAAATAAAAAATCCAGTTCTTACATGAGTGGCGGTCAGCTTATGAATCCCAACAAAGGGATAAATAAGGTAAAAGCAATGAAAAAAGGCGGCATAACTCGCGGTTGCGGTGCGGCAAGAGCGCAAAAGTTTGGGAAGAACGGATAAATGGCAATTGATAAGCCGTTAGTAACACCTGAAGAGCTTACAGCCGATGAGGCTAATGGCGCTTTAGAAATTGAAATTGTTAATCCTGACTCTGTGTCTGTTGAAACGCCTGATGGCGGATTGATGTTTGACTTCGAGGGCGAAGGTGACGGCATGGGGAATATTCCCTTTGACGACAATTTGGCCGAATACATCGAAGACAAAGAGCTTTCATCTATAGCTAACGAACTTATTGGCGCATTCAAGTCAGATAAAGAAAGCCGATCTGACTGGGAAAGAACTTATATAGAAGGGTTAGACCTTCTTGGTTTAAAGCATGAAGACCGGACAACTCCGTGGGACGGGGCTTGTGGCGTATTTCATCCACTACTAACCGAATCTGTTATAAAATTTCAGTCTCAATCTATACAAGAGCTATTTCCTGCGGGAGGCCCAGTTAAAACAGCTATTGTAGGTATTATAGACGCTGAAAAAGAAAAACAAGCAGGAAGGGTTCAGGATTACCTAAACTACTTAGTTACTGAAAAAATGACTGAGTATCGTGCAGAAACAGAAAGACTGTTGTTTTCACTGCCACTAGCGGGATCTGCCTTTAGAAAAGTTTACTTTGACCCTAACATGGGTCGGCCTTGTAGTATGTTTGTTCCTGCTGAAGATTTTGTTGTTAGCTATGGTGCATCTGATTTAGTGACTTGCGAACGCGCAACTCACATTATGAAGCGAACAAGCAATGAAGTCAGGAAGTTACAGGTATCTGGGTTCTATTCAGACGTTGATTTAGGTACGGCCAGTGACAATACTGACGAAATTGAGCATAAATATAACGAGTTAACAGGTAATTCATCAGGATACGAGAGCGATTCTCGCCATACCATCCTAGAAATACAAGTTGATCTTGATTTAGTTGGCTTTGAAGACATGATTGACGGTGAGGAAAGCGGAATACAGCTTCCTTATGTTGTTAGCATTGACTTAAGTTCACGAAAAGTTCTTTCTATACGCAGAAACTACTACGAAGATGACGAAAATCGCATGAAACGCGAGCATTTTGTTCATTATCAGTACATGCCGGGACTTGGTTTTTACGGATTTGGCCTAATTCACATGATTGGTGGGCTTGCTAAGTCTGCAACCTCTCTTTTGCGTCAATTAGTGGATGCAGGAACGCTCAGCAACCTTCCCGGAGGCTTAAAATCTAGAGGATTACGGATTAAAGGCGATGATACGCCAATAATGCCGGGAGAATTTAGAGATGTTGATGTTCCGGGCGGTGCAATACGCGATAATATTAGCTTTTTACCCTATAAAGAGCCAAGTAACGTCCTGTATCAGCTTATGGGGGACATTGTAGAGGAAGGACGTAGGTTTGCATCAGCCGCAGACGTAAAGGCGGCAGACATGAATTCTGAAGCTCCTGTGGGAACAACACTTGCAATCCTAGAACGGTCTATGAAGGTAATGAGTGCGGTTCAAGCACGATTACATGCCTCAATGCGTAAAGAATTGCGCTTATTATCGCAAATTGTGTACGATTTTGGCCCTTCAACGTACCCTTATTCCTCTGAAGAAGATGCTGTAGTTGCTGAAGATTTCGATGGAAGAGTAGACGTTATTGCCGTAAGTGACCCTAATTCAGGCACTATGGCCCAAAGAATCATGCAATATCAGGCCGCATTGCAGTTATCTCAACAAAATCCAGAGATGTATGACCTTCCGTTGCTACACAGGCAAATGCTTGAGGTTCTTAACATACGCGATGCAGACAAGATAATCCCAAGAGATGAGGATCAAAAGCCAACAGATCCAGTAAGTGAGAATATGAATATTCTTAGAGGCGATCCTGTTAAGGCGTTTATTTACCAAGACCATGAGGCGCACATTAAAACGCACATGGCCTTTATGGAAGACCCTAAGATTCAAGAGCTTGCAGGAAAGAGTCCAAACGCCAAGGCAATGCAGTCGGCAATGGCCGCTCACATTCAGGATCATCTTGCCTTTGCTTATCGTCAACAAGTTGAGAAAGAGCTTGGTGTTGAGCTTCCGCCAGAAAGCGAAGCGTTGCCAGAAGACATCGAGCTTAGAATATCTAGATTGGTGGCTCCTGCCGCAGAACAGCTTAAAGGCAAGAATCAGCAAGAACAACAACAGCAACAAGCGCAAGAACAACAGCAAGATCCTATTGTTCAAATGGCGCAAAAAGAATTGCAGATTAAAGAAATGCAGGCGCAAGCTAAAGCTGAACTTGATCAGGCTAAAATGCAACTTGAAATGGCTAAAGCGCAGTCTAAGTCAGAGTTTGATAAACAAAAGCTTGACCAACAAGCTGAAATTGAAAAGGCTAAGTTAGCTGTTAAAATTGCAGAAGACAATGTTAGAGAGCAATTAGAGTCAAGAAGGATTGCATCTAAAGACCAAATTGAAGGATTTAGAATAGGCCGAGAGATTGTGGAGTCTATAACAGATGAGTAGATCAGAAAATAATTCATTTGAGTATCTAAGGGATAAGCTAAGAAGTCAGATGAATGACTTAAGCGACCACATTTCAGGTGGCGCATGTAAAGATTACAATGAATACGCAAAATGTTGCGGAGTCATAGAGGGCCTAGCCCTTGCAGAAAGAGAGCTTTTAGACTTAAAAAGTAAGTTAGAAGCTGAATAATTCATCGCATAAGGCGATGCACAGCGACTCTGGACGCTTTTTTCCAGTGCATAAGGTGTTATCTAATGAGTGAATCATTAGCAAAAAAAGAAGTAAAAGCAGAAAAGGCTAGTCAATTGCCTGCGCCCAAAGGGTACAAAATATTGATTGCTTTACCTGATATAGAAGAGAAAACCGAAGGCGGGATTATTAAATCTGCCAAATCGTTGCAAGAAGAAGAAGTGGGTTCAATTGTAGGTATGGTGCTAGAACTTGGCCCAGACGCTTACTCTGATCCTCGGCGATTTCCATCGGGAGCTTTCTGTAATGAAGGTGACTGGATTGTTATGCGGTCTTACTCAGGCACTCGCTTTAAGGTGCATGGGAAAGAGTTTCGTTTAATTAACGATGACAGCGTTGAAGCTGTAGTCCAAGACCCAAGAGGCATAGGTAAGGTATGAGTGAATTAAATCAAGAAGTAGAAACCAACGATCAAGTTCCTGTTGAAGCAAGCTCAGAAGAAAAATTTTTTGGCGTTAAAACAAAAATTGTTAAAAAAGAAAAACTTGCTGAGAAAAAAGATGAATCTGATATAGAGCTAGAGGTTGTTGATGATCGTCCTGTTGATGATCGTAGACCTGCGAAGTCAGAAGAATCCGAGGCTTCAAGCAATGCTGATGAAGATGAGCTTGCAGGATATAGTGAAAAAGTTCAAAAGCGTATAAATAAATTACGTTATGAGCAAAATGAAGAAAGGCGGCAAAGAGAAGCCGCTGAAAGAATGCGCGATGAAGCGGTTCGTGTTACTCAGACTCTTAACAATAAGAATCAAGAATACGAATCAATTATTCAGCGCGGCGAATCTGCTTTAGTAGGACAGATAAAAGCAAAAGCAGAGATGACGCTTGAAAATGCAAAATCTGTTTATAAGAAAGCGTATGAAGAAGGTGATACTGATACTGTTGTTAATTCTCAAGAGGCTTTGTATAAGGCTCAAGCAGAACTAGCTGAAGCGCAAAAGTATGAAACTAACATTAACAATCATCAAGCTCAGTTAGCTCAACAAGCGCAGTATAATCAACAGTTTAGACAACAAGCTCCTCAACAGCCTGCTCAACAAGCACCACAAGTTGATCCAGAAGCTAAAGAATGGGCTGACAAAAACAAATGGTTTATGGCCCCTGACAGCAAAAGAATGACTGCAACAGCTTATGGGTTGCATGAAGAAGCTATTGTTGACAATGGCATTAAACCAAATACTCACGAATACTTTGAATTTATAGACAAAGGTATGAGAGAGTCTTACCCAACTTTTGATTGGCAGGATACTAGCGATACCAATGGACGTAACGCGCCTGCGACTGCTAATCAACGCTCCACGGTAGTGGCTTCATCCAATAGGAATAATGGAGCAAAACCGCGCAAAGTGCAGTTAACGTCCACCCAAGTTTCTCTCGCTAGGAAATTAGGGATTACCCCAGAACAGTACGCCAGACAACTCGCTAAGGAGAACCTGAAATGACTGAAGAGCGCACACCACGAGAAAGCAACTCACGCAAACAAGATACTCGTCCTGATGATACATGGACACCTGCATCTATTTTACCTGACCCTACACCACAAGACGGTTATGTATTTAGATGGGTTAGGACAAGCACTCTTGGAGAGTCAGATAATACTCACGTTTCTAGAATGTTTAGAGAGGGTTGGGAGCCTTGTAAGGCCGAAGACCACCCTGAGCTTTTATTAACGTCAGATATTAACTCACAATTCAAAGGTAATATCGAAGTTGGCGGATTATTATTATGTAAGGCGAGTAAGGAAAAGATGGAGCAAAGAACCCGTCATTTCCAAAAAGCCGCTGATAATCAGATGGAGTCAGTTGACAACAACTACTTGCGTGAGAACGATCCTAGAATGCCTCTATTAAAACCAGAGCGTAGCACTAGGACAACTTTTGGAAGGAACTAACCCTAATACTGGGGTAAGTTCCTTAAACTAAGATAACTATTGTTAAAGGAGGCCTACAATGGCTACCACTGCTACCCCAACAGGCGCAGAACCAGTTAACACTCTTAGTGCGAGCGGCTCTTATTCAGGAAAAGTTCGGCACATGAAGATTGCTAACGCATATGGAACTGCAATTTTTTATGGTGACTTTGTAAAACCAGTCGCCGCAGGAGGCGTTGAGAAGGACGCAGGAACTGCAACATTAACTCCAATTGGAATTTTTGTTGGTTGTTCTTACACCGACCCAACTTCAAATCAATTAACTTTTAGCCAATACTACCCCGCTAGTACAGCGGCGGATGATATCTCTGCTTATGTTGTTGATGATCCTGATCTTGTATTTAAGATTCAGGCTGATGGAACGCTTGCTCAAACAACTATGTTTTTGAATGCAGGTGTTGTTCAAACCGCAGGAAGTACCGATTTCGGACGCAGTAAAAACGCGCTTGACCAAAGTACAGCCGCAACAACAGCCACACTCCCACTACGAATTGTAGAGTTTGTAGAGGGGCCAACTAGTGCAGTCGGTGATGCGTATACTGATGTTCTTTGCATTTATAATGCAGGCGACCATGCGTACCGCAACTCAACTGGCGTTTAAGGAGATATAAGAAATGGCTATTTCACGCGCACAAATGCTCAAAGAGCTACTTCCGGGCCTTAACGCCCTGTTTGGCATTGAGTATGAAAAATATGATGACGAGCACACTCTTATTTATGATACAGAGAGTTCTGATCGTTCATTTGAAGAAGAAACTAAGTTGAGCGGTTTTGGAGCGGCTCCAGTTAAAAACGAAGGTTCTGCAATCTCTTATGATTCAGCACAAGAGTCTTTCTCTGCTCGCTACAACCACGAAACTATTGCAATGGGTTTTGCTATTACCGAAGAGGCTATGGAAGATAACTTGTATGACTCGTTATCTGCTCGTTACACCAAAGGTCTTGCTCGTGGTATGGCTTACACTAAGCAAGTTAAGTCGGTTAACCCTCTAAACAACGGTTTTACTAACTCTTTTCAGTCTGGTGATGGTGTAAACCTGTTCACTGCTGTTGGAGATGGTGTTACTGGTGGTGGTGGACACCCAACTGTAGGTGGCGGCTTTAACAGCAACCGTCCTGCGACTGCGGCTGACTTAAACGAAACATCTTTGGAGAATGCAATTATTAGTATTGCAGGCTACACTGATGAGCGCGGACTGCTTATTGCGGCTCGTCCTACTCGTTTGATCGTTCCACCTGCCTTGATGTTTACGGCAGATCGTCTTCTAGAGACTACTCAGCGTGTTGCAACTGCTGATAACGACATTAATGCTATCCGTAATATGGGTGCAATTCCAGAAGGTTATGCAGTCAATCACTATCTGACTGACAACAACGCTTTCTTTATCCTTACGGACATTCCTAACGGAATGAAGCATTTTGAGCGTACCTCTCTTGAAACTAGTATGGATGGAGATTTCGATACTGGTAATGTTCGCTATAAAGCTCGTGAGCGTTACTCATTCGGTGTATCCGATCCACTTGGCATTTATGGTTCTCCGGGATCAAGCTAAGTCTGAAAGGGGGTGTAAAAGCCCCTTTTTTTTATTTTTAACACGTTATTATTAACTATCCCTGACTGCTTAACAGCAGACTAACCCAAGACAGGAGATTGACATGGGTACTACAACTTATACTGGAGCAGTTCGCTCCGAAAATGGTTTTTCAAGCATTTCTAAAAATAGCACTACTGGTGCAGTCACTACCAATTCTACTTACGGCACTAATGCTGTTGTTAGCGGAACTATTACTGGCAGAAAAGCAGTTAACTCTGACTGGAATACTTCTAGCGCATTAGACGCTACCTTAACAGCGGCTCAGTCAGGAACTTTGTTTTTGATTGACGGAACCGCAAACAATGTTATTAATCTGCCTGCTTTATCTACTGACAACGTAGGAGTTCACTATGAGTTCCAGTTGACTGTAGCTGTCGGCGGTAGTACTACAACTACTTTTGTACTTCCCGGTTCTGCTGTATCAGATTTCCAAGCAATGATTTCTTTAGTTGCAGGAACAGCGGCTAACGCAGTAAGTGATGTAGCGGGAGACACTTTGACGCTAGTAAACTCAACTGTTGCAAACGCTAGAGTTTCTATGGTTTGCGCTTCAGATGATGGAACAAACTCTAAATGGGTTACTACTGTTCTATCTACACCAATAGCAACGGTTGCTTAATACGCCGTTTAGTAAGGGGTGGCGTACACCCCTTTTTTTTAGGAGAATGTGATGGCTGATGCAGTTGCAACACAAACAATTTCAGATGGGGCAAAATATGCCACATTTAAGTTCACTAATGTCAGTGATGGCACAGGTGAATCGGCAGTAACTAAAATTGACGTTTCAGGATTAACCAAAGATCCGATGACAGGCCAATCTTGCACAAAAGTTGCTATAGACCATATTTGGTATAGCACTGTAGGAATGAGCGTTAAGGTGCTATTTGATGCTTCTACTGATGTATTAGCATGGCATATACTTGCTGACTATTCTGATGATTTAGACTTTTCTGGTTTTTCTGGCATACCCAATAACGCAGGTAGCGGAGTAACAGGAGACATTCAGTTTACCACTGTAGGCCATAGTAGTGGCGATACTTACAGTATTATCTTAAAAGTGCTAAAGTCTTATGGCTAGAAACTACAAGCTTGAATATAAAAACTTTCACTCAAAGCCTAAAGAAAAAAAACGGCGGGCGCAAAGAAATCAAGCTAGAAAACTGATGGAAAAAAAAGGTCTTGTTTCTAGGGGTGACGGAAAAGACGTTGACCACAGAGATAGAAACACAAGTAACAATAGCTCAAAAAACCTTAGAGTAGCTTCTGTTAAGTCTAATAGGTCTAGAAACTCAAGAAAATTAACATAAGGTATTTGCAATGGACAATAAAACAAAAAGTATTTTAAAAGCAATTAGCCCTGTATATGCAATGAGTCAAGGGTCAATTCCCGGACTTCTTGGTGCGGGTGTTGATTATTATGGCGCGAAAAAAGATAAAAAGAAAAAAGAAGCTCTAGAGAAGCTTGAGGCCGAAAAATTAGCACAAATTAAAAATACTTCTGGAGATGCGCCTGTAAAAAACCAAGTTGCAAAAACAACAATGTCTCATGGCGGGCGAGTTAGAGGCTCAGGCATAGCTAAAAAAGGCGTTCGTGCTTGCAAGATGAGATAGCTAATTATAGGACTAATCATGGTAAAAAAAACAGCTAAACCAAAAGCAAAAGTCTTAACTAAAAGACAAAAAGACACTTTGCGGAAACATTCTGTTCATCATTCTGCAAAACACATGGCAGAAATGAAGCGTTCTATGAGGTCTGGAATATCTTTTTCAGAATCGCACAAAAAAGCAATGAAAAAGGTAGGAAAGTAATGGCGGGCGGTAAGCCTGCAAAAGGCAAAGCAAAGGTTAAAGTAACCTCTTCAGGGAAAAAAGTTAGTTACGGCCAAGCAGGAAAAGCCAAGGGTGGCGGCCCAAGAGTTAGAGCAGGAACATCCAAAGGAGATAGCTACTGTGCAAGAAGCCTTGGAATTAAAAAAAGACTTTCCAAGAAAAAACAAAACGATCCCAATACTCCCAACAACTTAAGTCGTAAAAGATGGAAATGCTCTGGGGCTAAGTCAAGAAGGAAATAAACATGGCAACTAGCGGAACATATACTTTTAATTTGGATCTCGGGGATGCTATCGAAGAAGCATTTGAGAGAGCAGGGTTAGAGTTGCGTAGCGGTTATGACTATAGGACTGCTAGGAGAAGCATTAACCTTCTTATGCTTGAATGGCAAAATAGAGGCTTAAACCTTTGGACAGTACAGGAGGGAACTCAAGCTCTTACTAGCGGAGATGGATCGTATACCCTTAATGGAGATGTTCTTGATATTATTGAAGCGTTTGTAAGAACTGATTCTGGGGAAACAACCAGTCAGTTTGACCAGACTTTAACAAGAATATCGGTAAGTCAGTACGCTCATCTATCTAACAAGTTAACAGAAGGGAAACCTCTTCAGTATTTTTTAGAAAAAGATCCTAGCGCGGTGACTATTAATTTATGGCCTGTTCCTGACAGCCAAGAAACTTACACTCTTGTTTACTATTTTATGCAAAGAGTTGAAGATACTGGATCACCTGCCTCTAACAACATGGATGTTCCTTTAAGGTTTCTGCCTTGCTTAGTTGCAGGACTTGCATATCACCTTAGCGTTAAGTACGTTGAGGCAAATCAAAAAGCTCCTTTGTTAAAATCAGAGTATGAGGAGCAATGGAATCTTGCCGCAGACGCAGACAGAGAGAAAGCCTCATTGTTTGTAACTCCGGGAGGATATAAGTTTTGACCGCATCAAAAGGTAAAAGAGCTTTTGGTTTTTGCGACAGAACCGGATTTCGTTACAAGCTAACAGACCTTGTTCCTCAAATTGAAAACCAAAGATGGAATGGGCTTTTGGTTGGAAAAGATGTTGTTGATGTTGATCAGCCTCAGCTACAGCTTGGAAAAATTAGTATATCTGACGATCAGTCTTTAAGAAACCCTCGACCAGATAGGGCTTTAGATGAAAGTCGGCGTTTATTTGCGTTTAACCCTGTTGGCGGAGGAGTTACCGAGTTAGGTAGCCATACAGTAGGACTAGACATAGAATGTAATGTAGGAGAAGTTAAGGTGGTAATAGGCTAATGGCATTCACATACACTACGTTAAAAGAAACAATACAAGACTATCTGGAAACAACTGAAGCTACGTTTGTAGATAACTTGCCTAATATTATTACGCAAGCTGAAGAAAGAATAATAAAAGATGTACAACTTCCTGACTTTAGGAAGAATGTAACAGGTTCTTTAACAGCAGATAATCAATACCTGTCTGCGCCTACCGACTACTTAGGCGTTTATTCTTTAGCTGTTGATAACAGTGGGTATGAGTATCTTTTGAACAAAGACGTTAACTTTATTAGAGAAGCTTACCCGTCAAGCTCGGTAACTGGTGTTCCCAAGTATTATGCAATTTTTAACGAAAACACTATTATGGTTGCGCCAACGCCAAACGCATCGTTTACCGCTGAGTTGCATTACTTCTATAGACCAGAGTCAATTACTGTGTCATCTACAGGTACAAGTTGGTTAGGCGATAATGCTGAAAATGCGTTATTATATGGCTGTTTAGTAGAAGCGTACACCTTCCTTAAAGGAGATGCTGATCTATTACAGCTTTACAAGGCTCAGTATGATGAGGCTGTTAATAGGTTGAAAACTCTGGGTGAAGGTTACGGAACAACAGACAGCTATAGGTCTGGCGCAGTGCGTCAAGGCAGGAGTTAACAATTGATTGAAATAACATCGGCTGAAACGGGTTTTGTTAATGTTGTAACATCAAGTAACAAAGGCCTTAGTGCTGAACACTGGGCAGAAAGAGCCACAGATAGAATTGTTTCTGTTGGTGGTAATTGCCACCCTGCAATTAAAGATCAAGCAGAAGCTTTTAAAGATCAAGTAACTAAAGTTGTAATGTTCTACATGGAACAAGCAATAAAAAGCGATAGAACAACTTTAATTGCTTTGCTTGAAAAAAACCAACAGAAAGACGTAGCAGAAATTATTAGGAGACTGTAATGGCAATATCACAGGCAATGTGTACTTCATTTAAGAAAGAATTAATGGAAGGAACGCATAACTTTTTAGCATCAGGCGGCAATTCGTTTAAACTAGCTTTATACACTAGCTCGGCTAGCTTAGGTGCTACAACAACAGCTTACTCTAGCACGAATGAGGCAAGCGGCACAAACTACACCGCAGGCGGTGCGGCATTAACAAATGTTAACCCAACAACGTCAGGAACCACTGCGTTTACTGATTTTGCTGATTTGACTTTTAGCAATGCAACGGTTACTGCAAATGGATGCCTTATATATAACGATACAAACAGCGATAAAGCAGTTTGTGTGTTGGCTTTTGGTGGAGATAAAACATCAACAGCAGGAGACTTTACAATACAATTCCCAACAGCAGACGCATCTAACGCAATCATCAGAATAGCCTAGTAACTCATGGCTATTGTAAATGGTTTTGGTAGGGGTGGATGGGGAGAACTCGCATGGGGCGAGGGCTTGCCTGTTACCGTTACTGGCGTTGCAGGAACCTCTGCTCTTGGTAGTGAAAGTGTAGTAGCAGAAGCTAATGTTGCTGTTGTTAACAATGTAGGTACAACATCTACAGGAACAGTGGCAGTTAATGCTTTTGCAGTAGTTGGCGTTTCTGCTGTTGCATCAACAATTGGTCTTGGTGATGAGACATTAATTACCAATAATAACCTATCGGTTTCTGGGTTAGCAGGAACGTCTGCTCTTGGCAGTGAAGCATTAATTACTAATAACAATATTTCTGTTTCTGGACTAGCAGGAACATCTGCACTTGGCGATGAAACTGTGCAGGCTGATGCTAATATATCTGCTTCTGGTATTGTTGGGACTTCTGCTCTTGGTGATGAAACCGTAGAGGCAAAAGCTAATGTTTCTGTTTCTGGTTTTGGTGCAACAATATCTCAAGGAAGTGTTGTTACTGAATCTAAGGCAATAATATACCCTGTAGGCGTTGAGGGAGAAGGATTAACAAAATCAGTTCAAGTTTGGAGTTTAATAAACACATCTCAAACTCCAGACTGGCAAGCAATTAGCAACAGTCAGAATCCAAACTGGCAGGCAATTACTAATATTCAGACCCCTAATTGGGAAGAGGTAGCTTAAATGGCAACATACGTTAATGATCTAAGACTAAAAGAAATTGCTACAGGTGATTCTGCGGGTACTTGGGGAACGGAAACTAATGTCAATTTAGAACTTATTGGCGAAGCTATGGGGCATGGCGCTGAAGCTATTGCCAATGCATCAACTCACACCATAACAATGGCAGATGGCGTTTCTGATGAGTTTAGAAGCACATTTTTGCGGTTAACGGGTGGCGGTCAGGCTTGTACTGTTACTTTAGCCCCTAATACGCTGTCTCACACTTGGGTAATGCGTAATGAAACATCTTACACGTTAACGCTAACGCAGGGTTCTGGAGCAAGTGTTAATATTTCTTCTGGTCAAACCAAAATTGTATCAACAAATGGCGGCGGATCAGGCGCAATTGTTTATGAAATGGATGATCTTCAGCTTGCAGGTAACTTAGTTGTTGGTGGCACTTTAGGTGTTACAGGCGTTTTAACAGGTACATCCCTAGACATCTCTGGAGACATAGACGTTGATGGAACAACTAATTTAGACGTTGTTGATATCGATGGTGCTGTGGATATGGCCTCTACGCTTACCGTTGCAGGAGTCCTAACAGGCGCTTCTTTGGATATATCAGGCGATATAGATATTGATGGCACTACTAACCTCGACATTGTAGACGTAGACGGTGCTGTAAACTTTGCGGCAGATGTCACCTTTGCAGATGGCGCAGATATCATCACTGCTTCAGCAGGAACAAGTAACTTCCGCGCAGGTGTCAACGCAGGTAACAGCATTGCAAGCGGTGGTAATTATAATACTGTCGTGGGCGATGAAGCAGGTACTGCAATTACTACGGGTGATAACAATGTTGCAGTTGGTTATGCCGCTTTAGATGCCGCAACAACAGCAAGTAGCAACGTTGCGGTGGGAGCAAATGCTTTAACCGCAAACACTAATGGAGCTAGCAATGCCGCGATTGGAAACGAT
>Ga0222716_10001874_pt1 | contig 17331 bp, 13 predicted proteins | sample C33_13DmetaG_FD_165044 | JGI IMG/M metagenome (GOLD analysis project Ga0222716, IMG submission 165044) | Estuarine water microbial communities from San Francisco Bay, California, United States - C33_13D | ecosystem: Environmental > Aquatic > Marine > Unclassified | place: USA: California... | reverse complement strand
AACAAACTATGAAAGACATCATTAAATTAATAAAGGGATATGTAGACGACTTAATGTCAGTTCTTATTTCTCTTATTGGCCTGGGTGCCGTTGCAGGAATTATATTCCAAGGCGGATTATTTGGGTTGGATGTTATAGCTAATTTAATGTCACTTGTTAATATGTTTGGTGAAAGCGGTTTTGCTGGTTTCATCACATTAGTGATATTATTAGGTCTAATTCGTAAGTAGGAACGCGAAATGATAAGTAATATTTCCTACATATTACTTAAACTAAAAAGGGGACAAAGTATTAATTTATTTTGTTCCCTTTTTTAGTTTCCATATATTTATAATTAAAGGATTATATTATGTCAAACGATTATGAAATATTCAAAGGAAAATCATTGTCGTCATTGTTTCAAGATATTTACGAAAATCAAAACTATAACAGAAAACAATTAGATGTCTTAACTAAGAACATTACTTCTATGATTAAAGACGGAGATACAGCTGTTCAAATAGTTCCAATGATTAAAGAGTATTTAGAAATCAATGTTCGTAATGATGAATTACTAGTGAAACTAGCTGGTATCGTTCAGAAGATTATTACTGCTGAAAGTAAAGGTGAATCTGAAAGTGAATTTGGTTTATCTGAATTAGAGAAACAAGATATTATGAACACTATATTAGAACACGATACAAAAGATTTACAAGAAACATCTGATAAAATTAGAAAAGATATAGAATCTAAACAATAAAATGCCATACCGAGTTTTTAAAAACAAATCAAACACACGAATTGGAGGCCCACTTATTAATAAAATTAAAGGTGAGGTTACATCTTTAATACGCGAAAATCAATATGATTTTTACGAATTAGAACCATTTGAAGTTCAAGAAGTTTTATTAGACAAAAAATTATTTGAGGGTGAAGGAGCATTAAACACCAAATATTACGGAGCAGTTCGTGGTAGATTTATCAATGACTCAAATCAAGCAGTTCTTGATAATGGTGGTAATGGTTTTGTTTTACCAATGGACTCCCACATTAAAAACTATCCTGTTGTTGGAGAAGTTGTTGTGTGTACAAATTTTTTAGGTAGAACATATTACACTAATATATTGAATTGGAGTAATAATCCAAATAACAATATTCAAGCTGGGATATCATCAAATCAAAAAGTTAACTTACCAGCACAACCACAGATTACAACAGACTTACAATATGGAAACCCGGTTGTATCAGAACCTGGTGATGTAGTGATTGAAGGTAGATTTAATAATCACATTATATTAGGTAAACAAGACGAAGTTGGTTCTTCAATTAAATTAGTTGCAGGAGATGACTCAAATGATATTAATAAATCTAAAGCTTCTATATTTATACAAGACGGAGGTACCGTTAAAGTTGATAATCCAAATAAAGCTTTTCCATCAACTACTATAAGTGGTGCTAAAATTATTTTAAACGCAGATGATATTGTAATAAATGCAAGAAATACATTAAAATTACAAAGTGGAAACTTAACAGAAGTTGTTGGTGGAAGCACAGAAATCAAACACAACAAGGGTGGACAAGTTGTAACTGGTGAAACAGAACAATTTATAGAAGAACTTAGAGAAAGAGCAGTTAAAGAAGCAACAGATGTCATCAAAGCACAAGTTCAAGTTTTAAAAGATACTGCTAATATTGGTATAGAAGAATATAATAGACAAGTTCAACAGATTAAAAATTTAACTGACTCAGTAAAAGATGCTAGAAAAAATATAGAGAAAATAGTTAATAAAACAAGAAAGGTATCAGTAAGTTTTGATGCTGAAAAATTTGCAAAGAATCAAGAAGTTATCTTAACTAACTTTAACGAAATACAAGCTTTAGTTCCGGGACTTCCACTTACTATAACAGAAGTAGAAAAGAAAATATCAGAGGTTGTGGATGCATTAAGAAGTTTTGCAACATTAGATTTTATGAACACAGATATCGTAACAATTGAAAAGAAAAAATAGGAGTAAAAATGAAATCGAATAAATTAGTATCATTAATAAAAGAAGTTGTCAAACAAGAGGTTAAAAAACAGATAACTGATATACTTATTAATGAAACAAATATTCCCAAAGCAAAACCAGTAGTTAAGAAGAAAAAGGTTAAGGAACAGAAGTTTACAGACAATCCAACACTTAATAAAATTTTAAACGAAACTGCTCAACAAAAAGAAGAATACCCAACATTAGGCGGGGGAACTTTTGATTCAAGTCGTATGACTGAGATGTTAGGATACGGCGGTGGTTTAGGGAATAAAGAAGTTAAACGAGAAGTAGCGGCCGCAAGCACATTACAAAGTGCCGGTATGAATCCAGATGACGCTCCAGAGCACTTAAAGAACGCTTTGACAAGAGACTATTCTGGTTTAATAAAAGCTATTGATAAGAAAAAAGGTAAATAATGGCAAGTGCAAGAGAAAATGATTTAAACCCAGATATTTTTATAGGTTTAAAACTTCCTTTCAACAGAGGAAAATCAGGTTTGTTTGGTAGAACACAAACAACATTAGAACAAGCTGGTTCTAATATAAAAAACCTTTTATTAACTGCTAAAGGTGAACGAGTAATGCAACCTGACTTCGGTTCTCGTTTAAGAGAATTATTATTCGAACAATATACAGAAGATTTATCATCAAGAATACAATCAGAGATACAAGAAGCAATATCCACTTGGTTACCTTACATTAATATTTCTAATGTAAATATAATTCAATCAGATGAAGACCCTAATACAACTAATGTTAGTATTGATTTCGCATTGAACTATGAACCAGATAGATTTGAAAGTATTACTTTAAACTTTGAAGGAGATTCAGAATCAACAAGTGTTGGTTATTAGGAGTAAACAATGGGATACGAATTAACAAGTAAAAAGAAAAATAAAGAAGTAAGATATTTGAATAAAGACTTTTCTCAATTTAGAAATAATTTGATTGAGTTTTCAAAACAATATTTTCCAAATACTTACCAAGACTTTAATGAGTCATCACCTGGTATGATGTTTATTGAAATGGCATCTTATGTTGGTGATGTTATGTCTTACTATGTTGATTCACAATTCAAAGAATCTTTATTAGGATATTCAGAAGAATTAAGAACACTTTATGCAATGGCTCAATCATTTGGATATAAACCAAGATTGTCTGCACCTTCTTCAACAAAATTAGAATTTTTCCAATTAGTTCCAGCAACAGGAACTGGTAATAATATAGCACCAGAATATGATTATGCATTAAACATTAAAGCCGGAACAAGAGTAGAAACTTCAGACGGGGTAGTGTTTAGAACGATTGAAGATTGTGATATGAGATACGAATCATCAAGGTCGCCAAGAGAAGTGGAAATTTTTGAAAGAGATTCAAGTAGTGATACACCAACTTATTATTACATTAGAAAAGAAGTAAGAGCACAAAGTGGTAATGTAACTAATGAAGATTTTACTTTTGGTGGAGCAAAAAAATATGATAAAGTTTTATTATCAAATTCAAATGTAATAGATATTATTAGTTGTACAGATTCAGATGGAAATACTTGGTATGAAGTTGATTCATTAGCTCAAGATACGGTTTTTGATGAGATTGAAAACAATTCAACAAATGACCCAAAACGAGCAACATATTCCGAGTCAGTTCCTTACATTTTAAAATTAAAAAGAGTATCAAGAAGGTTTACAACATTTAGAAGACCAGACGGAAAAACAGAACTAAGATTTGGTTCTGGAGTTTCAGATAATGCCGACGAAGATATTATACCAAATCCAGATAATGTTGGTTCAAACTTACCTGGTTCACCTTCAAAATTATATGAAACATTTGACCCAAGTAATTTCTTAAAAACAAAAACTTATGGACAAGCTCCTTCCAACACAACACTAACAATTAATTATCAATATGGTGGTGGAGCACAAGACAATGTAGCGGCTGGTAGAATTAATAAAATTACCGGTATTACATTTGAAACACCAATAGTAAGAGGTGTCCCATCAGTTCGTAACTTTGTTGAACAATCAGTAAGAGCTTCCAACATTGAAGCATCAAGTGGTGGTATGGGAGCAGAAAGTGTTGAAGAATTAAGAGAAAACATTAAAGCGTATTTCCAAGCACAAAATCGTGCTGTAACCAAAGATGATTACATTGTTAGAACTTATGCATTACCTGATAAATATGGTAACATTGCAAAAGCTTACATTGTTCAAGATGATGTATTAAGAAATATTTATGAAGTAAACCCTGATAATGGGGATATTATTATTGTTGGAGTTGGGGAAGAACCAAATCCATTAGCACTAAATTTATATGTTTTGGGATTAAACACAAATAGACATCTTGTTGATGTTAATGTTGCAGTAAAAGAAAATCTAAAAACTTATTTAACAAGATTTAGATTAGTAACTGACGCAATAAACATTAAAAATGCATTCATAATAAACATTGGTGTTAAGTGTGTAATCTTAACTAAAAATGGATATGACCAACAACTAGTTATTACTAATGTTAACAATAGAATAGCAGAATATTTTGATATAGATAGATGGCAAATAAATCAACCAATCATATTATCAGAATTACAAAATGCTATAACATCTGATGTAGAAGGTGTTTTATCAGTAACTAATATTAGAATAACAAATCAAGATACTTACTCATCTACAGCAGGTTATAGTGGTAATAGATATAACATACAAAGTGCTTTAAAAGGTGGTGTTGTGTATCCAGCTAAAGACCCAAGTATATTTGAGGTTAAGTTTCCAAACAATGATATAACAACATCAGTTGAAGGGGGAGAAGGATAATGCATTTATTTGAATTTGCAGAAAAAGACGCAACACTTTACGAAGGTAGTGCTACTCAAAGTAGAAATACCGGATTAGACGAAATATTAGAAGTTCGTAAAGATATGAACGCAGATGGTTCGGTAGTAAATGTATCAAGAGCGTTAATTAAGTTTAATACAACTAATATATCTGAATCAGTTGTAGCAGGAACTATTCCTGAAAACGCAAGATACTATTTAAATTTATATGATGCTAACTCAAAAGAATTAACAACTAGTCAATCATTGTTTGCTTACCCAGTAAGTCAATCTTGGGTTCAAGGTGATGGAAGATTTTTTGATAGTCCAGCAACTACCGAAGGTTGTTCTTGGAGATATCGTGATGGAGAAACAACAGGAACACAATGGATTAGTGGTTCAAACAATACTGGTGGAACTTGGTATCAAGGAAGTGGTTATGAAGCTTCTCAATCGTTCAACCACGAAACAACTGATATGAGAATGGATGTTACAGATATTGTAACCAAATGGTTAAGTGGTTCAATAGCTAACGAAGGATTTATTATAAAGCGTTCAGGTAGTATTGGTAATACTTCATCTTCATTAGACGAGGGAAGCACCGACAGACTTGGAAATTTCGCATTCTTCTCAAGAGATACACACACAATTTATCCACCAAAGTTAGAAGTTGAATATGATGACTCTTCGTTCAATACAGGTTCATTAGTAACATTAGACTCGGACGATATTGATGAAGTTACAATTTATATGAAAGGTTTAAGACCAGAATATAAAGAAAAGTCAAAAGTTAAATTTAGAGTTTGTGGTCGTGAAAGATTTCCAACAAGAACTTATTCAACAAGTTCACAAAATTTAACGGTAAAATTTATTCCAAGTCAAAGTCAATATTCAGTTAGAGATGCTTTGACAGAAGATGTTATCATACCATTTACAACGGGTTCTTATTTAAGTTGTGATGGAACAGGAAACTTTTTCAGATTAGATTTAAATGCGTTTCAACCAGAAAGACACTATCGTTTTCTTTACAAAGTAGTAAGTGGTAGTGGAAACACAAGAGTAGAACACATTATAGATAATGACCACATATTTAAATTAACGAGGTAAACAAATGCCTTATACAAAAGAGGAATTAAAAAATTACGATTTCTATCAAAATTTAAAACAAGAAAGAGATGATAGATATGAAGCGGCTTACAATGACGCTTTAAGTGGAGGGTTAATAAAAAAAAGTGTAATGGAAGAAGACCCGATTACTAGTGAAACTATTATTTCCAGTATATTAGTTCCGAACCCAGAAACCGTACCAAGATACAAATCACACCTAGTAGTTAGTGGTAGTAATACTTTATTTAGTTTTGAGGGTATTGATGAAGAAAGAAGAAAAGAAGCACCATTTGGTAGAATTGGTAGAGATGATGAATATCATTCTATAATTACTGAAAACAAATTTCCAGTTTTTGAAAAAGGAGAAAGATTAGAAAACACAATCGATACTGAAATCAATAGTTTGATTCCATTAGCTCCAAGTTTACCAACAGCAAGATTATATGAATCACCAAACGATAATGTATTAGAACCACAGCACGATGGGGTAAAATTTACATTAATATCACCTTCAAGAGTAGAACCCAATGTTAGAACAAATAGATATACTATTGATTTGGTAAATGGTGATATCGTAGGAACTAGTGATTGGAATACAAATGATGGTTTTGGTTTAAACTTGTATTATTTAGAAAACAATAGAAAAAGAAGATTTCCTTCAATAGATTTTTTTCAATCTTATTACGGAACACTAATCACTAGATTTACAGAAGAAATTATAATTGTTTTAAAAGAAGATTTAGACAATATTTTAAATGGAAAACCAATGCAATTCAATACGAGTCGATAGATGGCAAAAGAACTATCAAGATTAAAACCACAAGATTATGATATTCTATACTCAGGAAAACACAATATTTCTGGTAAAGATACACCAGTTGATGCACCAGAATTTGGAAAAACACAAGGAGATTATATTGAAATGGTTGTATCAACGACTACTGGTGTTTTCTTGGATTCTTTTGTTATAGCAAGAGGAGACGAATGTCAAAACTATAAAAATGATGATAACACTTTTAAAATAAATCCTGGTATATTTTTAAGAGAAAAAGGGTATTTTTCTGGAGAATACAATATTGAATTTAATTTTTTACGAGAAATAGCTGGTTCAGAAAAAGGTGTATTGGTTGATAGAAAGAATGAAATTTATAATGGAGATTATTTTGTCAATACCAATGGTTTAATTTATAAAGGTAATGAAGGTGATGATGAAGTAGATGAAAATTTACTAAGAGAGTTTGATTATAAATTCTACATAGATGAAATTTCAGCAGATAGAACAGAAGTAAGATTAGGAACTTTACCAATTAAAAGTCAACTTTATAATACAGAATTTAAAGGATTGGGTTCTGATGAAACAATATTAACCTATCCTAATGAACTACAAGATGTTGGAACTAAGATATTTCAAATAAATAATTTAGGTGCTAATACTTTACCTGAAAATATAGTTGGTGGAGACTTAATCATTAGAGATGCATATACATTACCAAGTTCATATGGTGGAGGTGGTTCAGGAGGTGGAGGTGGAGTTGGCGGAACTGTCGTTGTTGGTCAAAATGACTTTTATGCATTAGTTGGAGTTATATCTAACACCCCTAGAAAAATTGGTAAAGCAGGACTAATGACTTATGGTTCTGCATTAAAATATGATTCTTACATTGAGGGTGAACTTGATAAAGGTGGTAATGGTTCTGAAACCGAAAAAACTTCAATATTCGGTGGAGACAACAATTACTATCGTAATATAAAAAATATTAATTTCAATGCTGATAAAAAATCAGAAACTTCTGACGGATACGACCAATCAACAATATTAGAACTTGTTAATAAAGCATCAGATGGTGATGATAAAGCTAGGAAGTCCCTTCAAAAACTTTTATTTCACGATATAGGATACGGTGATAGGAGTGGCCCAAAAACTGGAGATATCAAAGACCCTGAAGACGCTACGAAATATTTTATTTCAAGCAAATACGAAAATCCACAAGGAGCATTTTATGGTGGAGCCGCTTTAATTGGTTACACAACATATGAACCTTATGGATTTCCATTGTGGCTTAAATGTAATAATGAAAAATTATTAAACTTTGTATCGACAGACCAAATAAAAAGTTATTTTGAAATTACAGCTTACGGAACACAAATAACAGAAAACGCAGCTGGTCAACGAGGAGATTATGGAAGACATAAATATCCACAAAAATATCCTTTTACAGGAAAAGATACCTTTATCAGACTTAGAAGACACCCCGAGTTCAAATTAAGAAACGAAGGAGACGCAAATATTAAAGATTTGCAAGGTGCTTTATTTCATTTAGATATAGACTTTGTTATAGAATTTCCAGACAAAGACCCACAAAGAAATACCATAACAAAAAGAAATACATTTGTAGTGTTTCCAGATAATGACCACAATAGATTCCAAAATACCGTAGAAAGAGGTTGGGGAGAATTTGTAGGAAATGTTCCAGTTGTTTTTGGGGATAATAATTAATTATGTCACTTGTTAAAATTCAATACGGCCCAAATTTTTCCAGTATAAATGGACAAGAAGTTTTCACACAAACTGCTGAAAACAAAACTGCTAAATTATCAGTAGTTCCAAATGAAGTTCAAGATTTACCAAAATTCAAAATAGAAAGAGCAAGTTGGATTTTTGATTCTAACGATTTTTGGGGTGGAGAATATGAGGCAAGTGGTGAAAACATTACATTAGATACAGCCACTGTTTTTGGTTTAAAAGATGGTGAAGAATCAAACATAAGAGTTCAATGTGATATCTATTATACTTTTAGCGATGGAGGTGGGACAATTTCTGAAACTACATTGGCAGAGTCTTCTTTCTTGTTTAAAGTAGATAGTGGTAGTGATGATGATGATGATGACGGGGATACCGGAGGAAGTGGTGGAAATAAAGTTACATTTCCTTTTAAAACAAAAATTGTAGATGTTGATGTAGAAACAAACACCATAACCACTGCATTAGATATTGATAAAGCTAGAGATTATCAAGGTGTATTATCAGATGAAGCTTATGCAGAAATGGAAGAAACTAAAACAACTAAAAGATATGCAATATCTTATAATTCAGTAGAGTATGAAAATTTAAATGTGTTATTAAATACTAGTGGAGAAAAATCTTTAATAACAAATAGTGATATAGATGTAGAAACATCACCAATAGACCCGTATTCAGTAGTATTAAAATTATACGAACCATTATCAAATAATGTTGGTGTAAAAGATAAAATTACAGTCGTTAAAGAAATGGCAGAACCTATTCGTGAAACTATACGATTAGCTCCATTTAACGATGCAGATTTAGGAACTAGATTCTTATATGAAGCCGATGACAAGTCAATGGACTACATAAATAATTTAAGAACGGCCGAACTAAGTCAAAATGAAATTTTTACTAATGATAATTTTATATCAGGTTCTATATTAGCAAATGTATTGAGTGGTAGTGTTTCTGCAGAGGTCAATGTAGATTATAATGATTATGGTAATTTTTCTATATTTGGTTCAGTTCAAAAAAGATTAGAAAATTTTAGAACAAAATTAGTAGACTATGAGTTTTATTCAAAAGAAAGTGGTTCACTAGCCGCACAAACAGCTAGTGCAGTATTTAAATCTGAAATTGTTAAGAACGAAGAATTTAAAAGAGATATTACAAACAACTTTGACCATTATGAAAAGTATTTATTTTATGAAAGTTCATCATACTCTACTTCTTCATTTGGATTAGGATTTGATACAAGTTGGCCAAAAGAAAACTCAACAAAACCACATAATGTATTAAGTGTATCTGCATCAGCCGCTACAACTTGGTATAATAACAATTCAACTTCCGCTTCTTTGTATGACCAAAACAATCCAAATCGTTTAGTCAATTTAATTCCGGAACACATCAAGAGAGATTCTGAAAATCAACCATTTTTAGATTTCTTAGATATGGTAGGACATTATTATGATAACATTTGGATACACATAAAAGCAATGACCGATACATATGATAGACGAGAAGACTTAACAGAAGGTTTATCAAAAGATTTAGTGTGGACGATTTCAAATGCATTCGGTTGGAAACAACCATCAGGAACTGAAATCACAGAACTACACAGATTAATAACCGGACAATATTTAAGTGGTTCATTTGGTTCAGAAGAATACAAACAATATTCAGAATTAACAGGAAAAGAAATACAACAAGAAATTTGGAATCGTGTATTAACAAGTATGCCTTATATTTTAAAAAATAAAGGAACAAAAGAGTCAATTCAAGCTCTTGTTAATACTTATGGTATTCCACCAACAATTTTAAAAGTTAGAGAATATGGTGGTTCAGATAATAAAGATTATCAACCAACATTTGAAACTCAACAAAGATTTACAAAAACATTAGATTTTAAAAATAGTCAATATATTCAAACACAATGGAAAGAAACATCAGGTAGTTTAAGAACACCAGATACTATTGAATTTAGATTTAAAGCCGCTTCAAGTTCCAATCAAGTATTGGTAGCCAAAGATGGTGATTTTGCAGTAAGATTGTTAGACGAGGGTTCAATAACTGATAATAAAGGTAAAGTAGAGTTTGTTATAAGTAGTTCATTAACAGGTTCCGTATTTGGAACGGCGAGTGTTACTTCATCTTTATTCCCAGTATTTAATAACGAGTTTTGGTCGGTTGGTATAACTAGAGAATCAAGTAGTGGTTATAATACAACAACAGACAGAACATTAGAATATAATACAACAAGTAGTATAAAGTATAATTTGTTTGTAAAACAATATGAATCTGGTGTGGATAGAATATTATATGATTCTTCAACTTCAATGACATTAAGTGGTTCTTCTACAGGAACAGGATTAACTTCATCATTACATAATGGACAATGGACTGCTAGTGGTGATATATTCTTTGGTTCAACAGGTTCTTTTGGTGATTTAGGTGGAGAGTTTACAGGTTCTTTACAAGAAATAAGATATTATAATGCACCACTAACAGAATCAGCATTTAACAACCACACAAGAGCTCCAAAAGCAATTAATGGTAATCACGCATCATCATCATTTACAGATTTAGTATTTAGATTAAGATTAGATGATAACAAAAATTTATCAACATCACCAACTTTAAACAATATAGCACCAGACCAAAACTTGTTTGCTAACTCTGACGGAGCGTTTGAGTCAGGTAGTGCAGTTGGATTTACAGCAAATACATTTACTAACATTGAACAAGAAGAAAAAGCATTATTGCCAAATATTGGTATGGGTAGAAAAACAAATTCAAAAATTAGAATTGAAGAAAATTATATTCCAACTGGTTCAGACGGAATAACAAGACTTAGTGCAAAAGAAAGTGTTCAAATAGGTTCTTTTGATACAATGCCAAAAGATTCAAATAAACTTGGTATATTTTTCTCACCAACAGATGTCATAAATCAAGACATTATAGAATCACTAGCAGACTTAGATATTGAACAAGAAATTGCAGACCCACGAGATGAGAAAGAATTCTTTTATAGAGGGTTGAGAACTTTAGCAGATTCTTACTTTCAAAAATATACCGGAACAAATAGTTTCTGGGATTATATGAGATTAATCAAATATTATGACCAAGCAATATTTGAACAAATTAAAAAAGTTACACCAGCTAGAGTCAAAACAACTTATGGTGTATTGATTGAACCTACAATTTTAGAAAGGTCAAAAAACATAATTTTAAGAGATGAATCTTTTGAAAGTCTACACAAGGAAGCAGAAATAAATGTTGGGTTGTTAGAAGCAACACAATCTGCTAATAGACCTATAGCCTCAATAACTTCATCAAGACTTGATTACATAGGAACAATATCAGAAAGTTTTGCTCACGAACCTTCAATCTATCTATTGAAAAGTGCATCTTTATCTTCTTCTATTGGTGGAGAAACAAGAAGATATTTAGAATCAAACATTGAAATAGGAACTTCAAGATTATTTTTATCATCAAGTAGGATAACTTATACACCACAACTTTCAAGTAGTAGAATTTATGAACCAGATATTTTATTTACAGAAGCAGTTTCAACATTTGTATCAAGTTCAAGGCAACACCCTACATTAGAAGAAAGAGAAATATTTTATACAACAGGTTCACAATTAGGAAACATATCACCAGACAAAGTAATTTTAGCAGAATATTCAAGTTCAAACTTTATAGCGTATTCTTCATCACTTAAACCAGCGTTTGTTCAATTACCAAGAGACTATTTATCTGGGATTGAAAGGTCTTATGTTGGAACTAAAAATACAAGTAAAACAACACTTGATAAAAAACCACCATTTATAGCTAAAACATCACCACAAACAGCCGTGATTCCAACAACTGGTAATCAAAACACAGGTGCTGGAACTGGTAATAAAAGATTAGAAATTAGAAAAGTAGGTTAACAGAAATTAATTTAATTAAAAATTTTATTTTCATATATTTATAGATGACACCAAAAAGTTTCACAAAATGAAAATTCAAAAACAAAACACAATAGGAGTATTTTAATGGGAGTTTTAGATAACACATCCGTAACAGTAGACGCTATTTTAACAAAAAAAGGTCGTGAAAAATTAGCTAAAGGCGAAGGACAATTCAGAATAACAAAATTTGCATTGGGAGATGACGAAATAGATTATAATCTATATGATGTTACACACCCAAATGGTTCTAATTTTTATGGTGAAGCAATAGAAAATATGAATTTATTAGAAGCTGTTCCAGACCAAAATTTATCACTAAGATATAAATTAGGTGATATAACCACTTCAACAAGTGGTGGTGGTGGTAATGTAACACCAATATTAAATATTGCACCAACAAACGCAACTCTCAGAAGTACAAGTCCAACTGTAACTTTTACACCAAATTTAACAAACTACACAGGAACAACTACTTTTAGTCGTACTTTAAGTGGAAAATTTGTCACTAGATATTTAAGAGTTACAAGTTTCAATTCAAGTACAGGTACTTTAACAATTAACGCATACAACTTTCCACCAACCACACAAGAATTTTCAGTAAACATTAATGAAACTAGTGGAACTGGATTAAGTGTATCGGCAGTAATACGAGTATTACCAAGTGGTAATGTAGGGCCAATAAGATAAGGAGATAAATAAATGTCATTTACAAATTTCGATATAGAAAACGACATCATAACAGAAGAAGAAGTTAGTCTTACTTCTGGTATATGGTCTGAAGGAGCAGGAACTTTAACAAGTTTCTTCACATCATCGGTTCAATCAAGTTCAAATGGACAATACTTTTTACAAGTGTATAACAAAGTCCCTTCCGATACAACATCAGCACCACAATTTGCAATCCTATATGGACACAAAGGTGGTAGTGGTTCATTAGGAAAACCTGGTGTATCCGGTAGGAGAGAAACAGCAACTGTATACGGACAAATGTTAAATTTAACTCAACCACCTGAAATAGAAGAATTTACTTTTGGTAATGGAACAACAGGAGTTTCACAACAAATTTACGCTTTATCATTTGATAGAGCTCGTCAAAGAGAAAAGGTTGACCCAGGTAATTGGGAATTACAACTAGCTGGTGGACAAGTAAATGCATCAAATAAAAAAACAATTAAACTTATTGATGATAGTTCAACAAACACAACAACAAGAAATGATGCTGGAGTAACAGAATACAACATTGTTTCTGGTTCTATACAAGGTGGTTCAACATCTATTAACACGACAGCCGCTGCTGAATTAGATGCAAATGGTTCTTATGGTAAGTTCTATCCAGATTTAGGTATTCTTATATTAAATGCTACAAGATTACAAAATAGTCAGTTAGGAGACCCAGCCGACGCTGTTGGTAGTGCAGGGCCAAACAGGTCAGCACTATTTGAATTAGGTAGAACATCTAATGCTAGTTCAACCGGTGGTAGTTACACAGGTTCAAATACATTGTTTAGTCCAGCTTCACATAGTTTACATAGAATGTATCACGCTATTTCATCTGGTTCATTATTCCAAGCTCGTAGAGAAGAAGAAGTAACTTCAACACATTACTTTTGTAGAGTTATGAATAGTAAATTTAACAAAAGTAATAATCCAACTTGGACAAGTGGTTCATCAGGAATACCATTGGAAATATTTAGAGATGGTAAAGAAAAAACTTACATCACAACTGTGGGTCTTTATGATGATGCAGATGATTTATTAGCTGTAGCAAAACTAAGTAAACCAATTTTAAAATCAAGAAGTAGAGAAGCACTTATTAAAGTTAAACTAGACTTCTAATAGGATATATCAACAATGGGTATTTACAAAACATTAAACCCGGAAGATGTATCACTTAGGTCATTTCAAGTTCATAAGGAATTTACATTTACACACAACGATAGTGGTAGTGGAGTTTATGGACTTCGTGCAATAAGTGGTAGTAATTATAACTTCAATATAGGTTCATCTTCTACAATATCTCAAAGTTTCGGAGAATATAGTGCAGTCTCTGCATCACTCGGTAAAGAACCTTATTTAGCAACATTTTATAGTGTTCCACTCTGGAATATGATATTTAAAAAATTCTATTTTGATATTGATATAGCCGATAGTGATTATGTTAATACAGAACATTGGTTCAAATCAAGTTCCCCAAGTGGTTCACAAGCCATAGTCGATAAAAATTTTCAAACACACACTACATCTCAATTTAGTTCAAGACAATTAAATGGTAATGCATCAGTTATTACCATTCCAAGAAAATTTTTTGGTGAAGAAATAAAACCAAAATCAATAACAATCACAGACAATAGCACAGACGAAACCAAAACATTAGTTGATGATGGCCTTGGTAATATTTATGATAACGCTTATTCATCATCTTATGCTATCGCATCCGAATCATTTGGGCCTGCAGGAAGTAGTATAACCGGTAGTGTTATTGGTAATGTTATGTATGGTCAAGGACTAATCATTATAACAGAAACTGGGTCTTACAATAGAGTTGGTTCAACAAGTGGTTCAGATGGTTGGAGTGTTTCTTTCAAATCTACTCAAACAATTTATGAAAGAGAAGTATTTTGTAATGTTGAACGAGGAGAGTTTTTAAGAAGTAATAATCCAACAATAACACCAGGTAATAGTGGTAGTTTCTTTATACCAGATGGATTGTTTAGTGGTAGTTATTCAACTGGTCATAGATTACTTAATCCATTGTTTCCAGCAAGTTCTTCGTTTAAAACTGTAGAAACAACAGACCTAGTATCAGGAGAAAGTTATAGAACAAACGCAATTTATCACGGAACTAGTTTAATAAAAGATTTTGCAACAGGTTCTGATTTTGCACCATACATTACAACAATAGGACTTTATGATGATACTGATGATTTATTAGCAGTTGGTAGATTAGCTAAACCAGTTAAAAATGATAAAGAATTAGATATTAGTTTTGTTGTTAGATTTGATGTATAATAATTAAAATTTTTATATTTATAAATGTAGATATGCCTAATAGAAACGCCAAAGATAGAAAAGAACGAAGACGAAAACTCAATGAAAAATGGGCTAGAGAAGGTAGAACTGCAAACCAACACAAAAAATATAAAGCCAAATTAGAAAAATTAGGTATCAATCCAAATCAAACAAGGTATAGATAAATGATAAACGAATCAGACAACAAAGAACCAAAGTTTCATTCGGTTCATACAAAATCAACACTTAATTCTACATTTGGTGGTTGGTATACTAAATGGGTGCCATTATCTACTAAAAAAATACAAAGTATTATCGGTAAAGAAAAAGTAAGTGTATTTCACGTTGGTAATGCAGAATATGCAAGAGATATACAACAAGTAGCAAGAATTGTTGGAAAAAAAGGAACACTATCTACATTTACATCAGTAGACAAAGGTGAGAAACTTGCAAAAGGAAAAGGTATACAATCAGGTGGTGGTATCATTTATCAAATAGAAGGAACTTTATTAGTTGCAAGCACGAGAGATATGCAATCCCACCCAGACAAAACAGGTCGTAGATGGATTGACCCGTATTGGTTAGCAGGTGATACTATCGGTAGAAAAATGAGGAAAGAAATACAAAGTGGAACTGAAAAACTTAAAATAGACCAAAATTCTTGGGATAAAATAGAAAGAGAAGTTTGGGAGAAAGTAAAAAAAGAAACAGGTTATGGTGATACTCAATATGACCACGAAGCACACAAAAAAAATGTTGAAAAAGCATTAGGGCCATACAAAAGAGAATGGATTACTAAATATATTGATATGTGTTATAAAATTATTGATAAATACAAAAAACAAATTAAAAAACACATATTAAGTCAAAAAGATAAAAAATCAGAACACGGGTGGAACGAAATACTCGTTAATCAAATTAAAATTAAAGATGTATTTATGTTAACCAGGTCAGACTTACATAAAGACGAAGCTGAAAAAATTGCAACAGGTACGGTTACCGTAGGTTCACCAGCAAAATTTAGAAAATGGTATAGTGAACGAGGTGGAATTATTAATGAAATGGCAATTCCTTCACCAAGTCGTGCAGCAGTCAAGAAAAATAAAACTGATAGAATGTCTGGATATAAAAAAGTAAATGAAAAGAAATGGTCAGATAAATATAAAAAAAGTATTGATTGTAATAATCCAAAAGGTTTTTCACAGAAAGCACATTGTGATGGTAAAAAGAAAAAAGAAAGTAAAGATTATACCTTTGGACCAGATTGGATACCTACAAGTTTAGCTCAAAGAAAGAAAATGAAAAGAATTCACGGAAAATTAAATCGTAGTATTAGAGAAGATGTAAATATACCAGTAAAGATTGGAGATACTATTTTAACCGGTAGATTTAAAAATAAAAAAACCGTAGTCAAATCTATTGATAAAGATGAACACGGAATGCCAACAATCAATGGTAGAAAAGTTGTAACATTTAGAATACCGGTAAAAGAGTCATCGCAAGTAACAAATGCCAAAGGAGTTAAAGGTTATTCTTCTTTTGTTGAGTTGGGATTTGAAAAAGAATATTATAAACATTTAGAAAACATATTTACCAAAAATGGTGAAACAATGATTTTAAAAGAAGGTATCAATGACGCAGGTATTTTAAAAGCAGTTTTCTTAGCAGGTGGGCCTGGAAGTGGTAAAACTTGGGTAGCAAAAGGTTTATTTGGAATACCAGAAAGAGTTAATGTATCTCAAACAGGTATGAAAATGGTCAACACAGATAAAGAGTTAAAATTCTTATTGAAAAAATACGGATTCGGAACTGACTTAGACGCATTACCAGACGAAGTATTTGACAATCTAACAGGTGATGGACCAGACGCAAGTGGATTGAGAAGTTATGCTAAAGAATTAACCGGTGTGAGAAAAAAATTATATCAAAACGGAAGACT
>Ga0222716_10001871_pt1 | contig 17340 bp, 7 predicted proteins | sample C33_13DmetaG_FD_165044 | JGI IMG/M metagenome (GOLD analysis project Ga0222716, IMG submission 165044) | Estuarine water microbial communities from San Francisco Bay, California, United States - C33_13D | ecosystem: Environmental > Aquatic > Marine > Unclassified | place: USA: California... | reverse complement strand
TAACGAAAGATTAACAAAAGAAATATATGTTTTAAATGCAGAAGAGATTGATAAGTTAGAAAAGGAAAAGGAACAACTAGAAAAAGATATACTTACACTTGAAGAGAAGAGAACGAAACTCATTGATACATTCTTTAATTTAGTTCCTGAAGCACAAAGAAAATTTGATGGAGAAATATCAGAACTCAATAATGATGCAAGAGCAAAACTTATTTGGGACTATATCAAAAAGGAGATGAAGGAATGGGTTTTAAATGCACACGTAAAAGCATTTGAAAAACTCATTGACTTGTTCAAAGAGATATGGGATGCATTAGGATTACCAAAACTACCCTTCTCACAAATTGCAGAACTTCTTTCTATGGATATATCTGCACTTATAGAAACCCTTATGTCAGAACTAAAGAGAAAGTTTCAAACTACTGCAAGTGAACTTAAAGGGAAAATTAAAGAGATTGATAAGAAGTTGGAAACTGAAACCGACCCTGCAACAATCGATAAACTAAACGAAGAGAAGAGAGAACTGGAACAAAAACTTACAGACGAGAAAGGAAAATATTTAAGACAACTGGAAGATACTGTACTTGGATTTAAGATACCAATTATAGGAATGACTGTTGAAGAGGTAATCGGTGGAGAGAGTATATCTACTACTGTAAGTTTAGAAGAGAGACTTGCAAGGTTCCAAGCATCACTAGAAGACTTCAAACAGAACTGGATGCAGAAACTTATTTTTGCGTGGGTCAAGTTGGTTGAAAAGTTTTTTGCGGCAATAGGATTAGGTAAAATCATTGATTTGTTACTCTTAACTATGTGTGATTTCTTAAAACTTATTGGAAACCCATTTGCAGTTATGATTGCTATACCTAATCTAGATGGTATATTAGAATCAACCACATACAAACCTAAAGTTCGTGTCAATACTAGTAGTAGAAGTAGAGTGGAGGGAGTAGCATCTTTCGATTCAGATGGTGAAACTAGTCAGTTTGCAGTACCGAGTGGAAGTGGAGACATCAAAGTCTTTGTGAATGGAGTAGAACAATCAGGTTCAAGTGTAACCATCACAAGTAGTACGGTGACATTCGAAGAAAACCCCAATGAATTTGACTTAGTCTCAATAATAAAAGTCTAATGGTGCATAAATAGTATTATGGTTGATTACGTAAAGACAGAAGGTAAGACGGTTGCATCTAAAACTGCATATGCTGATTTAGACCTCACATTTAAAGCACATCCTATAACAGGTGATGTAACCATTCGTAAAGATTCGGATGCAATAAGAAGGTCAGTGAGTAATATCATCCAAACTAATAAATATGAGAGACCATTTAAACCAAATTTTGGTGGGTCTGTTAGAGATATGTTGTTTGAACTAGATACCGACAGTAAGGTAAAACGAATGAAACGTGCTTTAACAGAACAGATAGAAAATTTTGAACCACGTGTAACAGGTGTTGAGGTGGTTTTAGGTGAAGTGGTAGAGAACAGAATACCCATAACAGTTTTTTATAAAATTATTAACGGGTTGAAAGCACAACAATTAGATTTCACAATACGAAGGGTTCGATAATGACAATAGACAGTTCAAAAATTAATGTATCAGATTTAGATTTCGACAGTATCGCAGATAACTTAAAATCATATCTTCAGGGACAAGATAAGTTTAAAGACTATGACTTTGAAGGGTCAACAATGTCTGTTCTCATCGACCTTCTTGCATACTCATCACATATAAGTGCAGTGAATACTAACATTGCAGCTTCAGAGTTATTCTTAGACTCTGCACAGATGAGAAAGAACGTAGTATCTCGTGCAAAGGATTTAGGATTCACTCCTGTAACAGAAAAATCATCCACTGCAATTGTCGACATCAATTTAAGGAATGTAAGAAATGCAGATGGTACTTCACCATCAACAACAGAGATGACTTTAAACAGAGGTTCAATCTTTACAACTACATACGATGGACTAACATATGAATATGTTGTACCTAACTCAGTAAGACCTGCTCAAAACAAAACAAACTATGTGTATGAAAATGTAAATTTAGTACAAGGTACTTACTTGACTGATAAGTTTGTACACGACACTCAAGTGTCTAATCCGAAATATGTATTATCCAATGCAAGAGTTGATAGGTCTCATATCACCGTGTCCATAGACTCGAATGGTAGTATTGAATCATACGCACTCTCCACAGATATCTCAACCATCAATACAGAATCTAGAGTGTATTACACTCAAGAAAACGATGAAGGATTCTTAGAAATTTATTTTGGAGATGGTGTATTAGGTAAAGCACTTAAGGATGGAGATATCATTACAGTAACATATATTGTGGTAGATGAGAATCACGCTGATGGTGCAAACATCTTTGCTATGCAGTCAGGTATCAATGGATACTTCGATGCAATTATTACAACTACAACTAAATCATCAGGTGGTGCAGAGAAAGAAAGTATAGAGTCAATCAAATTCAAAGCAAACAAATTTTACACTTCACAAAACAGACTGGTAACACTGAATGACTACAAAGCAAAAGTCAGTGAGTATTACCCGAACGCAGATGCAGTTGCAGTATGGGGTGGAGAAGATAATGACCCACCCGAGTATGGTAAGGTCTTTCTTGCAATCAAACCAAAGAATTCAGATTACCTATCAGATACAGAAAAGAAAACTGTAGTGGATAAACTCAAAGCATTAAACATCCTAACAGTTAGACCAACAATAGTCTCACCTGAAATTACAAAAATTTTACTTACAACAACATTTAAGTATGATGCAAAGAATACAGACTTGTCAACAGGTGAGATAGAGAATGTTGTAATCAATTCAATACTACAATTTGATACAGACAATCTAAAGAACTTTGATGCAGTATTCAGACATTCAAAACTATTACAATCAATCGATGCATCGAACACTGCAATTATGTCTAACACAACTAATGTTAGATTGAGAAAGAAATTAACAATAACACAAAATGCAGAGACAGGGTATACAGTCAATTACGGTAATGCATTCTATAATCCACATTCAGGTCATAATATGGCAGGTGGTGGTGTAGTATCATCTACTGGATTTTATGTCCAAGGTGATTCTGTAAACATTCAATATTTTGATGAAGACGGTAGTGGTAATCTAAGAAGATACACATTATCAGGTTCAACAAGAATATATCAAGATTCCGCTGCTGGTACTATAGAGTACTCTAGTGGTAAAATTACAATCAATGCCATCACATTTACATCTACTGTTAATGTTGATAGTACGATTGATTTCACTATTGTCCCCGACAGTAACGATGTCGTTGCAACAAGGGGCAGTTTAATTGACATATCCAATGAGGATGTGAAGGTTAAGGGTGAAATAGACACCATCGAAAGTGGTGAAAGTAGTGCTGGAGTTGGATACACATCCACCTCTAGTAGTTCATATTAATATGAATAAAGTGGTCTAAGACAGTAGGTTCTGTGCTTAGAGTAGCATTCCATTAACTTGGTTTTTATAGGAGAAAAACAAAATGGCAGATAAAAAAATAAGTGCGTTATCATCAGTATCAGATAGTGATATCGGGTCAGATGATTTACTACACATTGTAGATAACCCAGGCGGTACACCTGTAAACAAGAAGATGACTATTGGTCAACTTTTTGAAAACGTACCAACTCATCTTGCAATCAATGACATCGTAACTGAATCTTCAGCTGCGACTGATTTAGCTGCAAGTTCAACAACAATTGTTGATGGTTCATCATTCACAGCAGACGTTTCTTTTACATTAGATAACGGAACAGATACAGGTCAGATTAAGTTCTTATCTTGTTCAGGAATGGCATCATCATATGCAGCGAACATTACAGTGTCATCTTGGCACAATTCAGGTGTTTCTGCACCACAAATCGTGTTGAATGCACAAGGTGAAGGTTGTATCTTAGTTTGGAACGGTTCCGTATGGTTACCAGTTGCAAATACAGGTGCTACAATAACTAACGCTTAATTAATATAGAAGAAACTAGATGTCTCACGAAAATTTAATTGTTGATAAACTATCGCATAGATTACCATCGCTTTTACCCGATTTTGTAAAAGCAGATAGTCCTGCACTTGAACAGTTTATAAAAGCATACTTTGAGTTTCTAGAAGCAGAAATATTAATTATCGAGTCTCCCGAAGAAATAGGAGACATTGTTTTAGAAGATGGTCAGGGTTCTATATTATTAGAACCCTTGACTGTTGCACCGTCACCCGATGCAACAACTTCTAAGGTTGTACAAGAGAAATCAAAACAACTAAACGGAGAACTTGTTTTAGTAAGTCCTCTCAAAGTGGGTGAATATGTTTATGGTTCTACTAGTGGAACAATCTCTGAAATAAAAGTTGTTGCTGGTACTACATTATATCTTAAAACAATTTCAGGAAATGGTTTTGCAAAAGGCGAAACTGTTACAGGTAGAGATGGTAACTTTACTGCAAAGGTCAAATCGTATAAAGAAAATACAATCCTTGCAAACAATCGTCTCTTAGACTATTCCGACATCGACCACACGACAGAAAGTTTCGTTGAATACTTTCAAAAAGATTTTGTACCATCACTAAACCTAAAGAATGTTAAGAACAAACGACTTGCAATTAAAAACATCGGTAAACTTTATAAGAAGAAGGGTACTGAAGAGTCGTTAAAGTTCTTAATGCGTATCCTTTACGGAGAAGATGCAGAAATTAGTTACCCATATGAACAAACAATTCAAATTTCAGAATCCAATCATAGTCAAAAAAGACGTATGGTTGTTAGAATGGATAATGAAAATCATATCCCATCAGCAACTGATAAGGTTGTACAATACACTGAAGGGTCAGATTTCATTGAAGGAGAATCGATTGTAGAAAATGTATACAATTTAGAATCCGATAAAGGAATCTATTCTATTGAAATAACAGACAATCACAAAGGAACATTTACAGAAGGTTCAATAGTTAACTTAGTTGACAGAGATGGAGTGACTAATGTAACTGCACGTGTACTAGGTGTAATTTATGATATTGCATTTGGTGATTCCTCAACATATTTTGAAACAGACACTGGAGATAATATAGTTTTAGAAACTGTATCTCAACGTGAAACTGTTGGAAATGTCCTTGCAACTAAACAGGACATTATCGTAGACAATGATGGATTGGGAACATTTGATAGAGGAGACGTTATTCAATTTGATAATCATAGTACACAATATCGTATTATAAAAATCGTCTCTACATTATTTACAATTGAAAAACTCTCATCACCACACGGAACTGGTTTAGAAACAGATGTTCCAAGTGGAACATTACTAAGAAAGATTAGTGAAGGATTAATTACAGAAAACAATCAAAGAGGTTCACTCTATGATGTTAGTTATAGATTAGACTTTACTGGTGGTAATAGAGATAAGGATGTCGTAAATTCTCGTGGAATCATAGATGGTGTTACATCAGGTTCTGTTGATACCATATACATCGAAGATGGTGGAAGTGGATATCATAACACATTCTCTGCTGTAACCGAAGGGACAGTAGACCAAATTATTACTGAAGATGGATTCGAATTACAATATGAAGACGATTCTTATTGTATAACAGAATATTCAGAGTCTTCAACAAAACTAACATTTGGAACTGCATTAGACAGTGCAATCAGAGTAGACCAAGAAGTTTTTGGTACTAACATTAATAGAGTTAAGGTCGCTGATATATCTGCAGATAGATTATCAATGACTGTTAGTACTCCTTTGTCTCTTACTAACAATTCAATTTTACAAATAGGATTACCACAATTAGTCGTATTTGATAACAGAGATACGAGAGGTAGTGGTGCTAAAGCTATCATCGGTTCTGTTGGTGATGAAATCATCTTAGAAAACAAAGATGTTTATGGTCAGTTTGAGTTTACTGCAACTGCAGGACAAACTCTATTCAATGGTATCGACAACTATGGTATGAGACTCATATTCAATGACGAAAAGGTTAAAGTCTTTGTCGATGGTATTCAATATACACAAGGTGATGTGACATACGGTTATACAAAAAAGAATGACAGAATCGTATTCAATAGTGGATTAACTGCTGGACAACAAGTTGACATATATCAACAGTTTAACAACTTGACGTATGAGGATGGAACAAGAACAAACTTAGAAACTACTGAATCTAATATTAGAACCATTAATATCATTGATGGTGGAACAGGTTACACCAAAATACCAAAAGTATATCCTGGCGGATACATCTACTTGAGTGATACTTCAGGATATGATGTTGGTGAACAAATAAATCAAGAAGTAGGAGAAGTTGTAACTGCAACAGGACTATTGATATCAAAATCTGCAACTAGATTAGAAATTGCAAGAAGGTCAACTGATACAGGAACCTTCCTTGCAGGTACTAGTATTGTGGGTGGTACATCTGCAACTACAAACATTTCTAGTCAAGTAAATGTTTCAAGTGGAACAGGTGCAAAACTTTTTGCATACTCTGATACAATTGGTGGTATTGCTTCAATCAACATAGAAGAACAAGGATACAATTTTAGTGAAGATGGATTGATTGCTTCAACCTCGCATCATCCACTTTTAATTGAAACACCAACAACAAATTTACAAACAGGTATTGCTTTAACTGGTGATACTTCAGGAACAACTGCAACAGTTGTATCATATGATGCAGACAGACACATCTTAACCTATACAGATTTAGATGGTGATTTTTTAGACGAGGAAATAGTTTCCTTTAATTCAACAGACGAGTTTAAGGTTATAAAGAACCATAGATTTGATGGTCGTGGTAAGTTTGGTGGTGAGGGTATCATTGAAGAACAACTCTTAGGAGATAAGAGTACACTAGATGCATCTGCATCTAATATCCACGATGGTAAGTTCTATCAAACTCATTCATATGTTATCAAAGTTGGTGAGTCTATTAATGAATATAGGTCAGCAGTTAAAGATTTACTTCACCCTGCAGGACATATCTTCTTTGGTGAAGTTGCAATTAAAAATGTTGTTGTATCAGATGAAACAGCAGGTATCATTTCTGCAGACTCCTCTTTACAAAATGTTAATATTGAAGTAGGAGAAGTTGATAATTCACTTAATGTAGATGTTATCTATAGACCTACTATCATCATTTTTGGAGAACCAACACTTGCAGTTATAAACCCATTCTCTAATTCATCACGAGTAATTGAATTACACGAAGTGTTACCACACGGAGATATCATATTTGAAGATGGTGGTAAACCATTAATAGAAGACAAAACAACAGGGTTCAAAGTAGGTGATACTAATTACTTCCGTATGGAAGACAATACTGTTGACCCATTAGTTGTTTTACAAAATGCAGGACTAGAGGATAACATACCTTCTGTAGATAACTCGGGGTCAATAATCCCATCAACAGTTTCCAATCCTGCAGGTATAGCATTAGGTGCAAGGTCAGAGTTCTATGATTCATCTCATAAAAACAGACACTTTAATATTAATGTTATCAACTCGTTTGCATATACACCAGTACAAAGTTCACCAAGACTTGATGGTGCAGTTACCGTATTAAACTTATGTCGTGCTGATGATAACAATGAAAGTCTTACACCAATCAATTCATTTGGATTGGTTCCTGAAAGACGACCTTCAGACCAAGGTAAAATCTTCTCATCATTTACACAAGAGGAAGAAGTTCTTGTAATGGAAGATGGTAGTAGAATTGAGATGGAAGAACATATACATCATCTAAGGTTTGAACCAAACGAACACGCAGTCGTTAAAGGTATCCACGGTGACAGAATGTTATTAGAAGACGGTGACATTGCTCAAATGGAATCAGCAACACAAACTGGTGAAATAGAATACTTTGTATCCGAAAGAACCATTGATTTATTTGATAATGAACTGTATACAGAAGACAATCATAGAATGATTATGGAAGATGGTAGTGTACTTGTAAACGAACAGTCTTCTGAAAATAATATTAGTACATTTATTCCGTTAGGACATACTTTGCGTACACTAAATATTATACAAGGTCAACAGACATATGACATCTCTTATTACTTAAAAGATGAAACCGACAATGATGACCTCTTATTAGAAGACGGTAGTGGAAATTTCCTCAAAGAGGAATCCAAAATAGAAGGAATACGAATATCAGACTTTGAATACTATTATCCAAAGATGAATATCCCCGATTACCCTCTTCACGAAAGAAAAAGAACAAATATTGGATTTAGTACTTACGTAAAGTCTGCATAAGTATATAAATAGTATTATAAATATCTTAGGAGATAGAAATGGCAGCAATTATAACAGAAAAGTTTCGTACACATAATGCGAAACAATTCAGAGAAGACTTTAGTGAGTCGGCTTCATCCACATACATTTTTATAGGTCGGTCTTTTGACTGGTCTGATGAAAATGCACCCCCATCACCAGCAAATTCAATCGGAGAAGAGATTGATGCATATTCAGATATGATTGCACTTAAAAAAGTTGCAAACACTGATGTATCCCACGGTCTTGTACGAAGAAACTATGACAGTACAGGTGCAACATCATATGATGAATATCAACACAATATTTCAACATCAAATACTGCAGTTGCTTCAGGTGCAACAAACTTATTTGATTCAAGGTTCTATGTAATAACAGATGAGTATCACGTATACAAATGTATTAGAACTGGAAGAGATAGTTCAGGTGCCGTAGTTGCATCGACAGTTAAACCAACTGGAACAAGTCCAACTACATTAGTGTCAACTTCTGATACTGATGCAGCTGCAGGTAGAGGATACATTTGGAAATATATGTATACAGTTTCTGCTTCAGAAACAATCAAATTCGTAACAAACGATTTTATCCCAGTTAAAACAATTGGTGCTCAAACAGAAGTTGATGGTAATTCTCCAATCGGAACTGCTGCTTCCGATGACGGAACATCACAATGGGATGTTGAAAACCAAGCGGTTGATGGTGCAGTGTATCACATAGAAATTACTGCAGGTGGTTCAGGTTATAATGACGGTGATTATACTGGAGTTGCAATCTTAGGAGACGGTCAAAATGGTGAATGTACTGTTACTGTTTCAAGTAATGTTGTAAGTCACGTAACAGTGACAACAAATGGTTCAGGTTATAAACGTGCTTCAATTGATATTGATGGTATTACAGGAATTGGTTCAGGTACTAACGCTGTTGCAAATGTAATTATATCTCCTATCTATGGTCACGGTTCTAATCCTATCGAAGAATTAGGTGGAAACTACATCGTAGTCAATTCAAGACTTGAATTTAACGAAGGTTCAGGTGATTTCCCAACAGACAATGACTTCAGAAGGATTGGACTTATCCAAGACCCATTTGGTAAAGGTACTACAACCGTATCAACTAGTGATTCATTAACTGCATATCATCAGATTACTGTTTCAGGAACTGGTAATATTAGTGTTGATGATACTATTATGAACTCAAATTCAAATGGAAGTGGTGTTGCAGTGTCAAGAGTAGTGTCAGTTGATTCTACAAATAATATTGTTTCACATACACCTGTTGCTAATTCAGGTGGACAATATGTTGACTTTGCAAATAGTGACACTATCTATGTTGGTGGTGTGCAGGTTGCTACTACTGGTGGAAGTGCCGTAAGTACAACACATCCTGAAGTTGAAAGATTTACAGGTAAAATTATGTACATTGAAAACAGAGGTAGGGTAACACGTGCTGCTGACCAAATTGAAGATATCAAACTGATAATCGAAATGTAATTAATGGGGTCTCTATGACCCCTACAAGAGAGTTAAAATGCCAGAAAAAACTGATTTAAATATATCACCGTACTTTGATGACTACTCTGAGGATAAAAACTTCCATAAAGTTCTCTTCAGAGCAGGTAGACCACTACAAGCAAGGGAATTAACCCAGTCACAAACTATATTACAAAACCAAGTTGAGAAATTTGGAGACCACTTCTTTAAAGAGGGGTCTATAGTACAAGGGGTTCAATCGGGTGTAGATTTAGAACTGTATTACGTAAAAGTATCCACAGAAAATCCTAATGTATTAGGTGATACTACAGTTGAAACCTATAGAGAGTCCTTTCACGGAAAACTTATTCGTGGTAAAACAACAGGAGTTATTGGTAAGGTTATAACATCATCAGCAGAAACAACTGATGATAAATTGACTATTTTTGTTAAGTACTTGACACAAGGTAGTTTAAATGAATACACTTTCTCTGCAGATGAAGAACTAGAAGAGGTTGGTGTTGATTCAGGTGGAGCATACTCAGCAGTATCTTCAAATAACAATTATTTTAAAGTACTACCAACAGCAAATACACCAATCGGAGTTGGTTCATTAGTTAAGATTGATGAAGGTGTTATATACACAAGAGGTTTTTTCGTCAAAGTTGACGCTCAAGAAATCTTATTAGAAAAGTATAGTTCTAGACCAAGTTATAGAGTCGGTTTAAAGATAAACGAAAAACTCATTTCAAATTCAGATGATTCTTCATTACAGGATAATGCAACAGGGTCAACAAACGAGAATGCAGCTGGTGCTGATAGACTACAGGTCAATTTAGTACTTTCTAAATTTACAATTGACACCACTACTGATTCCAACTTTATTGAGTTGGTCAGAGTTAATCAGGGTACTATTGAACTACAGATTTCAACCCCTGTTTATAACACTATAGAAAAGACACTTGCACGAAGAACATTCGATGCAAATGGTGATTTTGTTGTAAGACAATTTACACAATCACTAAGAGAACATTTAGATGATACAACTAACAGAGGTTTCTATACTTCTGATAATGGTGGTAAAGAAAACCAGTTCATTATGCAAGTATCACCTGGCAAAGCATACGTCAAAGGATTTGAGATTGAAAAAACAGGAACATCAACGATTCCATTCTCAAAAGCAAGGTCAACTAAATCTCTTTTAAATGCTAAGTCACCAATTCGTTTAGGAAATAAATTAAGAATTTTAAATACACATTCATTACCTGAAGTTAATCAGGGTATTGACAGTACAGGAATAACACCATACAAATTCTGTAAACTATGGAATTATAAAATAGATGATATGACATCTGATAACCATTCAGCAGATGGCCCTCGTGCAGAAAATCGAGACCCCGTTGCAGGTGATAATGCAGGTGGTGTTGAACACATAGGATTTGTTAGAGTAAGAGACATAGAACATAATACTGGTTCAGCATCTGCTGGAGAGTATAACGAAGATACAACAAAATTTGACCTATCAGTATTTGATGTTAAGATGTTTACTAAATTAACATACTCAGCACATTCAGGTACTGCAGTTGCTGGTGATAAAGTCACTGGTAGTGCTACTGGTGCAACGGGATATGTTGCATATGACAATAATTCAAATGCACTTTATCTTCACGATGTAGTTGGTAATTTTTCAACTAACGATAATTTATCATCACTTGGTAGTGGTTCTTTTGCAACAACAGGTGGTAATCAGATTACTGCAGTAAGAAACTACAACATTGACCGTGCAAGGTCAATCACACAGGAACCTACAACAAGTTCAAATCAACATTTTAGTGCTGATATTGAAACTGCACAAATCAAAATTGTAACAGGTACAGTATCATTAGGAACTAATACTTCAGTTGCAGGTGTCGGTACACTATTCACTAAAGAGTTAAAAGAGGGTGATATAATATTTAACCCTGCTGGAAGTGAAGAACTAGTAGTGTCTTCAGTCTCTTCAGATATTGCCTTAACACTTGTAAGTGCATCATCTAATGCATACAATGGTAATGTAGAAAGAAGACGAGTGAAACTCATTGACCAAGACCAAACAGTAAATATATTCTCTTGGCCAAGAGACTATGTTAAAACACATTCTTGTGATAACGTAAAAGTCAAAAGACAAACAGTTCAGTCAATCTCTTCATCAGGTAGTGTAACTATTGCACAAACAGAAGGGACATTCGAAGACCAAAATACCGATAACTTCTCTATTGCAGTTATCGATACGTCTTCTGCATCAAGTCCAACATTGAATGACGGGGACTTATTAGACATTCAAACATTTGAAGACACTTCACCTTCACAAAATGGTGATGGTCAATCTTTAACATTAACTGGATTCAATGCTGTAAACGAAAATGTTAAATTAAGAATAACATATTCTATGTTAATTAGTAATCCAGCATCAAGAACAAAGGATTTAAATCAAGGTCGTGCATTATCAATGTCAGGAGACAGAAATGCATCTTACACTGGAGTTTATGGAACATCATTTAGAGATAAGGAGTTAACACTAGGTGTTGCAGATGTTCATAAGATTCACGGAATATACGAAGGGGTTGGTGGAACACCTACAACACCTAACGCAACAATGTCAAGTGAAAGTAAACTCTTTACAATACACGAAACATTAGTCGGACAAACATCTAATGCTCGTGCAGTATTGATTGATTACAATTCAGGTTCAACATCATATTGGTATATGATATCAGGAAAGTTTCAAGAAGGTGAATTTGTAGTTGGTCAGACATCACTTGCACAAGCAACTCTAACAACAGTATCACAAGGTTCATCGAATATAACAAACAGATACTTCTTTGACAATGGTCAAAGAGATGGATACTATGATACTTGTAAACTTGTTAGAAAACCATCAGAACCCGAACCAAACAATGAGATACTAATAGTATTTGACCATTTTTCACACGGTACTGGTGACTTCTTTGATATAAACTCTTATAGTGTAGACTATGAAGACATTCCAGTTTATTCTGCTAACAAAGTGGACTTAGGTGGTCAAGAACCCGATGGTACATATGAGTTGTCAGATGCACTAGACTTTAGACCAATTGTGGGTCAACTATACGATATAGATTTGACAGTAAATCCAAACATATCTTCAGTAAGTGATATTAGTACTGCAATCGAGTATGCACCATTCTCATATGAAAATGGTAGACACTATTCTTCTGTTAGAAATATGGAAACTACTAACAGTGGTACTAATTACGATACAAATCCAAGTTTACCTGGCACACCTATTACAGGTTCAAGTCTGCAAGGAGATATTTCTTTCTATGTTGGAAGAATAGATAAACTGTTTTTACATAAATCAGGTAACTTCCAAATATCATCAGGAGAACCATCTCTTTCACCAACTAAACCTAAATCGGTTGATGGTGCAATTGAATTGTTTGAGTTATCAATACCTGCTTTCACAAAGAAATTAAAGAACATTAAAGTTAGGTCACAAGACCATAGACGATTTACTATGAAAGATATTGGTAAAATCAATCAAAGGGTCACTAACTTAGAAAGGGTAACATCTCTTTCATTATTAGAAAAAGATACGCAAACAAAACAAATTTTAGACGGAGACGGATTTGATAGATTCAAGTCAGGTTTCTTAGTAGACAACTTTAGAGGTCACAGAGTTGGAGATGTCAATCATCCCGATTATAGAAACGCTGTTGATGGAAAATTAGGAGTATTGAGACCACAATCATATTCACAATTCTTTGATATAGGTTTGAATGCAGGAAAATCTGCAAACTATAAAAAAACTGGTAATCTAATAACACTTCCTTATGTGGAACAAACATTTGTCAATCAAGATAAAGCATCTCGTTCAATTAATGTTAACCCATATCACGTATTTGCTTTCTTAGGAAATGTTAGTCTAACACCCGAAACAGATATTTGGAATGATAGTGAAAGACTTCCTGAAGTTAGAATTAACAGAGAAGGAAACTTTGATGCAGTTCTATCAGACAATGCAAATGGATTAGGAACTGTATGGAATAACTGGCAGACTACTTGGGTAGGAGAACCTAATACTATTTCATCTGAAATCACTGCAACTTCAAATGGTTCGTGGAGTGGAGACCCATCACAAGGTGGTGAATGGATTCCTGGCGTAGAAGTATCAAGAGAGATTACAGAGACACCTGAAATACAAACAAGAACAGGTGTATCTACAAGTGTTGTCGAAGACTTTGTAGAAACACGAAACGATAGAATGGTATCTGTATCTATTATACCATTTATTCGTGCAAAAACAATTGAAATAGATGCAAATAATTTAAAACCAAACACTTGGCATTACATATACTTTGATGATATGGGTGTACATTCATATGTTAGACCATTTAGTTCTTCATATGCACAAGATGGTTCATCAACAACACTTGGAAAAGGTGTTAAGACAGATGGTAACGGTAGACTTCGTGCATACTTTGAATTACCTAATTCAAATACACAAAGATTCCCAACAGGACAAAGAGAACTTAAGATTACATCATCAAGATATAATGAAAATAATCCATCTTCTGTGGGTACAGGTATATACCAAGCACAAGGATTACTACAATCCAATCAAACAGAAATCGTTTCAACAAGAAATGGTAGAGTTGTTACAGAAAGAATGAATGGAGAGAGGAACTTTACAAGTAGAGGAGAAGCAGTTAACTCAACAAGTATAGACACAACTGCACCTGCTATACCAAGTCCTCCTGCAAGTCCACCAGTAGCAATCCCTGATATAATTGTGATTGATACTCCACCTTTGCAGATACCAGTTCCTATAGTATTACCTCCAGTACCTTTACCGCCGACAATTCCTGCAATATCATTTAGAGAGGATAGATTCCAACCTTTAGGATTCATTGAAAGAATACAAATTGATAGAAGAACTACTTGGGGAGACCCACTTGCACAATCATTCTTAGTAGAATCTAGTGGTGGTGCAATGATGTCTTCAATTGACCTATTCTTTAAAACTAAAGATGATAATCTACCTGTATCTGTACAAATCAGAACAATGATAAACGGATTCCCAGGCCCAGTTGTAGTACCTTTCTCAACAGTTACTAAAAATCCTAGTGATATAAACCTATCACAAGATGGTTCTTCAGCAACTAATTTCGCATTCGAATCCCCAGTATTCTTAGAAGATGGACAAGAATATGTATTTGTGGTATACTCAAACTCAAACGAGTATGAGTGTTATATATCTAGAATGGGTGAGACTGATATCGCAACAGGACAAACAATTTCAGGTCAACCTTATGCAGGTTCACTATTCTTGTCTCAGAACAACTCAACTTGGACTCCAACACAAGAAGATGACCTTAAGTTCCACTTAAAGATGTGTAGTTTTGACACTTCAGTTGCAGGATATCTTTCATTTGAAAATGACAGTTTAAGTACTGCAAAATTACAAGAGAATCCAATTGAAACTGTTTCAGGTCAAACATACACTAAAGTGTACAACTACAATCACGGTATGTACAACACGTCATCTAATGTCATCATATCAGGTGTCAGTGGAGATAGACAAGGTGCAGTATTAGAAATTGCAAATGCAATTGATTCAGGAACATTGCCATCAGATGGTTCATATGATATAGTCCACGCTGGAACAGTTGGAAGTGACACTGTTACCATAACATCAAGTGGTACAGGAGATGTTACATCAACAGGACTTGCATTTAATATTAAAGTAGAGACTATTTCAGGAACTGCAGATATAACTGCAACGAAAATTAAAAATACTGGAAGTGGTCATACTGCAGGAGATGTTATAACTTGTACAATTGGTTCTGCATTTAGTTTCACTGTTAATGTAACTACAGTTGGTGAAACACTAGGTGGTATTCCAGTGGGTGCAATTAACACAACATTTACTTCAATAGAGAGTACATTTGATATGGATTCTTTCAGAGTAGTCCCTGATATATCATCATACGACTTTGTATCATCATACAGTGCAACCGAATCTACTGTAGGTGGTGGTGATGAAGTATATTCAACACGTAATTATTATTACGATGCATTGCATACAATGATTCCAAATGTTGCACCCGAAGATACTTTCGTGAGTGTTAATGCTGTTGGAACCCCAATGAACTCACCCGAAGGTTACATTGATGGAACTGTTTATACTAAGAGAAGTGGTGGTGATATCATTGCATTAAATGACAATGTATTCTTCTCCTCTCCAAGTATTGTTGCATCATCAATCAATGAACAGAACGAGATGTCTAGTGATAAATCATTTGAATGTAGACTTCAGTTGGTGTCTGCAAATAAAAATGTATCTCCAATAATTGATGTCAGTTCAGTTGGTGCATTAGCAATATCAAATAGATTGAGTGGATTAAGTTCTACTGATACAGAAACTATATCAATCAATACAGAGTCAGAAGGTGAGAACAATGTTATGTGTTATGTCACTAAGAAAGTTAACTTGAAGACTCCTGCATCAGGAATACGAGTTACTGCTGATATATTCAGACCTGCAACAACAGACATTAAAGTGTTGTATAAGATAATTAAAAATGATGAAGAGTCTGCTCTTGATGATATTGGATTTGAGTATTTTAATACGGACGGTTCACCTAACATAACAACAGATGCAGATGCAAGAAACTTTAAAGAGTATGAATATACTGCTGATGACTTACCCGAGTTCAGTGGATTCATAATTAAAATTGTTGGACGAGGATACAATACATCAGTAGTACCATTAGTGTCTGCATTGAGATGTATTGCAGTTGCGTAATGGATAACTATCTAAAGGTAGAAGGTACAACAAACTTATATAGAGATGGAGATTCACAAGCGATAGTATCTACTGATATGGAACAGTGGAGACTTGCTAAGAAACGTAAAGAAATATTTGTGAAACAAAAAAACGAGATAAATAATATAAAAGAAGAGATTGGTGAAATGAAATCTCTAATTAAAGACTTAGTGGAGAAATTAAGTGGCTAAAACAGTAGACAATCATAGTACATTAGAAGACTTCAGACGTAAATACAACGACCTTGCAAATGAAGTTGGAGATAAGACTGGATTAAGAACAGAGAACACCCAAACTGTTATTGATGCAATTAATAGTATTGAAGATAAAACTTTCTTTTTTCAAGAATTTCAATATCTTGCAACTGCATCACAAACTAGATTTACTGGTTTAGATGCATTTAATAACACCTTAGAGTTCCGTCAACAGAAAATACAAGTATATAAAAATGCACAACATCTCATCGAAGGAGATGACTATACGATTGGTGGATATGGTGCATTGAGTGGAAACACACATAGTATTATAGACTTAGTTGTTGGTGCTTCTCTTAATGATAAGATTACAATATATGCATTCACTGGTTCATATTTGGGTGTGGTTGATTCTACATCAGGTTCAGTAGGATTCTTTTCAGAGACTGCTGCAAACACTATTTACAACACAAATGATAGTGGAATCATCTTACAGGGTGACGGTGCAAATAAAACAACAGTATTAATCA
>Ga0222716_10001870_pt1 | contig 17347 bp, 23 predicted proteins | sample C33_13DmetaG_FD_165044 | JGI IMG/M metagenome (GOLD analysis project Ga0222716, IMG submission 165044) | Estuarine water microbial communities from San Francisco Bay, California, United States - C33_13D | ecosystem: Environmental > Aquatic > Marine > Unclassified | place: USA: California... | reverse complement strand
ACATGGCTTGGAAAAACTATCATTGTGCCTTTTTTAGGTTTACTAAATGTTTCTATTTTTGTTTTATTGCCTATAGGGTGTGGGTTACAAATACTAAAATCACCGCCCTCATAATCTTCATTTAGGCACATTGTAAAACTTATTTTTCTTATCATACCATTTTTATAAGGACTTTTATGACTATCTATGTGCCAATCATAATGGTCATTCTTATGATAAATTGTATATTGTAAAGGTTCAAATTCTTTTAACGAAAAGTTCCAGTTACTTTCATCATTAGCAATTTGTATTAAGTTATTTAATGATGTTTGTAGTTTAGTATTATTTAACCAAGATACCTTTGAGCTTCTATTTAATTTATTACCATCTTTTATGTCTGCATTAGAAATATCTAAAGACTCACCGTCTTTGATTATCTCATCACAAAAACTATCAGGTACTATACCCTCTTTAATATGATATAAATTATTTAAATACATTAGATAGCACCACTTGTAAATTTACGCCAATCAATGGCGTTCTTTATTGTAAATGTTCTGTTTGATATTTGTCTAATTGTTTTATCTAAGTAATCAACAACAGCATTAAGGTATTCAACCTTTTGTTTTGCTTTGATTAATTCTTCATCTGAATCAATATACTTATCTATATCTGTTCTAAGTATTTTTAAATCAAATGGTTTTTGTGCATATACTGAAGCGTCGGCTTTACCTGTATAGTATTCCCACTTATCACGCTTAAGCATTGCAAGGTCTGTATCGGCCTTAGTTAGCATAAGTTTAAACTTCGTATAATGTTTCATATACTTGTTATGTAATTGGGGAGTTTTAAGGGATTCTAAGTCGAGTTCAGTATCGTTAATGACCAAGTCTTTGTCGGCCATTTCTTGTAGTTTTTCTAAATCCATAATTTACTCCATTATTCAAATCATTATAACACATTACTAGAAAAAAGTAAAGTCTTATTAAGTATTTGTGACGCTTGTTGATGAAGACCCTACACTAGCAAAGTCATATTTATCATAGTTAAAAGTAACAGTAGATGTTAGATATTCTACATCTGTAGCTGTCTGGTCATACTGCAATCCTGATATAGAAATAGGATAGATGTTTCTAAATCTTGCCTCTACAATAGGATTGTTTTTACTTGTCAATATAATCAAAGTAGCGTCTGATTGTATTGCATTGGCATTTGTTGTGCCATATTTTACTTTACCAGGTTCAGTTGATACTGCATTTGAAGCACCTGGAAATCTATCATTTACCGCTGTAGATAAATCACGGAATTCTTTATAGTCCTCTGGAAAACCCATACCTCTTAACCAACCATGGATTTCTTGGAAGTTTTCTAAATTTTCATCAACCATAAATGTCATTGTTAATTGTCCATAAGTAAGTTTTGTACCTGGAATAGGCAAATCTACAAATGGTGTAGGTTGTGTGATTGATGATAAGGCTAAATCTGGCAAGTTTACAGCCGTACAAAAGTATTCTACCTTAGGTAATTTTGTAACTTGAAACTTAAACTGTGTAGGTGAAGCGTAATCTACAGCTGTCGGTTGTCTGCTTAAACTATTAATTACTGTCATTTTGCTTTTCCTTAATTTTTTCTATTTCTTTATCTAATTCTTGCCATTCTTTTTCAAAGGCCTTTTCTTCTTCGTAGGTAAATGAACAGCCTTGTATACCAATAAAACTAACAAGTAAAATTAGAGTTATACTGAATAACCAAAGGTATTGTACTAAAATCTTTTTCATATGGATATTTATCCATTCTCCAGGCATAAAAAAAGGGGAGGTTTTTACGCCTCCCCTTTTTAAGTATTGGTATTAACCAAACTGATATTACATCAAGTTCGCTACTTGAACTCTTTGGTAGTATCTGTTTGAGTTAGCAGAACCAGCACCGTTGATAACAGCTGCATCACCAGTTCCAGCTTCAGCAAATGGGTTTGCTTGTAAGCCGTATCTAGTTTTGAAACCAATCTTCGGTTGGAAAGTGTCCTGACCAACTGCTCTTACCATTTGTAGTGGTACATATGGACAATAGAACATACCTGCATCATAAGGTGAAGTACCTTTGTAGCCTACTACATAGTAGTGAGCAGACGCTGAGTTTGCACTATATGGGTCAATGTACACTTTAAATCTACCGTTAAGAACACCAGCAAAAGTATTACCTGTGTCATCAACATTTAGATTGTTGCTAAGAGCTGGAGTATAGTCTAATACACCTGCCATTTGTAAAGCACTCGCTACATCAGCTGAAGTAATGATAATGTTACCTTTACCTCTTCTCGTTCTTTGAGCGATTCTGTTTGCATCTCTTTCCAATTGGAACATAAGACCTTTGAATCTCTCAACAGACCATCTACCGTTTGAGTCAGTATCTAAATCAAAGATACCAGCAGTAGTTACTGTACCTGTAGGGGCACCTTTTTCTGCGTTAATATAGATTGTTCTAACAACTTCTCTATTGATTTCCGCAAGGATTTCAGCAGATAAAATGTTAGCAAGTTCTGTTTCAGCATCTAAACCGTGGATAGCTTTTAAGTCTTGTGCTAATTCCATAGTGTATTCTGCTTTAAGAGCTCTTGACTTAGCAGTCACAGTTGATTTCTCAATTGAGAATGCCATTTCAGCAAACTGATTACCAGAGGCATCGCCTAGGGCTTCAGCAGCAGCTGTAGTCATACCAGTACCTTGTGTGTAAGTACCAGCAGGTGAGTCGTTAAGAACTTCTGGATTTGTGCCAGCTTGTGCTGTAGATGAGAAACCATCAACAGATGACCCAGCAGCATTTCTGCCTGAGAAATCTGAATCAGCTTCGTCAAATAAAGCTTCAGAACCAGTTTGTGACTGATATCTGCTTCTCATTGCAAAGATAAGACCAGTTGGTCCAGACATAGGCTGAACACCAGCAATATCGTATGCGATAAGATTTGGCATTGCTCTTCTTACTAATGAGATTAAAATTGGATCCCAGTTAGAAATTGAAGCACCAGTTGAGTTTGTAGGTGCAGCTTCGCTTAAGAAAGCAGCATCTTCTTTCATTGCACGCTCTTGGTTTTCCAAGATTGTAGCAGTTACAGCTCGTCTATATGAGTCGTTGATTTTTGGTAAATCTGCGTGCTCTAAGACTGGCTGCCATTTTTTTTCAAAAGTTTCAGATAAGTACATATCTTTTCTCTCTCCTCTATTATTTCGACAACTTAATGTCTTTAGTTTTAGTAATAGCGGCGGTATAAGCAGCCATGCTTTCCGACAAGTCAACATTTGTTGTTTCGCCTACCGCTACATCATCAATGTCAGATGACACATCTTTCTTCGCACCAAAGTATGATTCTTTAATAGTATCTACTTTTGCTCGGAAATCTGTTTCGCTTGTATAATCAACTTCTTCTGCAAGTTTGTTGAATTTCTCTTTAGCGACATCGCTTAAATCAGAAGCTGCTTCTTTTACGATTTCAGCTTTCTTCATTTCGCCATTTGCTTTAGTTATTTCAACATTCTTTTCAATTGACTCATTTAGTTTTTTCTCTAAATCATCAATCTTCGAAGCTTGGTCTTCTAAGACATCATATTTTTCGTCTGGGACATCAATATAATGGTCTTCGAATAGTTTTTTAAGACCAGAGATAAAATCTTCAGCGATTTCGCCTTTGATTCCTCTTTCCAAAGCGATTTCGTTTTCTTTCATCCATTCTTCTACAACATAGTTGAGATATGAATCGACTTTTTCAACGAGAGCCGCTTTTTCGTTCTCTAAATCTTCTTTCATTTTTTTATCGTAAGACGCATACATTTTTTTCTTCATTTCTGAAACTTTTGATTTCAGAGCAGCTTCAAAAATTGTTGCAGCTTTCGATTTAAATTCTTCAGATAAATCTTCGTTTGCCACTAAAGCATCTACATCAGCAGTTACATCAATGTTATCTTCTTCTTCGATAACTTCTTCAGCAACTTCTGTTGTTTCTTCTTCAGCAGTTTCCTTGATTTCTTCTTCAGAACCTTCTTCAGCTTCAGCTTCCTCTTTCTTCAGATGAGATGCTTCGGGAGCAACTTCAGCTTTCTGTTGAGGGTCGCCAGAAACTTCTTTTACTTTCTTTGTGGCGTCAGGATTACTGTCAGTTGGTTTAACAACTGGTGCACCTAAATCTTCTGCCTCATTTGAAAGGTGTGAAGGTTCAGCCGCTACAGCATTCTTTTTCGGAGCGTCAGCCTGCGGATTAACAGCATTAGCTTCTTCTACAGTCTGCTCTTTTAACGCCTCAATTTTTGCTTCTGTTTCGGCCATTGAGAAATCTCCTTTAAGTTTTTATAAAATTTTATAAAATTTTCTTTTCTTAGAATATATTTATAAAACTACAGTTTTCTAATGAACGATTCAAAGACTTTTAGTTTTGCTTCTTCTAAAGCTCTTTGTTTCGCACTTCGAACTTCTTGTTTCCAGGCTTCAATATCCTTTTCAACAAGAACACCATTGTCCCATACCCACTCTTTATTTTCCATAATACCTTGTACAAAGGCATCTGGAGCGCTTGGGTCTGCGACAATATCAGCGGCAGTAGCTAAATAAAAGTCATCTTTGACATAGTTAGCACCGTTACGCTGTATTAAGGACCCCATACCACGACTAGATACGCCTAATTGAGCGCCTTCGTCAATAAGACCTTTTACAATCTTACCGTATGGTGTGTCCATAATCTTTGCTTCACCTATAAAGTTTTTGCCATCTGGATGTAACTTAGTAATCATGTGTGATACTCGTTCTAAGTTAACTGTAGGACCGTCAGGATGTCCTAATTCTCCGAAGGCTCGCTTTTTATTGATGAATTCTTTATTGTATCTTAATACTTCTTTTTCAAGTATATCCATAGGGTAAACACGGCCATTTCTGTTCTTCATTTCGGCCTGTAAAAAGATACCTTTGATTTTGTAGTTTTTCTTACCGTTGGTTTCCTCAACCAAATACTCGGCGTTTGATACTTCTTCGGAAATTAGTTTCATGTTTTAATCTCTCTTTTGTACAATATTTATAAAACTTTTTACCTAAACTCTATAATAATCGTATAGTTATCGCCATTTGCGAAATTTTTTGTAGATAAAAGTATATCTCCAGTAGGTGTAGTTGCGTTATTTGGTATCTCATCTCCCGCTGGTCTCAAATCCCAATAGCCGTTTCCTGATAGAAAAGCCGCTGTGGCATTTGTAGCTCCGTCCCAAATCAACTCTACGGCAGTCTTATTATTAGCAGTATTGATAGAATACCAAATCTTACTAATCTTTCTATTGCCATCTTCTGACATAAAAGTTAATTCTGAAGCATCTACTTTTTTTACTAGAGTTTCACCAGTACCATCTGAGATGTTTGTTAATTTGGTAACAAACTTAACACCAGAGGTATCAGCTATAGTTTGTGTTGTTACTGTGTCTGCCATTATTTGTATCCTGCCTCTTTATGACACTCAATTACAATATTATATTTTGTAACTGCGTCACTACTGTTTAGTAATATATCTCCAATGGGGTCTTCTATCTTAACTTCGTCTGGCTTTAGTCCCCAATTACCTCTACCAGATATAACAACTTTTTTAGTTGCATCATTTTTAAAGAATACTGTTATCTGTCCAGTACCTTCAATTTCGTATTGCATATTTGCAATTGAAACTTTTGGTTCACTTGAAGCATTATTAGAACCTATTACTTCAACTAACTTTTGTTGAAACTCACCACCAATACCGTTTGAGTTTACAATAATCTTAAAGTTGTTATCGACTAATTTAGATGTTGTAATTGCCACAATTAAAATCCAATATGACCTGAGGTACTATCGTAGAAAGTTTTTGATAACTCTCCACGCTCTTTTATTTCACCTGCTTTTCTAGTTTTAATGTAAACTTGAACAGTACGACTATCACTTGGATGTGTATATGTTCTTATACCACCAGAAATAACTGAGTTTGCACCGTCAGCTGAATCAGGATATGTGTCCGTCACCGTAGCGGCGTTATCATATTCCCAAATACCACCTGAACCTGGTACTGTAACCCATGCCATTTTTATTTTGCTCCTAATTGCGTGTCAACTTCTTTTTCAATATAGTTATACAATACACTTGTATTTACATTATGATGGTCTGAAACTATATCAACAGCAGCCTCAACTCTTTCTACCATATTACCTTTTTCTTTTTCTAATACTTTAAAAAAGTCTGTTACCAATTCTTTGTGTAAAGGTGACAACTGATTAAAAGTTTCAGTATCGACACCGATAGATTTTAAATTACTTAGTTTCTGCATCTTGCGTTAAATCAATTTCTGCTTGACCGTCATTTGTTTTACCCATTGCAACAACATTACCTTGTTGGTCAAATGTCGCTGGGTCAGCAATTTCTGGTTTAGGGTCACTATGTGGCATAGCCTCATTAGTCGCTTTATTAAATAAAGAAGAAGCTAATTCTTGTCTTCTTGTATCTAAAGCTGCACCAACTTTATCTCTTAACGCATCTTTAAATGCGTCACCGGCTGCCATGTTGTCACCTGTTTGTAAAGCGTCAATAAATGCTTTTGTGTTTTCACTCATCTCATTACTCCTTATATTGTTGAATTAGGGTCTGTTTCTTGTGAAGAAATAATCCCGTCTTCAATTTCTTTCTTAATTTGTTTATCAATATCTTCTCTATCTCTAGCGTTTTGTTTAAGAACATTCTTTCTAACATATTCTACAGAATAGAATTTACCGATATAATCTCTCATCTCGTTAGCCAATTGTAATCTTTCTCTCATCATTTCAGTATTTTTTAATTCTGAGAAATGGCCATCTTGTAAGAAATCATAGTTAATACTATCTCTTACTGAAATCCAATCTTCTTCATTAATAACACCTTTTAATACTAATTGTGTTCTTAACAAGTCATTAAATAATTCAGTAAATTTCTTTCTTAATCTTTGTACAAACTTAGTAAATTTAAGTTCATCTCTTGTAATTTCAGAAGCTCTGCCTAAATTGAAACCGTTGTTTGCCTCTAAACGACTTGCTGGTACATTTAAAGAACGATATAGTTTACTTCTAAAATATTCAATGTCTGCAATCTCACCTAAGTTTTGACCGCCAGGCAAAGTAGTAATGTCTGTTCCTCGGCCACCTTCTCTGCTTGGTAACCAAAAATCTTCCAACATTGACATATAGTTTCTGTCATCTCTAATTTCACCTGTGTTAGCATCATATGTAAGTTTGTTACGGTATCTTGCCATAACATCTCTTAGATATTGTTCTGCTTTTACTTTTGGTAAATTACCTACATCAATTTTGAAAATTCTTCTTTCAGGTGCCCTTGCAATTCTGTAAATAACAGTTGCGTCTTCAATCATTCTTAATTGATTGACTGGCTTAATTGCCTTATGTAAATAAGACAAGACCATATTTTTAGTTTGGTCAATTAAACCTGAAGGACAAAATGCGATTGTATCTGGCGCAATCTTAATACCACCAGATGTTGAATTTATTACACCTTTTTCATTGAACAAATAGTATTCAACAAACTCATCTACAACTGATAGACCATGTGGTGTTGGACCGTCTGGTCTTTTCTTTCTAACCTCTCTAATCTTTTTTATTTTACGAGGGTCGATATATTTTAATTCTGTGATTCCTTTTTTAGGACTATCTCTATCAATAATCTTTTGATAGAAAATACGACCATCAACATACCATCTTCTAAAAATGTCGTGGCCTTTTGTGTTAAACTGCATGAGTCTTAACACTTCGTTAAATTCGTCTTCAATTTTTTTTCTAACATCTGGACCGTAAGGTAGATTTTCTACATTTACCTTTACAGCAGCAGTTAATTCATTAGCCACAATTGCTTCATTGACAATATCTTCGATTGCCATATCGCACTCGGGGTGTAATGAAATTTCTCTATATCTTCGGATTAAGTCAGCTTCAGTTTTGGCAGTACCTTCCATATCAAGGTACGCACCAAAATAGCCACCAGCGGCGACAGTTTGTGTACCGTCATCCGCTGGAGCTGTAGTAAAGCTTTGCTTTGGATCCGACTGCTTTTTCAGCCTAGTGATAGAAAATCCAAATAATTCAGCCATTATATTACCTCTTTAATTATATTACGGTAATACTTATCCACTTAAAAATTAAGTGGTTGTATTACTTTCAAAGTATTGATACGCAAATGTTACCGAAAATTCTTCGATAGCAGTCGCTTCATCAAAGTTCAAATCAATAGCAGCAATTTGAATTGGATACAATCCTCTTAAAGTGTAAGATTTAATTGTATTTCCATTTCTGTCTAAATGGTCGACAAAAGCATCAACTTGATAATCAACAGGATTAGTTAAACCCTCATTGTCAGTCATGTTGTTGATACCGTTCTGCCATCTTTCAAACGCATTTCTTAGTTTGAAATCTGTGTCATTTAGTACAGTTATAGCCCAATCTTCAAATGTTCTATCTCCAGCGATTTTAATTTGTCTGCCACGGAAAGGAACATTAATGTTACCTACTACCATTGCAGGAATTGTAGTCGCTCTACATAAAAAAGCTAAGTCTTCGATTTCACCGCCAACAGCTGCATATCCAGGAAAAGGCATAGTTACCTTAAACTGGTTAGCTCTAGCGCCGCCACCTGCAAGTTTAGCTTTGAAGTCGTTAATGTTTGCCATTTTTTATCTCCTTCTTAACCTGCTACTTCGTCAAACGAAACGCCAGTTCTAGTTGCAACGAATTGTAATGTAATAAAGTTGATACTTCTTGCTGGTTTAATGAAAATCTCAGCAACAAATTCATTTCTATCAATTACTTCGCCTGTGTTGTTAGTTTCATCACACACTACTAAAAAGTCTGTGATACCTCTACGACCTTGTACCTCTCTTAGGAAAGGCTCTACAATGTTTCTAAAGTTCGCTCTTGTAAATTCATCATTGAATTCAAACAATTGGAATTTAGAAGCAGTTGAGATTGCCTTTTCTAAAGTGATAAACAGTCTTCTTACATTGATTCTATCAAATGCACTTGGTGAAGATAAACCAGTTTTATCGCCAAATAAAACAGTTCCTTGACCTGGGAAGGTAGAAACAGGATTTACTCTCTTAGGATATAATTGGTCTCTTTGTGCTTTTGTAGGATTGTAAGCAAGTTTAACTGCGCCTCTAATTGTACCTCTATTGAAGCCTGCTGGTGAATACCAAGCATCTGCAATAAGGTCAGTTCTAGCCGCTAGACCTGCCATATCACCGTTTAACGGTACATATCTGTAAACATCATTGTATCTGTCGTACATATACTTGTAACCAGAATCAAATACAACATAACTTGATGAACGAATGTTATCAAAGAAATCCATAACATTTGTTGTTTGTGTGTTTGAGTTAGTTACATTAACAACATCTGCTCTTTGTGGAGAAGCAAATACAACTGCATCTTTTCTTTCTTCTGCAATTGTAATTAAGTTGTCAACATGAGTTGTACTACCAGAAGGACCAGCAATGATTAAACCTACATCTACAGTTTCGCCATCTTCAAACTTCTCGTAAGCAGTTTTTAATTGACCTGTAGTTACAGTTGAACCATTTGAACCACCAGCCATTGAGTCATTAGTTGGTGTATCTACAGCTGTGTAAGTTGTACCTGAAGCTGCGTTACCCCAATTTGAACCGCTTGAGTTGTGGTCTGTCCACCAAATGTACTTAGATTTGTTTTTAATTACATTTGGATAATAGTTGTCATCTCCTTGTGGAGTTTTTGCATCAGAAGCTTTTGATACTTTTGAAAAAGTTTCTAATACTGTACCAGGAACACCTGAAATACCACCGTCTTCGTCAATGACTACAATGTGTATCTCATCATTAGCACCGTTTCTAGTTGAAACATAGCTTGAAGTTCCAGGAGCACCATCTACTGAATCGTAGTATCTCCATCTTCTTTTGATTGAAGCATTGTCAACAAAAGCAGTTTTAAGACCGCCAGCACCTCTAGGATGTTGAACGATTGTTAAATCATTTGTTGAAATTGCTGTTACTCTATATTTTTCTCCTGAGTCAAAATCTGAACCAGAAGCAGTAGTTGAAAATTCAATGATGTCGCCAACATTGAAATCTGTGCCATCATCAACAGTTACAGTTGTATCTCCAACTGCTAATGTGTCATCTACTAAGCTTGTTGTTGTTTCTTCATAAGCGGTTGCTGAAGGACAAGTAGAAACAAGTAAGTTATTACCGTAAGTACCTGCGCTTCTAGCTGCAAAAGTCGCTGAGCCAGCCGAACCACCTGAAGCATAGTTATTTTCGTAATCATCCACATTTTTAATCAACACACCAGTAGATGATGTAGTTGCATTAACGGCAGATGTTTGGGTAGCTCGCACCACTCTAAGAGCGTTAGAATATTGTAAGAAGTTGGCAGCGCTGAACCAATACTCAAAGTTATTTGAGTCAGGTTTGCCAAAGGTATCTACTAATTCTTGTTCGCTAGATATTGCTACGATTTCATCCAATGGACCGTTGTTCGCCACAATAGCGACAGCACCGATTGAAGTTGACACCGCAGGAATGATTCTAGTTAAATCTCTTTCCTGGACGAGAACACCTGGTGATACTTGAAATGCCATAGGTTTTCTCCTTTAATTAGCTAATTATTTCCTAATATCATAATTTGTATTTCAATATTCGTATTATTCATACGCCCATATTCAAACTTATTCACTTGTAGATATTTATAATATACGCAAACTACACATTTACCAACCCTTACGAATATCAACAGGATGCCAAACTGTACCATATTCATCTACTTCGGATTTTTCGTGGTCTGGTGTACCATCATCTATAAAACCAAATGGCGCCATATCTTGTTCAATTAATGCTTGTTGTTCTTCATATAATTGATTTCGAATATTTGAGTTAGATAATTCTTTAAAGTATTGTTGGTTTGATAACCAGCCAAATATGACTAAACACATCATAAGGTCATCATTACACCCGTCCTCCGCCATCCAGGAGTTACCACGCCTACTAAAAGTTGACATCTCCTCTATGAGTTGAAAGTCATTTAATATCATTTTATCTGATTCAATAAGTGTTTTTGCACTTTGACAACCTAGGGCTTTTACTTGTTTTGTCATACGAACACCAATAGATGTACCTCTACCACTAAACATTGCACCTAAAACTTGACCTGCTCGGCCTCTTTGTGTGGTCATCATCATATTATCATATTCTAATTCCATGTGCATAATTTCAGATACCTGTTGTCCTATATCGTTAACTTCTACTAACACATGAGCGTGATTATAACCTTTACATACTTGTTCTACAATACTTGGAAATACATGAGGTTTAATTTCATTATTTTTATATGTACAGACTACTTCATATGGTATTTTTGTAACATCAAATATTACAAACGCTGAATAGTCTTTACCTGTTCCACGAGCCACATCAACTGTACAAGTATATAATCTGTCTTTTTCTGGCCGTTTGAACATCTGTAGTCCGTTTTTACTCTCTATCGCCGGTATGTAAGGGGTCGCTTTAATTTTTGCCGGCGATATAAGAGTGTCAACCGAACCTAAAAACTCACATTCAAATTCTTGTTGAAACTGCTCAGGTGAGGTGTTTCGTATGGTCGTTTCTTTCCATTTTTCATCTCTACCAGGAACTTCTGACCAATGTACTTCGATTGGCACATAATCATTTTGTTTATTAATTGCATCAATCCATAACTTGTAATACATATTCATACCGTGTGGTGTTGATACAATAATCATCTTTGTATTTTTACCTGATGAGATTGTAGGATAAACTGAACTAAAAAACATTTCGGCAATATTGGCCGGTACGAAAGCAAACTCATCTAAGAAAATAATATTAAATGAACCACCTCGAATTGCACTTGAAGATGTGGCAGCTGCAACAATGGTAGATTTGTTTTCTAACTCAATGTTACCTTTGTTCCAGTTAATTACTCCTTGTTGCATCCATTTTGGAAGATTCTCATATGCGAGTTGCAATCTTCCGAGAATATCTCTTGCTGTAGATGATTTGTTTGCCAATATAGCAATATTAGAATTAGGATTAAATAACGCATAGTGAAGTAGATATGAAATTGTTGTAGTAGATTTACCTGACTGTCTTGGTAGTTTACAGATAGTAAATCGGTTATCGTGTATGGTTCTTACAATATGTTTTTGAAAGTCCCACATTTTAAATGGTACTAGGCCTTCATCAAGTGAAACCACCTGAACATAATTCACCATAAAATAAATTGGGTCTTTTTCACACTTTTGATATTCTTTAATTTCTTCTTTAGAGAATTCAACTGGTGTGTTGACCTTTTTTAAATTGGGATTTCCTAAGTATGCGTCACTCATTTATTATTATACCTTCTATATGCGTGTACCCTAATTTAATGGCAGCCTGTATTCTACTGCTACCTTTATGTACTGCATATCTATGTTCATTGTAAGGTTGATTTGCAGCTCCCATACGAGGAGTTTCAGATATTTCTTTTTGTAGTATCTCTATTGGATTTATCATTTCTTCGCCGTCTAAAATGGCCTGCAATGCAAGTCCATTTTTAACATAGTTTAAATCACTTATCTGAAATATCTTTTTCTTTTGATTCTGTAGCTTTGCCTTCAATAACTTTGTCATCATTTTTTAACATCTTTTGTAATTCGGCAGTAGAACCTACAAACAATGCGTTCTTAATATTTGCATTGGCTGTTTTAGGTACTTCTTTTAAATCTTTTAATTTCTTTTGTAAATCTTGTAGTTTATCTACTGTATCAGCCACATTTTTAATTAATGCACCTGCAACTTCATAAGCTCTTGGATGTTGGCCTTCTCTTGCCACTTCTAAGATACCATCAATGGCTTCTTGTCCTCTTTCAATAAGATTATAATAGTTTTCTCTACTATATTTGTAATCATTATCTACATCAGGAGATTTTTCATCTTCTTTACGAGGCACCGGCGCCTTAAACTCTTTCTTTTCTTCTGGAGTTTTAGCCGGTTCTAAACCTAAGATTTCATTTACTTTATTTTCTAAACTCATAATACTATTTATTAATTTAATTTAAGTCTTCATCTGGATGAATAAACACAGTATTTAAAATTAATCTAAAATCTTTATCGAAAGGATTTGAACTTGTGTGATAATGACCATCAGAAACTACCATTCTTCCAAACTTAGGTTTTACTCTGGCTATTTCTGTTAACTTAGCATTAGTATTGATAGTAAAATCTCTTTCTTTAAAGAATACAGTATCACCATCACTATCACTTAAATAAAGTATAATTGATATATGTCTTTTAGGTTCATCTATATGAGGTATATTATAAAATTTATTTTTTTCCTTTATATATGGAGATTTCATTAACAAATTTAGTTTCATTCTATCTAAAACATAATTTTTATAATCAGGAAAATGTTTATTAAAAGCTGTTGTAACCATAGGTACTAAATGAGGATATGCTTCAGAATTAGCAAATGTACCTTTTACTCTTTCTCTATGTTGAACTACTACAGCGTGTACCCATTGAAGTGTATTAATTGAATTTTCAGTTTTTAAAGTACCAAAAGCTTTATCTCTTTTTGAAATTGATGCTACATCATCTTTTGAAATATCTTTAGACATATAAAAAGGAAAATTAACATGGTTAAAATCAAATAAATTTCCTGTTTTAAAATTTATCAAATTACATTCATTTAGTGTCGAACAAAAATATTTTTCATCAAAAACATTATCTAATACTTTAATCATTTAAAACTCCGTTCAATTATCAAACATCTTCATCAGTCGTTACATTATAACTTTTTCCGTCTTCAAAAAATGTTATAGTTGTTGTAAAACCAAAGTCATCATCCGCATCTGCACTTGTCGGATTAGGTACTACAGTAATTCTTTCTTCTCTAGCTGATGTTGTATTAGTATCCGTATATAAATCAGCCTGAGTTTCTTTAATAACTTTCTGTGTTTGAGCTGGACCGTATAAGTAAGTCTTCGCTGTAAAATTCAATGTATATATCACAGCTCGTCTAGTTGTAAAGTCACCACTATAACTATCTTCGTAGTTAACAGTATTTAGTACAATAGGAACATCTCTTTTTATATTCAATTCTGGTACTTGATTAATTGTAACTGTATAATCAGGTTGAAAATATGGTAAAATCTGTTCAACAATTTGTAAGCCACTTTCAGCAGTCGCTGTAAAAATATATAGACTATAATCTATATTATAAGGTACTGGTGTGTAATTATAATTCATTACTTTACCGTCATCACCAGATTGTACTGTTCTAAATTTTTGGGTTTTTGTTAACTTACGACTTGAATCATAAGAAATACCTGTAATCTCAAAACCCATTCTTGGTAATGTGATTGCAAATTCTCTTTCATCCAAATTAGGTTTTTGGTCTAATCTAACTAAAAACTTTTCTTTAGGTGCATATGCAAGAGGCACTCGAATAGATTGAACAACATTATTTGAACTATCTGTTCTTTTAATTTGTATGTTATTAAAAAGTTGACCAAAAGCAATGGTCATCTTTCTCATACTTTCGTTATAAAAATATCCAAACATTATCCGAAGTCAACCTCTCCAAAAGGATTTCTTTCTGTGAAATCTAATATATCATCAGCCGTATCTGCTGTGTTAAATCCGGCCTCATTGTCTAAATCTAAATTGTCTGCATATGGCGATTGTGTTTGTATTGCATAAGTTTCAAGTAAGAAGAAATTACTATCACCACTTGCACTATCATTTTCTAATAATAAAGAACCTGATTCTGCTTCAAGTGTAACTTGATGTGCTAATTGGTCTAATGTGTATTGGTCTTCAGCACTATCAATATCTGTAACACCTGTATTTAATCTTTCTGAACTGTATTCCCACCTTCTTGCTCTTAATTTATAAACAGGTAAATTGCCTAATTGAAAGAACGGCTCTTGGTCTTCTACAAAACTAATTTCAAAAAATGAATTCATTAATGGGTAGTAAATAATATCGCCTTCGTTAGGTCTACCCTCTTTAATCATTGTATGGTTCGAATCAACGGCATTATTCCATCTCCTTTTAGATAAAACAAATGTTGTGTCTTCTCTAATTTCTAAACCGAATTTATTAATTAATTCTCTTTCGCCACTAAAGCCATCACTTGTTTCAACATACATTTCAATTAAATATGAATCATCAAATTTAGAAAGTGTGTCTTCGCCTAATATTAAATCTTGGTTGACTAAAGTACGAGGTAGGTAATATACATCATGTCCGTATATTTTTAATCCTTCAATGATTAAATCTTCATGTAGTCTTTGTTCATTGGTATTGCCAATGCCGTTTCCGTTTTGAAAAAAGTGATTAACGGCCATGGCATTATCCTATCATCATTGCTGGATTTAACTCAAATGTGCTTCTAATTTCCGTTTCTAGTTTTTCAATATCTTGTAAAGCTTCGGAGAATATTTGTTGGCCGTTTAATGTTACACCACCAACCATAGCAACACCATTGAATTTAGATAAATTTGCTCCCCATTGTTTTTTAAATAAGGCAGTTGTATATCTTTTTAAGTAAATGTCATTATAAACATCTGTATAATTTTCTGGATCCAATTTTCTATAACATTCAATTACCAAATATTCATCTGTAGTTAAATCGTTTGTCCAGTCCATATCAATGTATAATCTGTTATCGTGTTGATTAAAACGAATTGGTTTTTCACCAACTAAAACATGGTCTAAGAAATCTAAGTGTCTTAATACTACATCATAGTTTATAATACTTGTTGATGAGAAATCATAAAGGTCATTTAATCTTAATTGGTATCTAACATCAAATAAGTTTAGATTACCTTTATCTGAAAAAGGAAAAATATTAATTACTGAAATAATTGATTCTGGTACGACCAAAAAGTTATTGTCTTCATACCAAGTAGTTGATACTGAATTCTTTGTTGCTGTTTCTGAACTAGGATTAATAGCGGCCAAACGAGTCTTATCGGCTGAAGTCAACTTATATTTTAAGTATGTTCTTCTAATACCGTCATAGTGATATTGTGCGAAATATTGTAATGCCTCATCAATTCTGTCTTCTAGTTGGTCATCACTAGCATTGACTTCGATAACAGGCTTACCTAAATTTCGTAAGCAATATTGTTTTAGTGTTTCTCTACTTGTTGGATTCGCCATTCTATAACCCTTGTTTTACCTTTTCAGGTATATTTATAATAAAAAATTAGTGTTATCCTAACGCAACAGCTTGGGCAATAGCAAATGGTCTTGTAGCGACTGATACGCTATTTACTTGCACATCTGTAGTAAAGTTAGCTGTACCTGAACCTGTAACATTTACAACACTTGTTAAAGAACCACTTGACATAGAAGCTGTTCCGTCTGTTATTGTGCCACCTGTAATTGTTCCAGAACCTGTGATACTTCCAGCACCTGTGATATTACCACCTGTAACTGTTAATGTGCCATCTGTAAGTGTGGTTGATGTTAAACTTGTTAAACCTGCAATTGTTGTTGATGTAGCGCCTAGTGAAATAGATGTACTACCTATAGTTACATCTGAATTTGATAGTGAGGCATTTGCAATATTTGTTAATGTGTTATCAGGACCATTAATTGTTTTATTTGTTAATGTGTCTGTAGTATCTTTAAGAACAATCGTACCTGAAGCATTTGGTAAAGATATACTTCTATCGGCTGTTGGGTCAACAACTGTTAAAGTTGTTTCGAAATTGTCATCTGTTGCGCCTTCAAATATAAATGCGTTTTGTATTTCTACTGCTGTAGAATTAACAGTAGTTGTTGTGCCGTTTACAGTTAAGTTGCCTGTTATAGTTGCACTACCACCTACAGTCAAAGCACCTGTAATATCAACTGCTTCATTTAATTGAATTGAAGTCGAGTCGCTAGATGAAACTGATGTGCCACTAATTTGTAACGCTGTAGATTGAATACCACTTGTACCGTTACCTATTAAGATTGAATTAGATGTAAGAGTAGTAACACCTGTACCACCAAATTCAACACCAATAGTTTCACCGGTTTGATACTCGGCAATACCTGTGGGAGTACCACTTGTAAAGACTAATCTAATTGGTGTTTTATCTGCCATTCATTCCCCCTAAAACAAAAACGCCGGATTGTTATCATCAAAGGCAGCTGCTCCACCACCTAAGACTGGACTTTCTAATCCACTTGAATTTGTATAAACTTCTGTAAAGTTAGCTGCACTTGTATTTATGTTGAATCCTAAATTTGTAGCAACTGTGCCTAAACCTAAAGTATTCGTAAATATTTCTACATTTTTTTGTATTTTTCTCA